>ERZ890953.95-NODE-95-length-51130-cov-7.437631_pt1 | contig 51130 bp, 43 predicted proteins | sample MGYA00521264_ERZ890953 | MGnify/ENA primary metagenome ERZ890953 (study PRJEB32303, sample SAMEA104408629) | aquatic metagenome | biome: Brackish water; feature: Chemocline; material: water | place: Baltic Sea | collected 2014-10-26T21:54:00 | depth 200 m ...
AAAAAGTGAAAATTATCAAAGAGCAATATTGGATAGTTTCCCATTTCTTGTTTGGCTAAAAGATACAGATAGTAATTTTTTAGCTGTAAATAAACCTTTTGCTAAAGCAGCAGGAATTAACAATCCATCGGAGATAATTGGCAAAAACGATTTAGAGTTTTGGTCTGCTGATTTAGCAAATGCCTATCGTGCCGATGATCAACTGGTTATGAAATCACAGCAAAAGAAAGAGTTAGAGGAACTCATAGAAGAACAAGGTGAGAGAAGATGGCATCAAACTTATAAAGCTCCTATTTTGGACGAAGATGGAAATGTTTTTGGTACAGTAGGCTTTGCAAGGGATATTACACTAGATAAAGAATCAGAAGAAGAACTCCAGCTTATGAAACATGCACTTGACCATGTAAATGAAGCAGTCTATTTGACTGGTGAAGATGGAATCTTCAGGTATGTAAGTGATGGTGCTGTTCGTCAACTTGGTTATACAAAAGAGGAGTTTAAATCAATAGGGATACCTGATATTGACAAAAACTTTTCAAAAGCACAATTGCCTACTCATTGGAAAAAATTAAAAGATAATGGTTCATTAACTTTTCAATCAACACATCAATGCAAAGATAACACTATAATCCCAGTTGAGATTAATTCAAATTATGTTGAATATAGAGGGCTTGAATTTAGTCTTGCATTTGTAAGAGATATAACTCATCGTAAAAAGGCAGAAGAAAAACTTAAACTTTCAGCCAGTGTATTTACTTATACACACGAAGGAATACTTATTGCGGATAGCGACAACAATATTGTTGATGTTAATGAAGCATTTACTACAATCACAGGTTATTCTTGCAGTGATGTATATGGCAAAAACCCTAAAATTCTTCAATCTGGACGTAATAATAAAAAGTTTTATACAGAGCTTTGGGCATCCTTACATAAAGATGGTGTTTGGAAAGGTGAATTATGGAATCGTAAAAAAAATGGTGAGGAGTACGCTGAAAATGCAACAATAAGCATCGTTTATGCAGAGGATAAAACTGTACAAAACTATATTTCTATTTTTACAGATATAACACTGGAAAAACGTCAACGCCAAGAACTTGAACACCATGCACATTACGATGTATTGACAAATTTACCAAATCGTATGCTCTTTGCCGATCGAATGAAACAGGCAATCGCTCAGGCAATTCGTAATAATAAATTGATAGCTGTTACATACATCGATATTGATGGTTTTAAACAGGTAAATGATACTTGTGGTCATACAATAGGTGATAAACTACTTATATTGTTAGCTCAGAAAATGACAATATTACTTCGCCAAAGTGATACAGTTTCTCGTGTAGGCGGAGACGAATTTATAGCTTTAATTGTAAATATTTCAAATGAAGATAACATAATTCCTTTTCTAGATAGACTTGTTGATACTGTATCGCAGCCAATAACTATTGATTCTTTTTCTGTTAATGTTTCAGCAAGTATAGGTGTCACTTTTTATCCGCAAAAAGAAAAATTGGAGGCTGAGCAGATTATTAAACAAGCTGATAAAGCAATGTACAGAGCAAAAATGGCAGGTAAAAATAGATATGTAATTTTTAATCCAAAAGAAGATTCCATAGAATAGAAAAAAGATGTTTCATAAATACTATTAAGCTTTGTTCTTGAAAAATTCTAGCCTAAGGAACTAAGAATATAACTAAAGTAAACTCAAAAATCTCCGATATATCATGTAGAAAAAACAAAAGGATTTGTCGTGAATACATCATACGGACTAGATGCTTATAGAGCACATGATTTAAATATAGCAATGAAGACATCAAGTGGTGATGTAATTAAAATGGACTTTGCAAATGAACAAACGGCTTCTCTTCGCCATCAAGAAAATGATAATGGTTCAAAAACTTCAATGAGTTTTTCTTCCATGCAATCTTTTCAATTCTCTATTAAAAGCAATGGTATAAGTGAACAAGACCAAAAAGAGATAGATGGTTTTATGAAAATAGCACGGCCTTTTATTGATTCATTTTTAAAAGAGTTAGGTGAAGATGCACCTAAGTCACCAGTTACTCAACTAGCCAATAAAATTGCTTCTATTTTTGACCCAAACAAACAAAGAGATGAAGATAGTACAAATGCTACTAAAAATGGTATTGTAAATATGTTTGACAATGCACTTGGGCAGTTTGAAGCTCCAAAAACGACAAATTTGGAAGAAACAATGAAGAAAATTTTTGAAGACACACAAAAATTACTAGAAAAAACTTTAAAAGAATTTGACGAATTTAACAAAAATATTTACGCATAATTATAAAATAGTGCTAAAATAAACTTATGAAAATATTTTTAACCCTTTTCCTTATAGTTTTAACTTCTTTTGGTGCTGATATTGAGCAAAATTATTCACAACTCAACAGTGAATTAGACAAGGTATCTTCTTCTCTAACTGCTGAAGAAAAGGTATCTTTGTACTACCTTATTATGTCTACTCACGATAAAATCACCACAGCTCTCTCTGTAGATGAAACCAAAGTTAATGCTTTAGAAGGCATACAATCTCAAACTCTCAAGACCTTTGATGCATTACAAAAGAGTAATAAAAAATTAAATGCTAAACAGATAAAAAAGATGAAAACTATCTATCTCAGTATGACAGAGAATGCAAGAAAAGCTTTACAAGAGACAGCTCAAGCAGATGAAAGTACAAAAATTATTTATAAAGATAAGATAATTTATAAAGACAATCCAGCACAGCAAAAATCTTATTCTAAATACATTCTTATTGGTGCGATGCTATTTTTCATACTTACTACTGTTTTGTTAATTTATTTACTTCTAAAAAATAAAACACATACTACAAGTATTGAAAAATTTCCACTTATGGGTGAGCTTGAAGATCAAAATAAAAAACTTTCTCAAACGATTATGTTTTTAGAAAATAAAGTTGCTGAGCAAAATGAGTTGCATACAAGTAAAAATGAGCAATTAACTCGAAAAAATGAAACACTAGAAAAAGAGTTACTTCTTATGCAAGATGAGTCAAAATTTAAACTTGATAATTTAACATCAGATTTTTCTCAAAAAGAAACAAAAACAGAAGAGTTTCGTGCAGAGATTAAACATTTGAATGAATATGTTGAAAGTCTCACTAATGAACTCTCAAAACATGAAAGTTCACAAAACTACTCATTTGAGAACAAACAAAAACTCGCTAATCTTCAAGAACAGAGTCAAAATATTTTAAATGTATTAGACACCATTGCAGAGATAGCAGATCAAACCAACCTTCTTGCTCTTAATGCTGCTATTGAAGCTGCACGTGCGGGTGAACATGGTCGTGGTTTTGCTGTAGTTGCTGATGAAGTAAGAAAATTAGCAGAAAGTACACAACATACTCTTGGTGAAGTAAAGCTCAATATTTCGGCAGTTGTAGAGAGTATTAATGAGTTACAAAAGTAAAAACTTGACATTAATGCTTTAGTTAGTGTAAAATTACATTATCAAAAAAGATATGCAAGGTATCTTTAAATCTCTCCTCAAATTTAAATCACAAAACTAAGGCAGTCATTTTATGAGTGAAAACAATTCACAACAACCGCGAAACACTTCAAAACCCACAAATAACAAACCCAAACCAAACAGTAAAAGTAACTCAAAGTCTAGAACTCATACACCAGTAAAAGGTTCGAGTATTGAAGAGTTAAGAACAAAAAGCATTCAAGAGCTAATAAAGATTGCTGAGGAGTTAAATGTTGAGCATCCACAAGAGCTTAAACGCCAAGATGTTATTTTTGAAATTTTAAAAGCTCAAACTGAGCAGGGTGGATTTATTCTCTTTAGTGGTATTTTGGAAATCATGCAAGATGGTTATGGTTTTATCCGCTCAATAGATAAAAGTTTTAATGAGTCTATAAATGATGCCTATGTTTCAAACACCCAAATAAAAAGATTTGCCCTTAGAAATGGTGATGTTGTGACAGGTCAAGTTCGTCCACCAAAAGATCAAGAACGTTACTACGCTCTTATCAAGATAGAAGCTGTAAACTCACTCCCACCTGAAGAGAGTAAAAAACGTCCACTTTTTGAAAACCTCACTCCAATATACCCACTAGAAAAAATACAACTAGAATACCGCGAAAAAGGTCTTACTGGACGTATGCTTGATCTGTTTTCACCTATTGGGAAGGGTCAGCGTGGTCTAATTGTTGCACCGCCTAGAAGTGGTAAAACAGAACTACTCAAAGAGATTGCTCATGGAATTAGTGCTAATCATGCCGAAATAGATTTAATGGTTTTACTTGTTGATGAGAGACCTGAAGAGGTAACAGACATGGAGAGAAGTGTTAAAGGTGAAGTTTATAGCTCCACTTTTGATATGCCTGCAAAAAATCATGTAAAAGTTGCCGAAATGGTTATAGAAAAAGCAAAACGTCGTGTTGAGCTTGGTCGTGATGTAGTTATTTTACTCGATTCTATAACAAGACTTGCACGTGCTTACAACACTGTAACCCCTTCAAGTGGAAAAGTCCTTAGTGGTGGTGTAGATGCAAATGCACTCCATAGACCAAAGCGTTTCTTTGGTGCTGCTCGTAATATTGAAGATGGCGGAAGTCTTACTATTATAGCAACTGCATTAGTTGATACTGGAAGCCGTATGGATGAAGTTATCTTTGAGGAGTTCAAAGGTACTGGTAATATGGAAGTTGTTCTTGATAGAAAAATTGCTGATAGAAGAATTTACCCTGCAATTGACATCCTTAAATCTGGTACTCGTAAAGATGATCTACTTATCGGTAAAGCTGATTTACAAAAAGTATTTATCCTTCGTCAGATGATTCATAAACAAGACAATGAAGTTGAAGCACTTAAATTTGTTTACAACACAATGGGTAAAAAACCAACTAACTCTGAATTTTTAGAGAGTATGAATACGGATAAGTAAATGAAACTCACAATTAGCAATATTGGCATGATTAAATATGCTGATATTAGACTTGATGGTTTAACTGTTATAGCTGGCGAGAATGATACTGGAAAAAGTACCGTTAGTAAAGTTTTATACTCAATAGTAAAATCTATTTCCAAAGACAACAGAGTCTCCCAACTTAATTTACAAAATAATTTTACTAAATATTTTGATGCGGATATTTCTCAAAATGGTTCTGTTTCCCTTGAAAAAGCTAATCTTAATCTCAAAGTTGACATAGTAAATAATAACTGTTCTATCAATGAGAAAGAAGTTGAAACTATTTTTTTTCTTGTTGAGAATGGAAGTTCCAATATTATTATGATAGAAACTCCTTTAATCTGGAATTTTATAGATTTATTTACAAAATTACCTATGATTGAAGATGAACTAAATATTGAACTTCAATACCCACATATTATGAAAGATTTACACTGGAATCTCTCCTTTAAAAGTAGAGAAAATGCTCTAAATATTTCAACTGCTATTTCAAAAATTATACATGGCACATTTTTACAAAACAGTGCTGGTGATTTTTATTTCCAAAAAAATAATAAAAAAATTAAACTTATAAATACAGCAACAGGTATTAAATATTTTGGAATTTTACAAACTCTTTCAGATAATAATCACTTTCACCAAGGAGAGATACTAATTTTAGATGAACCAGAGGTACACCTCCATCCAAAATGGCAACTTGAACTTGCAAAAGTGATAGTATATCTCAGCGAGAATGGTATAAAAGTTTTAGTAAATTCGCATAGTCCATACATGATAGAGGCATTAGAAAAATTCAGCACAAATAAAAATAATAATAATTTTTACTTAGCTGAAAATGGAGAGATAGCCAAAGTAAATGATAATAATTCAGACACATTAGCAAAAATATTTGCAAAACTTTCAGAGCCATTTGAAGTATTTGAACAAATGGAAGTAGCAGACTTTTAAAATGGCAGATATCCAGCAATTTTTTAAAAACTATAGTTTACATAATTCTACTTTTAAAGAAACTTCATTTGATGATGAGAATAATGTATATTTATGTACTGATACAAGTCAAGATGTTCTTAATTTTGATAAACTCATTGAGGATAAATATCCTAATCCATACTTAAGACCAAAGTCTTTTGATGCTATCTACCAATTTGGTAATGTTTTATATCTTGTAGAATTTAAAAATCAAAAACCTTCCCAAATTGATAATAATGCAATAGTACAAAAACTAAATGATGGTAAAAAAGAATTAGACACTTTTTTAACCAAATTAAATATCCAAAAGAGAGACTATTCATTTAAATATTGTGTAGTTTATAAAAATTGCAATAAAGCAATTGATAGATATAAATGTGGAATTAGCAAAAATATTATTGAATTTGGACTAGAGCAGTATAAGAATAGAGTCGTGGACGATATTAAAACAGATAGTGTTTCTTCATTTACAAAATTACTAAATAAGAAACTTATTATATTTACTCTAAACTGTGAAGGAAAAATATGAAAGTCGGTGTTTTTGATAGTGGAATTGGTGGTTTAACGGTTGTCAAATCACTGCTTGAACATCAACTCTTTGAAGAGATTATCTACTTTGGGGATACTGCTCGTGTACCTTATGGTAGCAAAGATAAAAATACTATTATTCGCTATGCCATAGAAGCTGTAGAATTTTTCAAAAATTTTGAACTAGATATGATTATTGTTGCTTGTAACACTGTGAGTGCTTATGCTCTTGATGAGATGCAAGAGAGTGCTGATTGTCCTGTTATTGGTGTTGTTGAAGCTGGTATTTTAGCTTCATCTAATGCTTTACAAAATAAAGAGTCAAATATCCTCATAATTGGTACAAAAGCAACTATTAACTCTAAGGCTTATGAGCATGGTTTACACTCCTTTAACTTTCATAACCTCCAAGTTCGCCCTACTCCCTTGTTTGTTCCTTTAGTTGAAGAAGAGATATTTGAAGGTAAAATTTTAGAAGCAACACTAGAACACTATTTTCAAAATGTACAACACCCTGATGCTCTTATTTTAGGTTGCACACACTTTCCTCTTATCTCAAATGCTCTCTCCAATTATTTTGGAAAGTCTACAAAACTCATCCACTCAGGTGATGCGATTGTAGAGTATTTAAAAAGTAAATTCACCTTTAATACTCTACATGATAATCCTAAACTAAAATTCTTTGCTTCTGAAAATCCTGAAGCACTAAGAACTATTGCAGACAAGTGGCTTTATGGAAAATAAAAAACATATCTCTATCTTTGGTTATGGGGTTACTACAAAACCCTTAGCTAAACATATCAAAAATGCAGTCTTTTATGATGATAAATGTAAAGAGACCTATGCTGGGGTTGATGGCTCTTTTGTAAGACCATCTCATGAATTTAATACAGATACTTCTGATTTGGAGATAACTTCTCCGGGTATCCCACCTTCAAACAGTTTAATAAAACAAGCTAAAAACCTTATGAGCGAATATGATTTTTTTGCTCAAACAGCACCTTTTAAAATCTGGATAAGTGGAACAAACGGTAAAACAACAACAACTCAAATGATGCAACACCTTTTAGCAGACAAAGGAAGTGTAGCTGGTGGAAACATCGGAACAGCTCTTGGAGACTTAGACCAAAATGCAAAAATATGGATACTTGAGACTAGCTCTTTTACCATGCACTACACAAACAGAGCATTTCCAAATATCTATGTTTTACTTCCCCTAAGCCCAGACCATTTAAGTTGGCATGGAAGCATGGATGAGTATGTAGCTGACAAACTCAAACCTCTTAGTATGATGAAAAGTACCGATATAGCGATTATTCCCACAGCCTACAAAAACACCCCAACACAAGCAAAAATTTTCACTTATAGTAATGAAGAAGATATTGCTAAACTTTTCCAAATCGATACAAATCATGTCAATTTCAAAGGTGCATTTTTAGCCGATGCTCTTTTAGCTATGGCAGTAGATAAACTGCTTTTTAATAGAGTAGATTATAAAAAAATGAACAGTTTTATTCTCGACCCACATAGACAAGAAGAACTACATGATAATTTAGGGCGATTATGGGTAAATGACACTAAAGCGACCAATCTTGATGCCACAATAGCCGCTGTTAAAAGATATAAAGAACAATATATTCATCTTATTTTAGGTGGAGACGATAAGGGTGTGGATTTAAATGAACTCTTTGAATTTTTAAAAGATTTAAACTTAAAAATCTATGCAATTGGAACGAATAAAGACAAACTTATCACTTTAGCACAAAATTATCATGTAGAATCTCTCAAATGTAAAAACCTGGGCGATGCAATTAAAAACATAGATAAAAACTTACAAAAAGATGAAGTTGCCCTCCTCTCTCCTGCCGCTTCAAGTTTAGATGAATTTAGCTCTTATGCCCAGAGAGGGAATGAGTTTAAAGATACAATTTTAGCTTTATAGTAGCAAAATTATACTAATTTCGCTACTATATCATCTTTAATCACAAAATTTACCAAGGAAGTTATATGTCCACTAAGCTACAAAGAGATGAAATAATTAGTATCGCTTTTGAAATACTTATTAAAGCTATTTTACTTGGAATTATCATGTATTATGCTTTTGCACTTTTAAAGCCCTTTATTATTCCTGTTTTATGGGGAGTTATACTTGCTGTTTCTTTATATCCACTCATCCACAAAGCAGAACAACTCTTTAAACTTAAACGCATGGTAATTGTAACTATTTTTACACTACTTGCTATTAGTGCACTTCTTATACCTACATATTTACTCTCCGATTCTGTTGTCGGTTCATCACAAGAGTTAGCTGCTAATCTTCATGCAGGAAATATTGTTATCCCTGCACCAAATGAGAAAGTCAAAGAGTGGCCACTCATTGGTGAAAAAGCTTATAGTTTGTGGAGTAGTGCAGCATCTAACCTTGAGTCAACACTTTTACAATTCAAACCACAAGTCGCACACTACTCAAAAACAATACTCTCAACTATTATGGGTATTTTAGGTGGAATTCTTGGTTTTGTTTTGTCACTTGTTATCGCTGCTATCTTTTTAGTAAAAGCTGAGGGTAGTGTAAAAGCATACAAGAGTGTTTCTTATAGACTCATTGGAGAAAAAGGTGTCGAGTGGGCAAACCTCTCTGCACTTACCATAAAAAGTGTAGCACAGGGAGTTTTAGGTATAGCCTTTGTTCAAGCTCTTTTTGCCTTTATTGGTATGTTTGCTATTAGTGTTCCTTTTGCTTGGTTATGGGCTTTTATAGTGATGTTTTTAACTATTATCCAACTCCCTGCTCTCATCATACTTGGTCCAATTATCGCTTATGTATTTTCTTACGCTGATGCCACGCCAGCTACTATCTTTGCCATATATACCCTTCTTGTTGGTGCCAGTGATGGAGTTTTAAAACCTATTTTTCTTGGTAGAGGAGTCGATATCCCAATGCTCGTTATCTTACTCGGTGCAATTGGAGGAATGATGCTCTCTGGTATGCTTGGCCTTTTTGTAGGAGCAGTTGGTCTAGCACTTGCATACAAACTATTGATGACTTGGTTAGAAGAAGAAACAAAAAGTAAAGAAGAAGTATAGTTCCAATATGAGTACAATTTCATCAGAAAACAACTTCAACTATCTTTTTATTGCCCTAGTTTCTTTACTTTTTTCTATGGCAATTTTTAGATATATAGAGAGTACTTGGCTCAGTAACCTTATCGAAATTCTATTTGTCGCCACTCTTTTACTTGGTGTTCACTCTTTAAAATCTGAACGCTCATGGATGTGGGCCGTTTACATCATGACCTCAATTTTATTTATTATTTTTATAAGTAAACAATTCTTACATAATCAAACTCTTATAGATGTCACTCACCTTATCATTTTACTTACTTTTTTTATAGGTTCATTTTTTTTATCATTTAAACAAATTTTAATGAGTAAAGAAATTACCCAAAATATGATTATTGGTTCTGTGGTGCTTTTTCTTCTTCTTGGAGTTATTTGGAGTACACTTTATCTTTTACTGCTTATTGTTTTTCCTGATGGCTTTAACGGCTTAGAAGCCCTTTCGTGGAAAGAAAATTTTTCACAGGTAACATACTTTAGTTTTGTAACTTTAACAACTCTTGGATATGGTGACATCTCTCCTAAAAATTCTATAACTCGATTTTTTGTCTATAGTGAAGCTATTGTAGGTGTATTTTATATGGCGATTATTGTCTCAAGTTTAGTAAGTGCCCGTTTAAGCCATAAAGAAAATCATTAAATGCAGATTCAAATACAAAGCTTTTTAAACCAGTGGATTTTTTTTCAACTTTCAGCTAAATTAAAATTTGCAATCAAAGTTTCATTATCTCTCACTTTAGCCTACATGCTACCTATGGCAATGGGCTGGAACCAGCCTAATACTGCTGCCATAACTGTTATGCTTATTGCCAGTGCTGGTGGAGTTAGTGATGGAGTTATTAAAGGCATAATCCGTGTTGTTGGTACTGTTATAGGTGCTACTTTGGGGCTAATGCTTATCGCTCTTTTTCCTCAAGAGCGAATGATTTACTTACTCTCACTCTCATTTCTAATATCTTTACTTACATATTTTTATCATGCTTATCAAGGAGATAGCACAGTATTCATGCTCAGTGCTATGACAATTATGATGATGTTTGTAAATGGGGCTGAAGATGCTTTTTTATATGGTATAGATAAAACATATATGACTCTTTTTGGTATTTTAATTTATACTATTGTAGGAACTTTACTTTGGCCAGTTCAAGCGGCGAAAGAGACAATCAACGATGCACCAAAGGGAAGAGTTTTTGTCTGGTTTGAGCCTGAGTATATTAAAGCTACAATACAACTCTTTTTTGTTTATTGGGCAAGTGTCGCTTTTTGGATTTACTTCAATCCTCCTGCTGGATTTTTAGTTGTAACTCTTGCTACTGTTTTAGGATTACTTACAACTTTTTCCCCTTTAAAACCAGGTCTACTTATTATCCTTGTTACAATTGGTTTTATTTTTGCAACTATGATGTATGTTTTTGTATTGCCAAGTCTTGTCTATGGCTGGGAGTTAGCACTCTTTCTTTTCACCTACACTTTTATAGCATTTTATATTATAAATCAACAACTGACTATCTTCTTTTTACTTGGGCTTTTTACTCTTGGTATTGCTAATGATATGAACTATAATTTTGCAATTTTTCTCACCACACTTTTAAGTTTTTATATGTTTCTAATTATTCTTATGTTTTTTTACAATTTCCCTTTTTCTGCTCGTCCAGAGCATCTTTTTACACTTATGAAAGAGCGATTTATAAAACACTCATCGGCACTGATTAGACTTGAAAATTTACATGATAATTTATCAATTTTTCAGAAGTTACAACACTATTATCATGTACAACATCTAAAAACAAGTGTTATGAAAATGAAACTGTGGGGTTCTAAAATAGACACTAAATATTTTAATCTCAACTCCCAAGAAAACATTATGGCACTAAGTCAAGAGTGTGAAAAGTATCTAAATAAAGAAAGAAACATTATAAATTGCTATAATGCTATGGAAGAAATAAATTGGGACAACTTAAAGGTTAAAAAATTCTAATATGAACAAAACAAATATCAAAACTATCTTTATCCTTGTAGCTTTACTTCTTTTGAGTAGTGCTTGTTCCGTTCTTGGTCCTAATTACAAAAAACCACCAGAGCAAAAACTTCCACAAAATTGGGATACAAATCTCACTAAAAGTGATAAAAATATTCAAGAGTGGTGGAAACTCTTTAATGATGATACACTTAATACTTTAGTAGAAAAAATGTATGAACAAAATTTCGACCTAAGAAGTGCAGGTCTTCGTATACTTCAAGCGAGAACAGTTCTTGGTATTTCACAAGGGCTCACCTATCCACAACTCCAAACACTCTCAGGTTCACTAGCAGGTGTTCAAAGTGGTGGTAAGAGTTTTGCCTCATTAGGAGTAAATTTTGATATGGGTTGGGAGATGGATGTTTGGGGAAAATATGCTCGTGGTATAGAATCAAGTGAAGCAACTCTCTATGCAAGTGTAGCCTCTTATAACGATATTTTAATCACTCTTATAGCTGAAGTGGCTCGTAATTACATTAACTACCAAACTGCACAAGAGAGAATTATATTTGCAAAACGAAATATAAAAATTCAAAAAAGAGTTACAACTATGACAGAAGTACAGTTCAATGCTGGAAATGTCTCAGAACTCGATATGCAACAATCACGAACACAACTTTATGCTACAAAATCACTTCTTCCAAGTTTAGAGTTTGCTAAAATAAAATTACGAAATGCTTTAGCTGTACTTTTAGGAGTTTTACCTCAAGATGTTGAAACTATACTTCTACATGATAAAACCCAAGAAATTCCAACTCTCAACCTTGCATCAGATTTTAAAATCAATGCGGATTTAGTAAGACGTCGACCAGACCTACAAGTAGCAGAACTTCAAGCTAAGGCTCAAAATGCTCGTATTGGTTCAGCACAGGCAGAACTTTATCCACATTTTTCACTCTTTGGTAGTATAGGTTTTAACACAAACAATGCAGGGAGTGGATGGGTTTCAGCAGGAGACTCTATTGGTATCAGTGCAGGACCATCTTTTAGCTGGAATATTTTTGCTTATGATCGAATCAAAAATCAAGTACGTATTCAAGATGCTAAATTTCAAGAGAGTCTCAATAACTACAACAAAAAAGTGCTTCAAGCTGTAAGTGAAGTCTCAAATGCACTAGATGGCTATAGACTTACAAAAGAGCAATTAGGTCTCAATGAGCAATCTATCAAAGCAACTACAAGAGCTTATAAACTCTCTGTAACTCAATACGAAAATGGTCTTGTAACTTACCAAAGACTGCTTAGTACAGTTGAGAATTTAACAAAAACAGAAGATGCCTATGCTCAGATAAAAGGAAATATTGCCATCCAAGCCATCGCACTTTACAAAGCTTTAGGTGGTGGATGGAAATTACATGATAATTCGATTTATATTCATGAAAAAGACACTAAAGATTTAAAAAATAGAGGTGTAGATTGGGGTGAGTACCTAAAGGAAAAAAATGAGCAATAATTTTCCTCACGAAATCATCTTTAATGGTGTCTATTTTTCTCCTTTACTCATTGTTTTTATGATGGCTTTAATGGCTTCACTGCTTACAACAGCTATTTTAAACAAGCTTAAAATCTCTCAGTTTATCTTACATATTCCACTGGGGTTTTTAGCCATAATGACACTCTATATTGTACTAATTGACACCTATTTCATGAAAATATAAAAGGAAACTCTTGAACATTTTAAAACTACTTACTAAACTCATAATCAGCTTTGCTCTCTTTGGAACTGCACTCTATTTTGGATATAACAAATATAAAGAGTACTTTGCTAACCCTTGGACAAGAGATGGACAGGTAAGAGCACAAGTTATTCAAGTATCGCCTAGAGTTTCAGGAATGGTTACAAAAATAGATATTATTGATAACCAATTTGTAAAAAAAGGCGACCTACTTTTTGAAATAGATAAAGAGCCCTTTCTAATCCAAATTGCGCAAACCAAAGCAGAACTCAAACGTGAGCAAGCCAATCTGCGAGGCACACAAATAGAGTACGAAAGAGTAAAAAAAATTGCTAAACGAGACAAAGGTGCAATTAGTCAAAAAGATATGGTTCGCCATGAAGTCAATTATTATAAATCTTTAGCCAACATAGATTCTCTCAAAGAAAAACTAAACAATGCAAAACTCAACCTTACATTTACCGATATTCATGCTTCTGTAGATGGTTATGTCTCAAATATAAACTTTCAGGTAGGTTCACAAGCTGTTGCAAATAAAGCTATCTTAGCACTTGTAGATTCTAACTCTTTTTGGGTTTTTGGATATTTTAGGGAAAATATGATTGGTGATGTAAAAATTGGCGATAAAGCTAAAGTAATACTTATGGCTTATGATAATAAACCTCTCTCAGGGAGAGTAGAGTCCATAGGATGGGGAATTGCACCCTCTGATGGTAATCCTGGAGTAAATCTACTCCCAAGTATCAAACCCACTTTTCAGTGGATTCGTCTTGCTCAACGTGTCCCTGTTAGAGTAGAACTAGATACATTACCTGATGGAGTTCAGCTTCGTTTTGGACTTACTGCTTCGGTGATAATTCTACATGATAATAATACAACTTTGCAAAAGAAGAAGGAAACTAAATGACACGAGAACAAGAAGAAGAACTCACCCTAACAGATAAAGTGATAAACCGTAAACAACAACTTTACATTCGTTATGTAGTTGCTATTTTAATTGACCTTACTGTCCTTAGTCTATTTAATGAGTTTTTACCCCAGTTTCTCTTTATAGAAACTTTTTCACTCTCACTTTTTGCAGCCATTATTTTACAAGTCTTACTCCAACTCACACTCAAGGCTGAACACAAAGTAGCACACTATTTTTTTCATGGTAAAAGTGGATTAAAGGTCAATATTTTACGAGGAGTTACTGCTTGGAGTATAATTTTTGTCTCAAAACTTGTAATGCTAAAAGCTATTAGTCTTGCTTTTGGTTCAAATGTCGTATTTGGTGGGCCTATTCACGGTGTCATATCTTTTATAATTGTCATTACAACTATGATTTTAGCTGAACAATTAATGCTTAAAATTCACCACTCTTTGGGCAATTAATTTCGTTCCTTTTATGATATAATTATTAGAAGGGGTTTTTTATGAATAAAAGTTTACATATTTTAATTGTTGAAGATGATGCTGATATTGTAGAATATACGACAACACTCTTGGAAACTTTTATAGATGGTAAAATAGGCTCTGTAAATAATAGTGAGGCAGCTATTGAGTATGTAAAAAAATATTCACCAGATATAGTTTTGATGGATATTATTCTTTTTGGTGCACTTGATGGTATACAAACGGCTCAAGAGATTCGTAAAAACAGTAATGTTCCCATTATCTACACCACAGGGCACAATGATGAATACTTTTTAAAAAAAGCAAAAATCACTAATCCTTTTGGTTACCTTACAAAACCCATTGAAGTACGGGATTTACAAGCTGTTATTACTATAGCTATGCAACAGTATGAGCAACAAAAACTCTTACAAAGAAACACTTACATTACACAAAGTCTACAAAAGATTTACCATCCACTACTCATAACAAACAAAGATGGTAAACTGACTTCTATTAATGAAGCCGCTCAAAAACTCTTCTCTGTAGAGGAAAAAGTTGTTCTGGGTAATAGTATTAAAGAGTATCTCAAGATTACCGTCAAACATATCAATTTAGATTTTGATGAGGAAATAATAAAAGCAAAACGTAACAATGGTCTCTATAAAGAAGAAGAGTTAGTCGCACTTACCCTTCCAAATGGTTCTGTTTTACCTATTTCACTTACCTTTAGTCTTGTCCATGGTGCCTTTGAAACCTTAGATGGTGTCTCTGTTATGATTGTTGATTTAACACAACAGGTGATGGAAAAAAATTTACTCCATCAAAAACAACTTGAAGCAGCCGAACTTCTTATTAGAGAAAGACGACTTAAAAGTATTTTAGATATTGGAAAAGATATTAACCAATTTCTTCTTCCTATGTCACCACTACAAACAAGACTTGAAAATGTTTTAAATACTATTGTCACATTTGCAAGCTTTAAACTTGCACACATTGCACTCTTAGAAGGGGAACAACTCCGCTCTAAAGTGATGTCAAGAAATGGTTTTTTATATCTCAATTATGAAGATGTTATACCCAATAATGACCACTCTACCAAACAGTTTTACAGAAGTTTAAAAGAACAAAAAATAGTTATTTTGGAAGTTTCAAAAAGCACTATGCCAACTCTCTATAATGAAAGAGTAAAAAATCTACACCTCAGAACAGTTTTACTACTACCTCTTCAAAACATACATACACATGAACCTCTTGGTATTTTAAGCATAGCAAGTGATAATGAAATGACTTTTGACATTGATGTTATCAACTATTTTGAAGAGTTTGCAAGTGATATTTCTTTAGCTATTACATTGCAAAACCATAGAGATGAAATGAAAAAAATAAAAGAAGAGAGAGAACAAAATTACGAACAGACTATTCTCTCTTTTGTACAAATGATTGAAGAGAGAGATATTTATACTAAAGGGCACTCTCTAAGAGTAGCAACTTATGCCCAAGAGATAGCAAGAAACATGGGCTTATCTGAGCAAAATTGTAACGAAATTTTCACTGCTGGTATTTTACATGATATTGGAAAAATTCAAACTCCAGATAAGATACTTCTTAAACCAGCTAAACTCAATAAAGATGAGTTCAGTATGGTACAAGAGCATGTAAGTGCAGGCATAAGAATGATTGAGCACATAGAACTCTATAAAGGTTTACTACAAACTGTTGAGGAGCATCATGAGCGTTATGATGGTAGTGGTTATCCGCATGGCTTAAAGGGAAATAATATTTCTATGATGGGAAGAATAATGGCTGTCGCCGATGCTTTTGATGCTATGACAACCAATAGAGTCTATCATAAAAGATTATCAATTGAAGATGCTTTACAAGAGTTACGAGAATATTCTGGTTCTCAGTTTGACCCCGATGTAGTAAAAGCATCTTGCACTGTTTTAAACAATAGAAATGCTCCAGATATAGATCAACTACAGGATTCACACCTTATTTATGAACGAATGGCATATTTTTTTAGTGACCCCTTAAGTACAATGTTTAATGAGAAGTACTTTAAATATTTTCTTCGTACAAAAAATGAAGAGCTAGCATCTAAACAGGTTTGTGTCTATCGTATTTCTGGTCTTGATGCTTACAATAATAGTAAAAGTTGGTGTGCTGGAAATGAGATTATTTTGGCTACTGCAAATCTGATAAAAAAGGAGATGAAGACACCTTCAAATATCTTTTTTAGATTGCATGGTAATAAATTTTTAATTCTTTCGGATAAAAAGGAGAATCTCAAAGAGAAAAAAGTTCTTTTTGATGAATTATATAAGGGAACTAATCTTGAAGCTCGTATAGAGTGTTATGATCAAGAGATTTTTCAAAACAATTCAGCCCAAGAGTATGAATCCCTTATTCATACTCTTGTTTGCTAGGAGAGTACTATGCTAGATAAACGTATAAAGGCAATGATGCATGAGTTTAAAGAGCAGTATAAAGAGAATGAAAATAGAATTAAAGAGATAGAAGAAATTTGGGGAGCACAACAAGAACAACTCCACAATGAAAAAGAGCTCTCTAATGCTATCCTTGATAATATTTACGAAGCTGTTTTAACCATCAATCCTCTAGGAACAGTACTCTCATACAATCAAGCAGCACAAAATATTTTTGGTTATACTCCCGACGAAGTGATAGGAAAAAATGTCAAAATGCTTATGCCTGAGCCTTTTCATAGTGAACATGATGGTTACTTACAAAACTATATGCAAACTGGAGAAGCTAAAATCATAGGTACAGGACGAGAAGTCCAAGGCGAACGAAAAGATGGTGAAGTATTTCCTCTTTTTTTAGCCGTAACAAAAATAATGAGTAAAGATATTCCTATTTTTGTGGGTGTTGTAAGAGATTTAAGTGAACCAAAGAGACTTGAAAAACTTAAAAATGAGTTTGTCTCTACTGTAAGTCATGAACTGAGAACTCCACTCACCTCCATTAGCGGTTCACTTAACCTTATTGAGAGTGGTGTAATGGGCGAGGTGGGAGAAAAAATAAAACCACTCATTAAAATAGCACTCAACAATAGTGAGAGACTGATTTTACTTATAAATGACATCTTAGATATGGAAAAAATAGAATCCGGTCAAATGAATTTTGAACTTGAAAGTGTTGAACTCAATACTCTACTTCAAGAGGCTATAAAGTTTAATGAAGGTTATGCAAGTAAACATAATGTCGCATTATTTTTTGAAGCATTAGAAAATGAACTTGATGTTTATGTAGATAAACATAGAATGCAGCAAGTGATGAGTAACCTTATCTCAAATGCAGTAAAATTTTCTCCTGCTGAAGGTATAGTAACAATCAAAATCATACCCAATACACGACGTGTCCGTGTTGAAGTTCATGATAATGGTTCAGGGATTCCCCAAGAGTTCAAAAAAACAATCTTTAGTAAATTTGCTCAAGCAGATGCTTCAGATGCAAAACAAAAGGGGGGAACAGGACTAGGACTTAATATTACTAAAGCAATTATTGAAAGATTTGGCGGGATTATAAATTTTAGAAGTAATGTAGAAGAAGGTACAAGCTTTTATTTTGACTTACCTTTGCAATCTAAACATGAACTCACAAATGAAAATATTCACTCTCAAACAACTGTCCTAATTGTAGAAGATGACTTTGACATTGCAAATATTTTGAAAGTAATACTACAAAATGAAGGTTTGTATTGTGATATAGCTTATAATGCGAAAGAAGCAAAACACCTTTTAAATACAAAAATTTATGAGCTAATGACCCTTGATATTATGCTTTCTGGAGAAGATGGACTGAGATTCTTAGAAGAACTCAGAAAAGATGAGCGACACAAAAACCTCTCAGTGATTGTCATATCTGCAAAAGATGAAAAAAATGTAAATAGTAAGCTCAACCTTGCCGTTGAACTTGTCGATTGGATAAACAAGCCTATAGAAAAAGATAAACTTGTAGCTTCGCTTACAAAAGCGATACAACTAAAAGAGCAAACACTTCCAAAAATACTTCATATTGAAGATAACCCAGATATCGCTCATCTTGTAAAGGCTATTCTAAGTGATGAGGGTGATGTTGATTTAGCGATAGATGTAGCATCTGGTTTAGAAAAAATCAAAACAAGTAAATATGATTTGATTATTTTAGACATGATGCTACCCGATGGTTCTGGAGAAACGATTTTACAAACCCTTAAAGAGAATGAAAATAATATTCCTGTTTTGATTTTCAGTGCAGTAGATGTTGATGCTAAACTCAAAAAAGATGTAAAAAAAGCACTTGTAAAATCACGTACTTCAAATACAGAACTTATAGAAAATATAAAAAAAATACTACATGATAAGGGAGCACTGTAATGGCTGAGATAAAAAAAATACTCTATATAGAAGATGAAGTGGACATTCAAACTATAGCAAAAATTGCTTTAGAAGATATTGGGGGTTTTAAACTTGAGGTGTGTAGTTCAGGAGAAGAAGCCCTTGCAAAAGCAGAAGCCTTTGCTCCTGACTTAATCTTGCTTGATGTTATGATGCCGGGGATTGATGGACCACAAACGCTTGAAGCATTACAAAAAATTGCTTCACTTAAGGATGTACCTGCTATTTTTATGACAGCAAAAGTACAGACTCAAGAAGTACAACACCTAAAGAGTCTTGGAGCCATAGAAGTAATAGCCAAACCCTTTGACCCAATGAGTTTAGCACAGACAATTAGAGAAACGGTAAATAACTCATGACTCCAAAAGAAAAGATACAAGCTCTCAGAGACAAGTACAAAAAAGAACTCCCTTCAAAATTTTATGAGATAGAAGAACTTTTTAACAAGTATGAGCTTAAAGGATTTGATAAAGAGGGATTTAGTACGTTTTACCGCCTCGTGCATAACCTTGTGGGCTCTGGTGCTACCTTTGGTTTTATGAATGTAAGTGAAAAAGCTAGAGTGCTTGATGACCTACTAAAAATATATATCATAGAAAATAGACTCCCATCGCAAACAGACAATATTAAAATAAAAGTCACACTCCATACACTTTCTCGTGTCTGCATTGCTAAAAATATAGAGAATGTCCCTGTATATACAACACATTCCCAAGAACAAAACGAACAACAAGCAAAAAAGAATCATGGGATTGTTTATCTTCTTTTTAATAAAGACGAGATTTATTTTGGCATATCAGAGAAATTACAACACTTTGGTTTTACAGTAAGCCTTTTTTATAACACAGATGAGATTATTGAAGCTTCACAAAAGCAGTTACCTACTCTCGTACTTGTGGACTATAGCTATTTAGTAGATGAAACATTTTGTAATCAACTTAATTTAATACATGAAGAATCGACACACAACTGTACTCTTTTTACGCTTGCTCCAAAAGATGATTTTCTCACACGAGTACAGTCGGTAAAATGCGGTAGCGACTGGTTTTTTACCAAACCTCTCGATGCGGATTTCTTGATTGATAAGTTTGATATGCTTACAAATAACGAACATGAGGACCCAATTAAAGTCTTACTCTTAGACGATGAGATAGATGTAGCAAACTTTTATGCTTCAATTCTCGAAGAGGCTGGAATAGAAGCAAAATCTATAGACCAACCATCTCTTATTTTAGAAATTATGGCAGAGTATAAACCTGATTTACTTTTAACTGATTTATATATGCATGAATACAACGGAAGTGATATTGCAAAAGTTTTACGTCAAATTGATGAGTATGTAGCATTACCAATCATATTTTTATCTATTGAAAATAATGACTATATTCAAAATCAAGCAATAAAAACAGGTGCAGAAGATTTTATACTCAAATCAATCGATCCTAAAACACTTGTGGCAAAAGTAAAAACAAAAGTAAAAAGATACAGAAGTCTCAAAGATAAAATAGAAAAAGATGCACTTACTAATCTTTACAATCATATCTCAATACTCAACTTATTAGAAAAAGAGATAGAGATTTCAAAAAGACATAAGCACCCAATCTCTTTTGTTATGCTTGATATTGATTTTTTCAAAAAGGTGAATGACAACTATGGTCACCAAACAGGAGATATTATCCTCAAGTCTCTAGCATATCTACTCAAACATAGGGTAAGGGAGAGTGATAGTGTCGGTCGTTATGGTGGGGAAGAATTTGCTCTTATTCTACCTTATACAAACATTGGTGATGCTTTTACAATTGTAGAAGAGATACGTAAAAAATTTGCCCAACTCACCCACTCCGATGGTGGGCAAGAGTTTCATACAACCTTTAGTGCTGGTGTATGTCAATACCTTGAAGGCATGAGTCTAACAGAACTTGTGGAGAGTGCTGATAATGCTCTTTATAAAGCAAAAGAAAGTGGACGAAACCAGACTATACGATGCTCTTAAATTTAACATTTTTTAAGTAATGGTTTGCATTATCGAGTATTCTATCTTTCTAATATTACAGCAAATATGCTACTTGATTTCTGCCATTAGCTTTGGCAATATATAGAGCTTCATCCGCTCTATTGAGTCCTATTTCTATATGCTCTTCTTTACTTAAATCTACAATGGAGAGACCTATACTGACTGTAAATTTAATTATTTGCCCATCTTCTAAATTTATTTTATTTTTCTCTGTTGCTTCTCTAATACTCTCTGCCACTAATTTTGCACCGTTTAAATCTGTTTTTGGAAGTAAAATAACAAATTCTTCCCCTCCATATCGGCAACATAAATCACTTTCTCTTTTTGATTTTTCTAAAATTTGTGAAAAAATCACAAGAACTTGATCGCCTACTTGATGACCATAAGTATCATTCACCTTTTTAAAATAATCTATATCTATCATAATAATAGATAAAGATTCTTTGTGTCTTTTTGCAAGTTTAAAGATAATATCTGATAGTTCTGTAAAATGTCTTCTATTATACAGTTTTGTCAAGGGGTCAGTTATGCTTAAAAGATGCAACTCATTTTGAAGTGTATCTAGTTCTTTTGTTGAAATATTTATAAGATGCGACAGAGCCTGCAATGTTGTATTATTGTGTTTAACATGATTTATCGGGATTTTTTTTCTGTTATTGCTTGTAGTTGATTCGCATAATGCCAGTATTGTCATGCTTTGATTTAAAAGTTCTTTATTATCCAAAGAGGTGAAAAATTCACCATTAGTATAAAAACCACTCGTAGGAGCTATATTATTATATAGTATTGTTTCGTGCTCAATCTCATCTGGCATAAATCTTCTTCTTGCCATACATGAATAGATAAAGATACTTTGGACTTCTACATCACGAAGTTTATCGATATGTCCTTGTGTCTCATGTAAAATACTGTCATAATTTGCACATCCAAATCTCACCTTGTCATTAGTGTTAAGATTTCCTGCAAAAATTAATGAGCCATCATCTTCTTTTGCAATGGGTGCTCTTGCTACATGTAAATCACTTTTTTCAATGATTAATGGAAATTCTATACCAATTTTCGGTAACTGAACACTTATATCTTCACCTAAATAATAAGCATAAGTATCGACAGCAGTTTTGTCATCTATTGTATAGACTCTGTTTTTTTCTGCTTTTGTTATTGTGAGTTGTTTCCCAACTGCTTGCCAATCAAAACTATAATCTGTAAATACCTGCAATGAAGATGAACTTAGAGATACCCCTACAATACCGTTGGAAAAAATATCTTCTTTTGTAAAAACATAAGTTTTCTCAAACATTGCATTGTCTCCGGCAAGTCCACCTGCAACAATTACATTTTTATCTATATTGTTGATACCTTTTAGATAGTCTTCACCATTTCCCGAAAGACCATCAATAAAAGAGATTATCACTTTTGTATCTTCTTGTATCAATGATGATGCTAGTTTTTCCCCTGCATGGAAATAATTCTCAAAGTCATCGCAGATATAAGTTTGTAACATAGTGTGTTCAAACAATGTAAAACTTATAACAGTTTTGTTTGTGGATACTTTTCCATTATATATCTCACCATCGGTAGTTGCACCAAGCAATGAAGAGAGCGGAAAATTTTGTGAAAAAAAATCCGTTAGTTGTGAAATGGCACTAAAGTTGGTATCTGCCGTAAAGATTTGTATTAAAAGATTTTTAGAGTCTTTAATTTTGTTTTCTTCAATAAACCCACTTAGCTCTTCATAAGATGTAAAATAGGCATTAATCGTTTTCATTGGAAACCTTTACATAAATAGTTTTCTAAACTATTATATCACATTTAGCAATAATACAAATGAAAGACAATTGACACATCACACAGTTTTAAGCTATTTTTAAGATTTTTGATTTATTCATTCTCTAAAAGTTCAAAATCTTCTTTCCCAGCACCACACTCAGGACAAACCCAATCATCAGGCAAGTCTTCAAAAGTAGTACCAGGTGCTATACCATTTTCTTCATCTCCAACAACAGGGTCATATATATACCCACAGACAGTACATTCATATTTTTGTGCCATAATAACTTCCTTTATTTTAAAAAAGTATATTCTAATTATCCAAGAATGTCAATAAGCCTCATATTGCCAAGATATTCTAAAATTTTGTTAGACATTTTACTATATAGTTGTTCTTTGTTTTGCTCCCACAAGCCAATATGAAATAGCCAAACCGACAATAACAGCAGCAATCACCAAGAGTTCTTCTCCTTTTTCAGCGGAGAGAGAATATATCAATATTTTTCGAATAAGTGCTGCCATAGCAAGCATAATAAATGCACCAATGGCAAATCCTTTGCCTTGTAAATGATTAATTTCTTCATGAATCAATTCTATAGAAGCCCACAGTACAAGTAAACTACCAAGAACTGTTAATATTCCTTTTTCTATCTTTATATCTGTAAAAAACAGGAGATAAATATCATACACAAAGAGTCCAATAGCAAAAAATGCTACAATCGCTAATGCCCCTGCTAAAAAGTAATTAATATATGAATTGAAGTTCTTTAAACCTGATAAAATATTTTTTTCTATTTTAGAGAGAGATAAAAACTTGCCCAACTCTTCTTCTCTATAAGAACTCGTTAGCACATCAAGGTTCATATCAATTATTTTTTCAACGGCTCTTATCTCTTTGACATGATGTTGTTTATCTTTGAAATTTGCTTCAATATTTGCGAGTATGAAAGTTCGGACATAAGTAAAAGCAGAATTAACATAGTGTGTAGGTAAACCAATTTTAACATGAATTTCACCTATTTTGTAGATATACATAAAATATGGCATATCATATTGCCCACAAAAAAGGTTCACAAACCACTCTTTGATTTTATTCCTATGATTAGCAATAATATCTTTGTTTTTTAAAAATTGAGCAGTTTTACCAAAACCCCATATATAATCATAAAATCCATCTATAAATACATCAACAAGTTTTTCCATACGAGGTTGAAGTTCTTTTAAAATTAGAGCTTCTTCATCGCTAAATTGGTAATGTTCTTTTAAATGTCTATAATGCTGCATTTGGAGTCCTTGTTTATAAATCTAGTGGAGTCAAAACATGATTTTACTGTTTTAAAGTAGTTTATTTTCTTAAGTTGTTTAAGATTGTCTTGAATATTTTTGACATATTTGAGTCACCCTTTATGGGATGATTTATCAATTTCATCTTTTTTCAAAGCCTTTGAAAATTAAATAATATTTTAACTCTATTCATGCTAAAATGATTTTACTTAACAAGGGAGTCATTTTTGAAAGAAGCATCTGAAGTATTAGCTAGAAAATATCGTCCATCAAACTTTGATGAGCTTATTGGTCAAGATACCATTACTCAAACACTTTCACTTGCACTTGATTCAAATAGACTCTCTCATGCTTATCTTTTCTCCGGTCTTCGAGGTAGTGGAAAGACCTCTACAGCTCGTATCTTTGCTAAAGCACTTATTTGTGAAGAGGGTATGAGTCATCACCCATGTGGTAAGTGTTCCAACTGCATCATGGCAATAGAAAATCGTCACATGGACATTATCGAAATGGATGGTGCTAGTAGTCGTAAGATAGATGATATTAGAGATTTGGTTGAACAAACAAAGTATAAACCTGCTGTGGCAAGATATAAAATTTTTATCATCGATGAAGTACATATGCTTACAAAAGAGGCCTTTAATGCCCTTCTTAAAACACTCGAAGAACCACCAGAATATGTAAAGTTTATCCTTGCAACAACTGACCCTTTAAAACTTCCAGCTACTATTTTAAGTCGTACACAACACTTTAGATTTAAAAGTATTGCAAGTAATAAAATCGTTGACCATTTAGCACATATTCTTAACCTTGAAGAGATTAAATATGAAACAGATGCTTTAGAAATTTTAGCAAGAAGTGGAAGTGGAAGTCTGCGTGATACACTCACTCTGCTTGATCAAGCGATTATTTACTCTAAGAATCATGTAGATGTTCAAACTGTTACAGATATGTTAGGACTTGTTGATCCTAAGTTTATTGCTGAGCTTTTTAATTCTGTATTTGCTAAAGATTATGCAGCATTAGTCGAGTATACCAAAGTTTTAGAAGATTATGAGAGTGAAATGGTTGTCGATGAACTCATAGCCTACTTAAAAGAAAAGATGTACAATCATGATGCCCTCTTCTCAACTCTAGTTTTAGATAGATTTTTTAGAATTTTAAGTGATTCGAAATATCTTTTTAGTATTAATGCAGATGGTTCTTTTGTGCTGAGTATGATATTTTTTAAGATGATAGAAGCACTTCGTATTCGTGAAATTGACCAGATGATAGAGTCTATGCAAAAAGATGTACAAAGACCAGAAATAGTACAACCTTCCTCAACTCCAACTATAACAGAACCTCTGCAACAAGTACCAGCAAAAATAAAAATTCAAACTGCAACACCAGAGATGGCAACACCAAAACAGCTCACTCCTGAAGATGAAGGGCTTACACATTTTAACACTCTTGTCGCAAAAATAGCAGATAGAAACTATGAGCTAGGTGAGTGTTTTAAAAATAACATCACCTATCTCTCATTTCTTGAGAATACTTTAACATGGGAGAGTTGTGCAAATGAAGAGTGCAAAAAATCACTTAAACATGGGTATGCTGTTATTAAACAACTTGTACGAGAAATTTTTAGTTTTGAGACTAAAATAAAAGGTGTAGCCTGCTCAAACCCCATAGAAGAGATTCATGAAACTCCAACATTTGTGCAACCTCTTATGAATGAACCTCAAAGTACAACTATGATTGAAGATGCTGAGTTTGGTGGCAATGCTAGTTGTGTAACAAACTGTGACGACCCTGCCCCAATGGAAGAGATAAATGGAACAGACATTACCCAAGAACCAATGGTTCAAAAAGCCATAGAGATGTTTGAAGCTAAAAAAGTGACTGTTCAGTCGAAGATTTAGTCAAAGAAAACATCTCTACATGATAATTCTTCTATTTTACAAAACTCTAAGAGATTCGCATAAGGAATTGAGTTCCTTTTTTTAATTGTTGCAAAGTGTGCTTGTGTAATCTTGAGTGCGAAAGCTACATCTTTGTCAAAAACTTTGGCTTGTTTTCCATCTGCAAGATAAATTTTCAGTGCTTTGATTATTGTTTTAAAATCTCTCATATATTCTCCTAAAATGAAAATATATCCTTATTTTAAAAGAAGTATTAAAAATATGGCACTATGCTATTTTTTTGAGAATTTTCTATCTTTTTTTTCTAATCTTTTAACCATATTTTTTAAACTTACTGCAATTTGCAATAGTTCTAAGTAATACTCTATTTTTACAATAGCTTCATAATTTTTATCCTGAGCAATATTGTGAACATATTTATCTATCTCACTAATATCATGTAGCATTTTATTCTGTCTTGTTTGTAAAAAAAAGTAACCTACACCCATCATTACTACAAAAAGCAAAAACATCGAAATGAATATGAGATTATATGTAAGTAAATCTGTTTCATTTATCAATGTCCTTATTAAAAAATAAAACACAACAGCAACAGTAATAAAAACAATAATAAAAATTTGTGCATATTTCATCGAAAAATGCTCTTCTATTCTTTTCATTTAACCTCTCTTTATATATTTATTATATCAAATTTTAACTTTTAATCATTTATATGTTATAATTCAAACAAATAACTAGAAGGAGTTACATTATGTATGTTTCGTCGTATAGCACATATATCAACAGTAGTAGCTCTGATAAAGTTCAAAAAGAGAGTGACATTCCGCAAAAAGAGACTAAAAGTTCTTTTGCTTCCAAACTCTCAGACACACCAGCTACAGTTTTAAATAACAGTTCAAAACTTCCTATCAATTATGTTTCAAACTATAAAGTTTTAAACAATCAGCAAAAACTTCAAGAAGAGACACAAAATAATTCTAAACTTAGATTTTCTAAAATCAAAGCATTTGTAAGTGCAAAAGATGCTTACACAGATAACTCAAAAATTTTCTCTCTTTTTCTAAAACCTAGTGCAACACTTGATCAAACACCTAAAATTGATAAAAAAATGCCCCCAAAAGCTCAAGAAGCCAAAGAGGCTATCATGAAACACACTATGGTAAACACCTACATAGCAAATGATAACTACTACAAAATCACAGCCTAATCTTCAAGCCAAGCATCATTTTTTATAACTCTTCCACCATCAAATATTTTTAATTTATAAGCACTATTACACTTACTATCACTTATATCCATAATTGCTATTTGTAAAATTGACTTGCATCTTTTTGGAATATCGTAATGCCCTTTCATACCACTCAAAAACTGCTTTAATGGCACTTTCTCATCCATGCCTATAATATTGTCACGACAACCACTCAAACCTATATCTGTAAGATATGCTGTACCTTGAGATATTTGAAAATCATCAGTTGAGACATGAGTGTGTGTTCCAATAATCGCGCTCACTCTACCTTTAAGTAGCATCATCATACCTCGTTTTTCACTCGTTACCTCCGCATGAAAATCGAGAAAAATATTTTTTACACCTTGGTCGTGTAAACTATTTACCGTTTCATCTGCACATCGAAAAGCATTATCAGTATATGGCATACCATAATGCCCCATTAAGTTCAAAACTGCTAACTTCTCACCAGCTACATCATAAACCTTACAACCAGTCCCCGGAACTCCCTTGGGGTAATTATGAGGTCGAAGTAGTTCATGTGTTTCAAAAAGAGGTAAAATATCTTTTTTGTCCCAAGTATGGTTACCACCACTCATAACATCAATCCCATAAGAGACTAATTCATTAGCATTTTTACTTGTGAGCCCAAACCCATGAGAAGCATTTTCATAATTTGCAATTACAAAATCAATGCCCTCTTCTTCTCTTAATCTTTTTAAATGTGTTTGTATCATCTTACGACCAGGTTGCCCGACAATATCACCTATAAATGCTATTTTCATTTTTATTCTTTTATTTATAATTTATTAAAACTTTACATTATACAAGAACATATTAAATGCATAAAGACTCTATTTAAAACCACATTAGCCATCTAAGTTTATAATCTTTCATGTAATTAAAGCCCTTTTTGGAGTAAGGCAATAAACTCTTTTTCAGGGAGTGGTTTTGAAAAGTAATAACCTTGAATAATATCGCACTCTTTACTTTTGAGAAATTCAAACTGTACTTTCTCTTCAACACCCTCTGCAATCACTTTTATATCTAAACTTTTACCCATAGCTATAATGGTATTTACAAGAAGTGAATTATTTACTTTTTCATCTTTTGTAATAGCATCTACAAAACTTTTATCTATTTTTAGTGTATCAATAGGAAAACTATTAAGATAAGAGAGTGATGAATAGCCTGTTCCAAAATCATCTAGGTAAATAGAAATACCAAGCTCTTTTACCTCTTTTAAAGTTAATAAAGAGCTGTTAATATATTTCATCATAATACTCTCTGTAATCTCTATAGCAAGTTGTTTAGAATCAATTTGTGTCTCTCTAAGAGCATTTTGTAAGTCTTCAAAAAGATTAGAACTTTGAAATTGTCTTGTCGATACATTAATAGAGATTTTTAAATCATTAAATCCTAAAGCATTAAATCTCTGTATAGCTTGTGTTGATTCTTTGATAACAAATTTTCCAATGCTTAAGATAAAGCCTGTATTTTCTGCAAGTGGTATAAATTTGATAGGAGGAATTAATCCTTTTTCATGATGTTCCCATCTCATGAGTGCTTCTGCACCTATGATTTTTTGTGTTTTCACATCTACTTTTGCTTGGTAGTAGAGCTTAAATTCATTGTCATAAAAAGCTCTTTGCATATCATTAACCATCTCAACTTCTGTGTGAATTTTTTGGTTTTGACTTTGAGTAAAAAAGTTAAAATTATCTCTTCCTTCTGCTTTTGTTTTGTACATAGCCAAATCTGCAAATTTCATCAAATCAGTTATCTCTGTAGCATCATCAGGATATATAGAAATTCCAATACTCGCAGATAACCTTAAGGTGTAGCCTTTAATTAAAAGCTCTTTTCTTAACTCAAAGAGAAGCTTAGTGATGATAGAGGTTATCTCGTTAGCCTCTTGAAAATCTGTTAAAATTAAGATGAATTCATCACCGCCTATTCTCGTTGCAATATCATTACTCGGTATATTGTTCTTTATAATCATGGCAACAGTCTGTAGTAGTGCATCTCCAATGTCATGTCCGAGAGTATCATTGATATTTTTAAAGTGATCCAAATCTAAGAATACAATTGCAAGTTTTGTATGATTTTGTGAAGAATGATGTATCATGAAGGAAATTTTTTGATACAAATAGTGTCTGTTTGGAAGTCCTGTAAGATTATCATGTAGAGAGGTATGGGTTAATTCTTTATTTAAAGATGAGACTTGATACTTCGTACTATGCAGGTCAACATTATGTTCAATTTGTAAGCGTACAAGATAAGCTAAAATTGCAAGTTCAACTATAACAAAGATAGTATGCAAAATGACAATATCAAATCCACATCCATAATTAAAAATCATTACAGGCATGTCAAATAATGAAATTTCATAAAGTTGTAAATAGTTAAAGAGAATATGATGAAGAATAGTAACAGTTGCTGCTATAACCAGAGGTATAATATCTTTATATAATGTTAAAATTGCCATAACTATAAAAACATGAAAATGCATCTCAATCCTACCAAGGTACTGTTGAATAAAAACAACAGAGAACAGCATCATAGCCATTGCCACAAAATATCTAAAAAATCTATCTCCTTTTAGATATCTGTATAAAAAGAGAATTGGTAAAACAATAATAGCACCAGAAAAGAAACCATAAATATAAGTGTCATAAGCTATAGATGTAATGAAAGTAGAGATAAGCCATTGTGCAATTAACAACCAAAGCATGACTCTATCAGATTCTACATAAAGTTCTTCAAAGTCTTCTTTTGCAAAATCTGGAACAGTTGGATAGGTGAATATATAATTTAAAATTTTCAACACTTTAGACCCCTTCAGAATTCTGCTTTAATGTAATAATATCATTAATTAACTTTTCTTTTTCCAAAGGATGAATAGAATAAAAACTGTTTAAAACTAATTTATTATTTCTATTATTTATAAGATACAAATAATCTGTATGATTTACTTCACTTTTTTCATTAAGAGATTGTGAAAAAAATAGGGAAAATTTTCTATCTACACTGAATAACTCATGTTTAGATAGATACACTCCATGAAAATTTTTATTGAAATATTTAGCAAAAATATCAGCTTGAGATTTATCTATATTTGGGGTGAGATTTACAAACAAGATCTCTACATCATTTTTTATTTCTTTAAACTCTTTTGATTTATAAATAGTTGAGAGTTTAGTTAAAAAAGGGGTGCAAACATCTTGACAACCAACATATCCGAAAAAAAGTAAAACTATTTTTTTATCACTTTTTATAAAATCTGCTTTAATAATTTTATTTATCTCCATTCTCCCCTTATGATTTGTGGAGAACAAAAACGATTGAATAAAAGGGATACTAAAAAAAAAGATAAAGAAAGCAATTAGGAAAAGAATTTTTTTATTATTAATTTTCAAATTTGATAATTCCTACTATGGATGTTGATATATTTTGTTTAAGAGATTCAAGATATAAAAAGTGATTTACATTTATACTTTTATTATTAGCACTAAGCATTTTATGATTAAAATGTAAAGGTTTTTTTGAAATAGCAACCTTTTGAAAATTTTCTTGAAATAATTTTTTATCATCAAAGTGAATAAAATAACTTAAGAGCTCTTTATCATCTTTATATATACTAAGATTAATTTGGAGTTTGTTTAGAAGCTCCTTTGAAAGGTACAACTCATTTGTTTGAGTATTTACTTTCCAATATGCCATATTCTCTTCTTCTAACACTTTATGGAGTAATAACTCTTTTGAGTGTAATTTAGCATTATTTTCATCTATAAGACTAAGTTTTACATTCTGTTTTAGAAGATTTTTTCTTTGTAATGCATAAACAACAGTAATTATAGAAGTCATTACTAAAAAAATTATCACTAAAATTTCTAAAATCATAAGTTTGTTTTTTTGAAGAAAGTTCTCATTATGATTAATGATTGTAGATATTCTTCTAATATACTCGGAGAGTAATACTCTTGCTTTGTTAAGTTCTTGTGAATTAAACATATAGATATTAGAACCATTTTTTATCGAGGTGAGTTCTCTTAATGATTGTTTCTCTAAATATTCTAAGAGTAGCTTTGCAGCTTCTGTTCCATGTTTTTCTCCACTTGTTACATAACCACCAACTACACCCTTATGCATATAAGCATCTTCCATAGTTAATAGAATGAGATTTGGATTTTGTTTAAGTTCATCAATCGACTCTTTTGGAAGGAGAGTTAAATTGTTCTCATTTTTAAAGTTTCCGATAGTTGTTAAGATGGCAAATATCTTTTTATTTTGAGGTAATTGAAGTAAAACATTTGAAATAAATATATCATTTATATAGTGAAATTGCATATTTGAAAAATTGTGTTCTTCTCTTTGAACCTCTTTCTTTATAGATTTGTATGTATTTGAATTGTCACCAATTATATAAATATCTCTTGTTTGTGGGGAAAACTGTTTTATAAGTTCTATATTTGGTTTGATCTCTTTTTTTTCAAAAACACCACGAAAAATCTCTTTTGCTAAGATAGTATCCATCGAGAAATCATTAACTCCTGAAAAAAAAACAGGTATGAGATCTTCTTTTTGATACAGTTTAGAGTAATTTTGGTAGATAAAATTGAGTGCATTGTCATCAGTGACATATATTACATCAGGAGAGACATTTGCATATTTTACCTTGAGGTGATTTACAAACTCATTAACATACTCTGGTGTTAAACTAAATCGTTTTGAGTCCAAATATTCTATATAAAATTCAAAAGTTTTATTACTTGCATTGAGAGTAGAGATAAAAGCATTATGCTGCGATTTTGTCCATTCATACTCTTGTGCATAAGAGTGTAAAACTAAAACTTTGATTTTATTTGATGCAGACAAGGGAAAAACCAATAGTAATAATAACAATAGAGTTTTTAAATTGTTCATATATAAATCCCTTAGAGCACCTTAGGCTTATTATTCCTCAAATAAAAAAGTGTTGCTTTTATTATATCATCATCATCTTTACTATCTGATTTTATTGTCTCTTTTGATTCATTGGCATAGGTGATTGTGATATTTTGTCCGTAATTCATTATAGATTTTATTTTTTTCTCTAAACTTAAAAGTTTAATGACCATAAGCTCTATAAACTGCTTAGTTGGTGTATCAAGCTCACCAAATCTATCATTTAGTTCTTCTTCTATCTCATAGACCTCAACGGCATTTTCACACTGAGAGAGACGTCTGTATATATCTAATCTTAATCTATCTTCTTTTACAACTTCATCAGAGATAAAAGCACTAATAGTAAGTTTTATATCTACTTTTGCTCTCTCACCCTCAGCTGTATTACTCAGCTCTTTTATGGCATCTTCAAGCATTCTAAGATAGAGTGAATAACCAATATTTTTAATATGCCCACTTTGTGCATCTCCCACAAGGTTTCCACCACCACGAATCTCTAAATCGTGATATGCCAAAACACTTCCACTCCCTAAAAATGAGTTAGATTCTAAGGCTAAAAGTCGTTTTTTTGCTTCATCAGTGAGGTTCTCTTTACTTTTAACTATAAAGTATGCAAACCCTTCCCAGCTACCTCGTCCAACACGCCCACGAAGCTGATGCAGGTCGGCTATACCAAATCTATCTGCTCCATCAACAAGTATAGTATTTACTCTAGGCATATGGATACCAGACTCAATAATACTCGTAGCAATCATCAAGTCATACTTCCCTGCTTCAAACTTAAGTAACTCTTTTTCAGTCTCAACTGCTGAGATTTTTGAGTGAAGCATGACAACTCTTAACTCTGGTAAAATTGCTTTAAGCTCACCTAGTTTTATAGGCATATGGTCAATAGAATTATGTACATAAAAAACCTGCCCGCCACGACGAAGTTCTCGTAAGATAACCTCTTTAATGAGCTTTTCATCATACTCTTTAACAAAAGTTCGCACAGGTAATCGTTCACTTGGAGGTGTGAGGAGTTGGCTCATAGTTTTTATAGAACTCATTGCTTGGTTAAGGGAACGAGGGATTGGAGTGGCACTCATAGAGAGAAGGTGTACATTATGGTACAGCTCTTTTATCTTCTCTTTTTGTTTTACTCCAAACTTATGTTCTTCATCGATTATAACCACACCAAGCTTTTTAAACTCCAAACCAAAAAGAGCATGAGTACCAATTACGACATCAATCTCACCACTTGCCAAACCTTTAATAACAGCACTTTTATCTTTAGTGCTTACAAATCTATCTAGCTTAGCATAGCGAATACCTAAATCAGAAAATCTATCATCCACACTTCGCCAATGCTGAGCACTTAACAAAGTCGTAGGTACAATAAAAGCAGATTGATAGCCTGATTTAAAAGCTGCAAATATAGTGTTAAGTGCCACTTCTGTTTTACCAAACCCAACATCACCACTGAGGAGTCTATCCATAATATGTCCAGAGCTCATCTGTCCTATTATCTCATCTACAGAGTTTGTTTGGTCATCAGTATATTCAAATCCTGAGAGTTTTTGAAACTCTTTTAACTCTTTTTTGTCTACATCTATTTTAGGTGATTTTATAAGTGAACGAGCTGCCGCAGTATTGACTATTTGTCCAGCAATTTCAAGAAGTCGTTTACGGACTTTAGCCTTTAACTTACCAAAACTTCCCTTACCAAGTCTATCTAAAACAGGAGTTGAACCTCCACCTGCAATATATCTATCTATAAAGTCTAAATTCTCTACAGGAAGTAAAATTTTATCATCACCAACATACTTGATAACTATAAAATCTTTCACCCCACCAAGTATTTCAGTCTGCTCAATCTTCTCAAAAATCCCTACACCGTAATCTTCATGAACTACATAATCACCTGCTTTTAAATCATCCAGCAATATAGAACTTTTTCGTCGTCGTCTTTTTTTGTCTGCTTTATTAAGAGAAATTATCAGTTCATCTTTGGAAATAATATTTAAAATATATCCAGCAGTTATTTTTGTAATATCTCTAGTATCATACAAGCCAACTTGTTTGAATTGTGCAGGAGTTGAAGCAATTATAGTTACTTTTTTATCACTATGAACTTTAAGTAGTTGGTTCACATCTGCCACAACTAACTCTTTATAATCATCTGAATCTTCGAGTATTTCTAAATCAAACTTTTCACGAGAAATTTGCGGATTATTTATTCCATAGGCATCTTTTAAAAGATTATCGAGATTATGAGAAAACATAACATTTTTCTCACTCATAAAATCCACTGCTTTATCTTCGAGATACCAAAACCCGAGGGAAGAAACATCTTTTACAAGAGCATCAAAAGGAGAATTTTGCACATTATCATGTAAAGTATTAAAAGCCTCTTCTTCAAGCGAATAAAAGGCACTGCTTATCACAAAACTATCAAGTTCATTTTTAAGTGTTCGTTGTGTTTCTAACTCAAACTCTTTGATTTGTTCTATTGTTTCATCAAAAAGTGAGATACGAATTGGTTTTTTTGCAGATGGTGCAAAGATATCAATAATATCTCCTCGAAAAGAGATTTCACCTGCAACTTGAACCATATCTACAAAATTATATCCCCAAAAAAGCATCTGTTCTTTAAAGGTCGAGAGTCCTATCTCTTGTCCAAACTCTAAGGTTACAGATTGAAGTAACTCTTGTTTTGGTAAAGGAAAAAGTAATGTTTTTAGGGGAGATATAATAAGCGGTTTGTTAGAAGCACTGTAGTAAATTCTAAGAACTGAAAAAAGTTCGTGAAGTTCCTCTTTGTAAGAGCGTAAATCATCACCATAACTTGGACGAAAATCTGGAAAAAGAAGCACTTCACGACCAAAAAAATGGGCTACACTCTCAAGTTCGTGTGCTTCTTTAAAGTCTTCACAAACTAAAAGGTCTAACTCTTTTTTAGAGTGGGTTTTAAAATAATTAAATAATGCTGTTTGTGACATATTAGCCGTTTTGTACCTCTAGTTTAGAATTATCTTTTATAACACTATTACCCTCAAATACACCCTTAGCTTCTATGACTAACTCAGAATATAAGATTTCACCTTTGACATGTCCTAAGGATTTAATCTCCACTCTTGAAGCCTCTATTGTTCCTTCTACATATCCTTGAATAACTACTCTTTGTGTTTTTATAGTGCCTTTGATTTTTCCATGTTTTCCAATATTAACTTCTTTATCAGAGATAATAGAACCCTCTAACTCTCCATCAATATATAAATTACATGATAATTCTAGAGAACCCTCTATTTTTGCTCCCGCTGTGATAATGGTAGTGTTTGAGTCGGATTTATTACTTTTAAATTCGTTGTCGCCGTTACTAAAGATTGCCATGGTACTTTTTGCTCCTTTTTAAATATATTATTATAATTTTTTACACTCCATTTTATAAACCAATAAGGGTTTAAAACATTAAAAAGATATCTTATCTCATAATGTAAATGAGGACCATTACTCATACCAGAATTTCCAGTATATGCAATAAGTTCACCTTTTTTAACAAAGTGGGATGACTTAGTCACCACTCTATTGAGATGTCCATAGTATGTTTTAAAACCAAAAGCATGTGTAAGAATAACAAGCCGACCAAAACCACTTTTTTTATGCACTCCGGCAAACTCTACAATAGCATCCGCAGGCGCATACACTGGCGTATTCATTTTAGCTTTTAAGTCCGTACCACGATGAAACTCACGACGCTCAAGAGTAGGATGTGTTCTATAACCAAACTTACTTGTAATACCATGATACTTTATAGGTGAGCCACTAGGCACAAGCTGTAAAAGGGTTGCCATCTGTTCTGAATTTAACTTGGTTAAATCAACTCTATCATGCAAAGAAACAGCATCTTCATCTATATTGAGTCCTATCATAATCTCTATTTCAGAAAGAGAATCAGAAAGTTCTTCAAGTTCTTTTTTCTTATCAACTAATATATTTTTTGTCGTTTGTAAATCTGCAGTGAGCTGATTATAAGCCTTTTCAACACCATTTTTTTTGTTTGCTATAATATCAACACTAGCATCTAAATATAAAATTGTAGAGACTGCAATAATAATCATTACAGCAATAAAAGCAAAAGCATATAACATCACTTGTTTTACAAATTTATGAAGATGGATTTGCTTTACGCCATTATCATCATGTATCGTAATTGTAAAGTGATTATCCATTATATACCTTTAAAAAACTTTCTACAACACTAAATGAACCAAAAACTAAATATTTTTTATCTGGAGAAATTTTCTCAAATAAGGAAAAATCTATCTCTAATGTTCTTAAAACATCCTCTAACTTTTTTATATCTTCTGCTCTAACATCATCTACCTCAATAATTTCTACATGATAAATGATTGGTTTTAATATATTTAAAATTTCTTTATAATTTTTATCTTTGAAACTATTGTATATTAATATATATTTCTTCCCTCTTAGAGTATCTAAAATTGCCTGAGAAGCAAGTACATTATGCCCCACATCTATTAAAATATTTTCATTTAATGGTGTCAATCGTCCAAAAAGTTTAGCATTAAAAAAGTTATTACTTTCATAATTTATCTGCAAATATTTTAATGCGGCTATTGCTAATTTTAAATTTGTTTTTAAATAAGGTGCTAGAGATAATTGCTTTGCAATAATTTCTATCTTGCGTTCATCTTCTTTATTTATAAAAGCAGAATATTTTTCATATCTCTGTTTATGAATAACTTCATCAGCAACTTCATACACTTCAGCAAAAAACTGCTCAGCAATAATCGCCATTTTTTGAACAGCACTCATTTTTGTTTTTGCAATTTCTTGTATATTATTTCCTAAAAAAGCTTCATGATCTATACCTATTGGAGTAATTAAAGTCAATATATTTGGAAAAACAGATGTAGCATCATGCTCACCTCCAAGTCCAGCTTCCAAAATAACATAATCCATATCTTGATAAATCCACATAGCTAGAAGAGTGGTATATTCAAAATAACTCAAAGCATTCGCATCATCAGGATGCAGTACACTCAGTAATTCTTGATGTGCTTGATTTAGGTCTTCATTGTCAATATCTGAGCCATTTATCCAAACTCTTTCATTAAAATTTAAAATATGAGGAGAAGTATAATGTCCTACATGATAATTTAAAGAAAAAAGAGCAGAAGCTAAAAATCGACCCGTAGTTCCTTTGCCATTTGTACCAATAATATGAATTATTTTAGGTATCTTTATATGCTGTTTGAGTGTCTCATAGACTCTTGGCATACGAGTATAATCAATTTTGTCATAATAGAGTGGTTTATTATCTAAAAAACTTTTTAACAAAACTATTTCTTATAAGCTATCTGATTTCGCCCATCATGTTTAGCCTTATAAAGATACTCATCTGCAGAGTTAAGTGCCGCTTGAAGAGAGAGATGTTTTTTTCTATCTGAAACACCTCCACTTACTGTAACCTTAATCCGCTCTCCTTTATACATAAAACGAGCTTTTTGTACATGTTTTCTCACCTTTTGGGCGAAAACAGCACCACCATTACTATCTGTATCACTCAGTATTGCAAGAAACTCTTCTCCACCAAAACGACCAACAATATCTACAGTCCTACACTCTTTTTTAAGAATTTTTGCAAAAGCAGAGAGTACGGCATCACCAGCTTCATGCCCATAGTTGTCATTGACCTGCTTAAATAAATCAAGGTCAAGCATTACTACACTATAATTCCTTCCATATCTTTCAAACTCCGCTTCTTTCATCGCCATAACTTCATCAAGAGCACGCTTGTTGTAAAGCTTCGTTAAAAAATCTTCTTTAGACTCTCGTCTTGTTTTTTCTAACTCTTTTTCTAGCATGCCAATTTTCTTTGAGAGTGCATTAATTTCACCATTATGATTTTTCAAGTCACGGCTAAGTAGTTTAGTGTTTTTTTCCAAAGCTACAGCAATTGTAAAAAGCTTTTTATGAGCATCTTTAAAACTTGTAGGTGAAGATTCATTATAAGATTCTAACTCTCGCTTTATTTTTTGGATATCTGCATTTGAAGCATCAGAACTCTCAATCATATCAATCAAACGAACAGAGAGTTTATCCAATACACCATCAAGTGATTCTACCATCTCTTTAACACTCTCTTTATCAAGTGCAATTCTTAAAGAGATGGTATGTCTCACTTCTTGTTCTATACTTACACTCTCTAATAGTAGAGGATTTTCTCTTATCTTTTGGCTTAAAGTCGCTATTTCATCATTCACACTTGAAGCAATAGAGGGCACAAAAGAGGAGATAAGAAGTGATGCGATTTTCTCTAAATTCATATCATCAGCATTCATAGATATTGCATTAGAAGGTAGATTCAAATTCTCTATACTTTTTCTTAAATCTTTTGTATCAACTTTAGAATTTTTTTTCAAAAGTTGTAAAAAAGTATCATCATAAGTAGATATAAAGTTTACCCATAACTGTCTAAACTGGTCAATTTGTGTTGCACTTGGTGTATTTTCGATTAAATTTATACTTTTTCGTGCGAGTTCTGAAGCTTCTTTGTTATGTAAAACTTCAATAACTTGAAAAACTCTTTTCATTAACATAGTTTGTGACTCTAGGGTTTCAGAACATTTAGTAGTGTTTGTACGATTAAGTTTTGCAATGATAAAACGAACAAATTCATTCATACTAGAAATTCTAACATGAGCTAAATCTTTTTGAAACTCTTTATTAAGCATATTTGAAAATTTATCAACATGATTACAATCTTCAACTAGCATACCCGCTTTTTTTGCCTCTTTACAAAATGCTTCAGCATAAAAGTCTGGTGTTAATGTTCTGTTTTCTGCTTTTAGTTTTTTGATTGTATTCGTTACAATAGCTTGAATCGTCATTTTTAATCCTTATTTTCGTGAACCTTCTGCAGATATTTGAGCAACAAAGGATGCAATCGCTTTTATTGAGCTAAATTTAATAGCATCAAAACGTTCTTTATCTGTCAAAACAGCATTGGGAACAACAGAAAAATCATATGTACCTTGCGAATTATACTTTTTTATTTTTGCTTTAGTTGTTCTTATTATACCCAAATTAATTGTTGCACGATAAGAGATAACATACCCATCAGAGTTGTATTGAATAGGTGTATACTGAGGTTCTGTAATACTAAAGCTCAAGTGAGTTTGAGCATATTTTCGAGCTACTAAGGAAGCATGAAACACTTCAATAATCGCACTATCTACAGCATCTTTAATAACAACTGTATTTTCAGGGTCTTGTGCTGAGATAATAACACTTGTACTTATCTTCTCACCTACAACTTCACGAGAATATTTAGCACTTGGCTTATATCCACAAGATGTTAATCCTAAAACTATGAAGAGAAAAAGAATTACTTTTACAAAATGTGAATATATTCTCATATTCAGCCTTTGATTACAAAGTTCACAAGTTTTTTAGGAACAACTATCTCTTTAAGAATTGTTTTGTCTTCAAGCCATTTAGCTACAAGCTCTTTGGCCGAAGCGATAATATCCTCTTTACTTGCATCCATTGCCACTTCAACTTCTGCTCTTCGTTTACCGTTAATAGCCACACCTAAAGTAACACTATCTTCTACAAAAACTTCTTCAATAATCTCTTGTTTTGTAAGATTATTAAGTTCAAAATACTCTTTACTAATTTCCCAACAAGTGTGCGGAATTACAGGTTCCATAATAGAACTCAAAATCCAATAACCTTCACTCCAGACATCAGGATTTTCTTGAGCATTGAGAGCATTCATAGCTTCCATTACACCAGCTATCATTGTATTAAAAGTATAACGCTCATTATAAACATCATCTGCACGCTTAAGTGCCTCGTAGACTTTTTTACGAGCATATTTCTCTTCTTTGTTAAGAGAGGCATGATTTATAACTGGTTTAGACTCTGTTTTAACAATATATTCACTTCTATCAAAAAATCTTTTTATAAACTTATAAGAACCCTCAACTGCACTATCATTCCACTCTAACTCTTGTGTTGGTGGAGCTGCAAACAAAATAAATAATCTTGCAGTATCAGCACCATATTTAGCAATTATTTCATCAGGGTCAACAGTATTACCTTTTGATTTTGACATCTTAGCACCATCTTTAAGTACCATACCTTGAGTGAGTAGTTTATCAAAAGGCTCATCAAAATCAATATACCCTAAATCACGAAATACTTTTGTAAAAAATCTAGCATATAAAAGGTGTAAAATAGCATGTTCAATCCCACCAATATAGTGATCAACTCCTTCATGCCCTTTTTGGTGCATCCAGTATTTTATCTGCTCTTTTGAAAATGCTTCTTTTTCCCAATTTTTCGGTGATGCACAAAAACGTAAAAAGTACCAACTAGACTGAACAAAAGTATCCATAGTATCGGTCTCACGAATAGCATCTTTACCACATTGTGAACATTTACAATGTTTCCAAGTTGGATGATTTGCAAGAGGACTGCCCTCTCCATTAATCTCAACATCCTCAGGAAGTGCAATTGGAAGATTCTCTTTTTTCTCCATCACTAAACCACAATCTTCACAATGAATAAAAGGAATAGGAGCACCCCAATAACGTTGGCGACTTACACCCCAATCTTTTAGTTTATAGTTTGTTGTTTTTTTACCAATTTGTTTCTCTTCAAACATTTTAATAATGTTATATTGAGATTTTTTAGAGTTCATGCCATTAAACTCTTCACTATTAAAAAGTTCACCTACTTCTGTATAGGCACTAATAGAAAAATCGTGTTCACCTTCAAAAGGTTTTATAACTGCAGTAATTTCTAAATCGTACTTTTTAGCAAAATCATAATCTCTATCATCATGAGCAGGAACAGCCATAACCGCTCCACTTCCGTAATCCATTAACACAAAGTTTGCTATCCAAACTGGTACTTTTTTACCAGTTAATGGATTAATTACATCAAGACCTAGAGAGAGACCAGCTTTCTCTTTTTGTCTATCAATTGAAGATGTGTTTTTCATCTTTGTAATCTCTGCAACTACTTCTTTACTTAAAAGATTATTTTCAATCATGTAAGTCACAATTTTATGCTCAGGTGCTAAAGCTGTATAACTTACACCATAAATAGTATCGGGACGAGTGGTAAAAACATCAAAACTATCAAAATTATCATGTAGTTTTGTTTTACTCTGCTCATCAAAATATAAATCAAAAGCTAAACCATTTGATTTTCCTATCCAGTTATCCTGCATAGTTAAAACTTGTTTTGGCCAACCACCCTCAAGCTTTTTTAAATCAGCTAAAAGTTCGTCACTATATTGAGTAATTTTAAAGTAGTATTGATTCATATCTTTTTTTACTATTGGAGTATCACATCGCCAACAACAACCATCAACTACTTGTTCATTTGCTAAAACAGTTTGATCGTGGGGACACCAATTAAGCATCCCTTTTTCACGATACAAAAGTCCTTTTTCATACATATCAATAATAAAAGCTTGCTCAAATTTCGTGTAGAGCTCATCACTAGTAGCGAGTTCTCTTTGACGAGAAAAAGAAAAACCTAAAGAGTAAAACTCATTTTTCATATAGTCAATATTGTCATAAGTCCAACCCTTAGGATGTGAACCATTTTTTATAGCAGCATTTTCAGCCGGCATACCAAAACTGTCAAACCCAATAGGGTGAAGAACATTTTTACCTTGCTGACGATGATAACGAGCAAAAGCATCACTAATCGAGTAGTTTCTAACATGACCCATATGAAGACGCCCACTAGGAAACGGAAACATACTTAAAATGTATTTTTTCTCTTTAGTAAAATCTTCACTTGGCTCAAAACTCTCATGCTCTTTCCAGTAATCTTGCCACTTTTTTTCTATTGTTTGTGCACTATATTCCAAAATTATTAATTCCTATATAAAAGATGATTTAATATTCATCATGTGTTTTTGAACTCTCAATATAAACTAATCCCATTGAGAAAACATTTGCAATTAAAGCACCAATTGCAAGAGCAATAGCCCAGCTATCATCATGTAAAACCACAAGAAATATAAAGGCTGGGATAAGGTGTAAATCTGCAACTAAAGATGAAGCCAACAGTTCAGCAGAGAGTAAATTTCGAACCCCTATTTTTAAAATAGTTGAAATCAAGTTTACACTTGCTGCTACAAAGAGTGAAATAGCAGTATTTTCATATAAAAACCCTGCTATCGAAGTTAAACTCATCAATGAAAAAAAGACGTATACTACTTTACCCCAATCCATATTACATTACTCCCGACTCATATTGATCACGCATTCTTTGCTTTTCAGCTTCTCGTTTTGCTTTTTCTGCTAGTTTTGTATGATAATTTTTTACATCAAAACCAAACCAAAGTAAAATTGGTGAAGCAACAAAAATAGATGAGTAAGTACCAACAACGATACCCACTAAAAGAGTAAAAGCGAAAGAGTGAATAATCTCACCACCAAACATAAAGAGAGTAAATACCACAAAGAATGTTGTAAGAGATGTAAGTGTTGTACGAGCCAATGTTCTTGTAATAGATTCATTAATAATATCTGCAAGTTCCACATTACGAGACTTTACAACACCCTCACGAATACGGTCAAATACAATAATAGTATCATTAAGAGAGTATCCAAGAAGAGTAAGCAGTGCAGCTAAAACATCTAAATTTACATCTAAACCAACAAGAGCAATTGCACCACTAGCAATTGAAACATCATGAATCAAAGCTACAATAGAAGCTACAGCAAAACGCCACTCAAATCTAAAAGCAACATAGATTAAAATACCTATAATTGCTAAAAGAAGTGACATCATCCCCTTCTCTTTTAACTCACTCCCAACTTTTGGACCAACTATATCAACACGACGAATCTCAAAGTTTCCTGTTCCCTTTAGTGCTTCACGAGTCACATCTCCAATATCAGTAGTTACACTACCTGTCGATGTTTTCATACGGATAACCACTTCATCAGGAGAACCAAATTCAGTTATAGAGGCATTTTCAAAAATTGCATCATGCTTTAATTTTTCACGCATCTCTTTAATTGGAGCTGTTGTATCATACTTTACTTGAACAATAGTTCCACCAGCGAAATCTACACCGTAATTGAGACCTTTTGTAAGTAACACACCATAAGAAGCTAAAACTAAAACAATAGAAAATATCATTGCTAACTTAGATTTACCCATAAAATTAAAGGTTTTTGTATATTTAAAAAATTCCATAACTACCCCTTAATTCCAAACCAAAGTTTATTATCTTTAGTTTTGTTTATTTTTGATTCCAACATCTGGTAAATTCCATGTGTTCCTAAAATTGCTGTAAGCATAGAAGCTAAAATACCAATACTCATAGTAATAGCAAATCCTTTAATAGCACCTGTTCCATAAACATACAAAACTACAGAAGCAATTAAAGTAGTAATATTAGCATCTAAAATAGCACTCATAGCATTTGCATATCCCTCTTCTATGGCTTTATGCATTGATTTACCCTCATAAATCAACTCTCGAATTCTTTCAGAGATAATAACATTAGCATCCACTGCCATACCAACCGTGAGGACAATACCTGCCATACCGGGGAGAGTAAGGGTCGCTCCAAAAAGACTCATAACTGCTAAAAGAATAAATAAGTTTGCAATCAAGGCAATATTTGCGACAACACCCGCTAAACGGTAATAAACCATCATAAAGATAATAACAAGTACAAAACCACCAACAAGAGCGATAAGACTTGCTTTAATACTATCAGCACCAAGACTTGGTCCTACTGAGCGTTTTTCCATCAAAAAGATTGGAGCTAGCAGTGCACCTGAACGAAGAGCAATAGCTAAATCTTTTGCTTCCATTACAGTATAGTTACCAGAAATTTGTCCACTTCCTCCACCAATACGTTCATTAATATTTGGAGCAGAATAAACTTTACCATCGAGAACAACAGCTAAACGTTTTCCTACATTTTTACCAGTAAAGTCACCAAAAATATCTGCACCCTCAGCATTAAGAGAAAAGTTAATAAGAGGACGATTATTTTTATCAAACCCTACAGCAGCATTTGTAAGCATACCACCTTCTAATATAGGAATCTCATGTATAAGATATTTACGATTTGCATCTTTTACATCGGAGAGAATAACATCACCATACTCAGCAGCATCAGCATCACTCATAACATTAACACGAGCATTTCGTGCTTCATCAACAGCCATCATTTCAAGCTTTGCAGCACGAGAAATAAGCTTACGAGCACGTTGTTCTTCTTCTTGAGTTTTAATACCGGCAAGTTCTACAAGAATTTTTTCTTCACCCTGACGAGCGACTATTGGTTCACTCAAACCAAATTGGTCAAGTCTATTTCTAATAGTTTCAATCGCTTGATCAACTGCTTGTTTTTTCGTTTTTACAATCTCTTGGGGTGTAAGATTTAAAGATAATACTAAATTATTAGTATTGATATTTACACCCTCAATTTCTGATAAAAATTCTTTAACCTGTGTTAAATCATCAGCATCTAAAACTTCAAATTTTACACTTGCTTCATCAAATGTTAAACCATCAATCAAGATATCTTTTCTGTCACTAAAGTGTTTAATACTTGCAGCAATCGATTTAATACGCGATTTTGTAGCCTCATCGGTTTTAACACCAAGAAGCATATGAAGTCCACCTTGAAGGTCAAGACCTAGTGTGACTTTTTTGCCCTGTTCTGTTTGTAAAAGAGATGGAACAGAAAAAACGATACCAAAGACAATCGCTAGTGCGAATATTACTATGCGATAATTAAGCTTCATCCTCGTACTTCTTTGCAATGGATTCTTTTGTGATTTTAACGACAGTATCGTCATTCAATTTTACACTTAAAAAGTGTTCTTCTACTTTATAAACTGTAACAATAAATCCACCAGTAGTGATAACCTTGTCACCTTTTTTAAGTGCTTCTAACATTGCTTTTTTAGCTTTTGCCTCATTTTGTTGTGGGCGAATAATTACAAAATACATAATTGCAATTAAAAATACGAATGGTAATAGTTGAGTGATGATATCCATGTCTGAAATCTTCCTTTGTTTTATAAAATTGTGGAGATTATACAAAAATTATACTAATAATCTGCTAAGATTGCTATAATTACACTATGAACAATGCAATTAAAAATATTTTACTCGGAATTATCACTGCTCTACTCTTTAGTGCTTTTATCTATTTTGAGCAATATCATCTTACTAGCAAAATTGTAAATACACTTTTTGGTTTGGGGGCATTGGCTCTTTTTCTCTATATTCCAAAAAAGAGTATTCTCGTTGCTGGTTTTTCAATTGGGATTTTATGGTTTTACTGGATAGGCTATAGCTTTGAGTATCAAGGTGTCGGTTATATGACTCCTATTATAACTTTTAGTTTTGGGCTTGTTTATCTTCTCTTTTTTGCTCCTCTTTACTTTACAAACAAGCCTTATATAAGAGCAATTTTACTCTTTTTACTCAGTTTTATTGAACCCTTTGATTGGAATTGGCTACAAATAGAAGTAATTTTTGTGGATAGTTATATTGGAGTTTATAAATATCAACTATTTGCCCTTTTAGTTGCTCTCTCATTACCCTCTTTTATACCAAAAAAGTTAAAATACACTCCCCTGCTTCTCGTACTTTTTGCTATTAATTATGGCTATCCAGAACAAAAAGATGCTCCTTTAAAAATAAAACTCGTTCAAACTGATATAAAACAGGAAGAAAAATGGAGAAAAATCAATTTGGTTCCAACAGTTGATATGATTTTCCAAGAGATTCAAAATGCCATTAATAATAAATATCAAGTCATTGTTTTTCCTGAATCTGTTTTTCCAATTTTTCTCAATAGAAACACATTACTCATAGAAAAATTACTTGAAAAATCAAAAGAGATTAGTATTGTTGCTGGTTCACTTATGATAGAGAATCATAAAGATTATAATGTAACCTATGTATTTGACAATGGAAAATATCATGTAGCAAAAAAGCTTGTTTTAGTCCCTTTTGGTGAGTATATTCCTCTGCCAAAATTTGCACAGGATTATATCAACGATACCTTTTTTAGTGGTGCTAGCGATTTTGTAACTGCCAACAAACCAACTGACTTCATAATCCAAGGGGTTAAATTTAGAAATGCCATCTGTTATGAAGCAACTTGTCAAGAAATTTATAGTGGAGAAGTCTCCTATATTTTAGCTTCAAGTAACAATGCATGGTTTGCTCCTTCTATCGAGCCTACACTACAAAAACTTCTTTTAAAATATTATGCTCGTAAAAATGGTGTTACAATTTATCATGCTGCAAACTATAAAGGTACAGGGATTATTAAATAATTAATTTAATATCTGTTGCTTTGGATGTTGCATATTTTAAAGCTTTTGAATAACTCTCTAAAATATTATCTTCACCTATCCTTTTTATAAGTCCAGACTGATATAAATCTTTTTTTACTGAAGAATTTACACCTGAAAGAATAAGTGTTACACCTGAATTTTGTAAAATATCTACCAAACTATCTAAATTATGCAAAGCAGTTGAGTCTATAAAAGGAACATGTCGCATTCTAAGAATCAAAATATTACAAGAAAATCCTATATCTTTAATAGTTTCAGCATATCTTTTTGCTGTACCAAAAAAGAGTGGACCACTTATTTCATAGACATACACACCCTCTGGAAGATTTGAATAATCTTCTAAATCATCACCCTCAAACTCTGCTGGAATTTCAGCAATATCTGCCATTCTTTTCATAAATAAAAGAGAGGATAAAACAATTCCAACCTGTATAGCTGTAGTCAAATCAACTAAAACAGTCAAGAAAAATGTACTCAGTAAAACTATAATATCAAATAATGAGCCCTTTAAAATAGTTACAAATGAATGCCACTCACTCATATTGTAAGCTACTACAATCAATATACCTGCTAAAACAGACATTGGTATATGCTTAGCTAAAGAGCCAAAAAATAGCACAATTATCAATAGTGTAAAAGCATGAGTAATTCCTGCAATAGGTGTTCTACCACCATTCTTTACATTTGTAGCTGTTCTTGCTATTGCTCCCGTTGCGGGGATACCACCAAAAAAAGGTGTAATAATATTTGCTATACCTTGAGCTATCAGTTCTGTGTTTGAACGATGGTTTGCACTTATCATACCATCAGAGACAACAGCAGAGAGTAAAGATTCTATACTTCCTAAAAGTGCAATTGTCAAAGCTGGAGCGATATAATGAGACAATTCATTGAGATGAAAAGATGGAATAGAAAAAGAGATTGTACTTGGAATATCTCCAAAATATGTTTCAATTGTAGTAACTGGAATTTTGGCATAATAGACAATAATACTTACAAAAATAATTGCTATAAATGAACCAGGAATTTTTTTGATAAATTTACCAGAAAAAACTGTTATGAGTATAGTAATTAGTGTAATAATAGAGGCTTCTATACTAATATGATTTAGATTCGAGAAATAAAGTTCCCATTTTGCTAAAAACTCTGTAGGCACTTTCTCTACACTCATACCTAAGGCATCTTTTATCTGTGTGGAAAAAATTACAAGAGCAATACCACTTGTAAAACCTACAATTAAAGGGTGAGGAAAAAATTTCAACAAAGCACCAAGTCTTAATAATCCAAAAATAATTAAAAAAACTCCAGACATAATAGTTGAGATAATCAAACCATCTATGCCATACTGTTGAACTATACCAAAAACTATAACTATAAAAGCACCAGTGGGTCCACCAATTTGAACTCGACTACCGCCAAGAGTAGCGATAATAAAACCAGCTACAATAGCAGTTATAAGTCCTTTTTCAGGTGAAACACCAGAGGCCACTGCAAAAGAAATTGCAAGAGGTAGAGCAACAATACCAACAACAACACCAGCAAATATATCTGACATTATTTGTTCTTTAGATATGCCTGATTTTAATAAACTAAAAAATTTAGGTAAAAATATATCTTTCACGATGAAGATTCCTCAAATAAGTAATATTCTTTCGATTTGAAGGAGGAGAAGAATTTATACAAGTATATAACTAAAATCATTATTTTTCAATAAAGAAATCAATTTGTAACAACATTTGAGTATAATGTAAAAAAAATATCATGTAGGTCACAATGCTAAATCTTAAAAATCCAAATCTCTACAACAACAGAGAACTCTCATGGCTTCAATTTAATACCCGTGTTTTAAAACAAGTACAAGATGAATCTTTACCTTTACTGGAACGACTTAAGTTTCTCGCTATTTATGGTACAAACCTTGATGAATTTTATATGATACGTGTTGCAGGACTCAAAAAGCTTTTTTCTGCAGGTATTATTGTTTCGGGTGCAGATAGATTAACACCACTACAACAACTCCGTGAAATTCGAACTTATCTTCACCAAGAACAGCAAGTTGTTGAATATTGGAGAACAGAAATTCTAAAAAAATTGGCAATTGAGGGGATAAGTGTTAAAAGTTACCATGAGGTAAATCAAAATGAAAAATACTATCTGAATCGATTTTTTAACGAAAATATCTACCCTGTAATTATTCCCATTGCTGTTGATTCAACACACCCTTTTCCTCACCTCAACAACCTTAGTTTTGGACTCATTGTAAAACTACATGATAATGACAACAAAGATATAGAAAGATTTGGGATTATTCGGGTACCTCGTGTGCTTAAACGCTTTGTTGAACTAGCAAATGGCACTTATGTTCCAATTGAGAGTTTAGTAGCACAACATGTTGAAGATTTATTCCCCGGTTATTCTCTTATAAAATATGCATCCTTTAGAGTTACAAGAAATGCGGATATTGCTATTGAAGAAGAAGAAGCTGATGACTTTATGGAAATTCTTGAAGAGGGGCTCAAGCTTCGCCGTAAAGGTGAAATGGTAAGACTTGAAGTGGGAAGTAATGCTGATGATGAAATCATCAACTTTTTTAACCGTCATACAAATGTATATAAAGAAGACATCTATAAATTTCATACCTATTTAAACCTCTCAAGTTTATGGCAGATTGTAGGTAACAAAGATTTTGCCCACCTACTTTCACCATCTTTTAAGCCTAAAAGTTTACCACCATGTGATAGTAGTGAAGATATATTCACTACTTTAGAAAAACAAGATGTTTTACTCTATCACCCTTATGAGAGTTTTGACCCTGTAGTAAAATTCATTCAAAATGCGGCAAAAGACCCTGATGTAGTTTCTATAAAAATGACTCTCTATCGTTCAGGAACAAATTCACCAATTGTAAAAGCACTTATAGATGCAAGTGAATCTGGAAAGCAAGTTACAGTTATGGTTGAGCTTAAAGCAAGATTTGATGAAGAGAACAACCTCATCTGGGCAAAAGCACTTGAAAAATCGGGAGCTCATGTTATTTATGGGATTAGTGGATTTAAAGTTCATGCTAAAGCAACACTAGTTACAAGAAGAAAAAATGACAAACTCAAACAGTATGCACATTTAGGAACAGGAAACTACAACCCTGCTACTTCAAAAATTTATACTGATATGAGTTATATGACAAGTAAAGATGAAATTACCAACGACTTAACACGCTTTTTTCACTTTTTGACAGGTTTTAGTAAAAAAGGAAAACTCAACGAGCTTTACATGGCTCCATCACAAATAAAACCTAAAATTTTATCACTTATACATAATGAGACAAGACAAGGTAGTGATGGTCATATTATTGCAAAGATTAATTCTTTGGTTGATGAAGATGTAATTCGTGCCCTTTATAAAGCTAGTCAATCTGGTGTTAAAATAGAACTGATAGTACGAGGGATTTGTTGTTTACGTCCTCAAATAAAAGGTGTAAGTGAAAATATACGAGTTATTTCTATTATCGGAAAATATCTTGAGCATTCTCGTACTTTTTATTTTAAAAATGATGCTTCACAAGTCTATATTTCGAGTGCTGATTGGATGCCTAGAAATTTAGTACGACGAATAGAACTTCTCACAGCTATTAAAGATGAAGCATCTAAAGATAAAATTATTCAAATCCTGAAACTACAATGTTCTGATAATACTTTATCACATGAACTCCAAAGTGATGGTTCTTACATTAAAGTAAAACGTGATAATATAAAAAGTATCAACAATCATAAGTTATTAGAAGATTATGTTAATAGAGTTAGTAAAGCAACCAAAAAAGAGTCTGCTGGTAGCGTAGCTCAACTTGCTACAAAATTATATATGGAGAGCTAAAATGGTTTACAACTTTAAAAATTTCAGACCAAAAATTGGTAAAAACACATGGATTGCTCCCTCTGCTGATGTTATAGGTGATGTGGAAATTGGTGAAGATTCCTCTATCTGGTTTGGAACTGTTGTTCGTGGGGATGTCCACTACATAAAGATTGGCTCTCGTACAAGTATTCAAGATTTAAGCATGGTACATATTACACACCATAAAAAAGCTGATAGAAGTGACGGAAGTCCAACGATAATTGGTGATGATGTGACTATTGGACATCGTGTTATGCTACATGGTTGTACCATAGAAAATGCTTGTCTTATTGGAATGAGTGCTACTATTTTGGATAATGCAGTTATTGGTAAAGAGAGTATTGTTGGGGCTGGTTCTTTAGTAACAAAGGGGAAAATTTTTCCACCTCGTTCACTTATTATGGGAAGCCCTGCAAAAGTGATACGCCAACTCACAGATGCAGAAATTGAAGAGCTCTATGCTTCAGCTTCGAGGTATGTAGAGTTTAAAAATGATTATGTCATTTCTAAGAACTAATGTTACTATTAAGAAACTTTTCCAAGAACTCAGAAAAGCTATATAAAGGCAAAATTTCTTAATTTCTATGTCCTAATTAGTATAATCAAAACAACTGCAAAAAACGGAGCAAATCGGACACCTATGACACTTTCATCCGGACACCCA
>ERZ890953.97-NODE-97-length-50198-cov-8.006561_pt1 | contig 50198 bp, 43 predicted proteins | sample MGYA00521264_ERZ890953 | MGnify/ENA primary metagenome ERZ890953 (study PRJEB32303, sample SAMEA104408629) | aquatic metagenome | biome: Brackish water; feature: Chemocline; material: water | place: Baltic Sea | collected 2014-10-26T21:54:00 | depth 200 m ...
CTCCTCAGCTCAGGATCTACAGTCAGCGATAGCCGAGGGTGACGGTCCAGATGCTCAGGGCCGCGAGCCATACAGGCGAGGGCCCGCGTGTACCTCGAGCCTGCCCGCGGTGTTCCTTCGAGCTCGAGGACCGCGTGAAGCGGGGCGATCCGAAGCGTCGTGGCAGTCGTTATCAGCGCAGAGCGATTGGGGGCGCCGCGCGCCTATCCGCTGCATCGGCGGTTCCCTCCGGGTTTGGTGTTGGTCGGTGGTGGCTCCCTTCAGGCGACCACGGCGAGTGGGGTGCGATCTCTCCTACCGGCCTGGTCCGGCGTCGCGCGGGCAGCCGCGCACTCGAGGCCAAGCGCCCACCAGCGATACTCGGCAGCCCCAGCGTGCTGGGCGCGAAGTACCCTGGCCACCGACATCACTCGGAAGCCAGCTGGCGCCAGGGCGACGGTGCGCGCTCGCATCGGCTGTCCACTGCGAGGACATAGGGCGCGATCTTACTGGGATACTCTCCAGAGCGACGCGGCCCACGCCAGCCAAGCTGGCTGGGGCCCAAGCGCTGGCTCCTTGGTGAGCCTGATGTGGTGGTGGGCCGGCGCTGTTGGGGCCCCGTCTTGCTCCCCTGTCTTGCTCCCCTGTCTTGCTCCCCTGTTTGTGGGCGCTCTGCATCGTCAGCCGTGGCGCTCCCGCAGCACCCTGGCGGCCTTCGCCATCTGGGCGACCTTGGCTGTCGCGGTTCGTTCGTCGTTCACGCAGCGGTTGGCGAAGCAGCCGAAGCCGCAGTCGGGGTTCAGGTAGATCTGCTCGGGGCGGAACCACCGCAGCGCGCGCTCGGCTTGGTTCACGATGAACTCCACGCTCTCGGCCTCGGTGGTGCGGGGGTTCACCACCCCCAGCCCCAGCTCCCGGTCGGCGAGGGACCGGCCCACCACCTCGATGTCCCCCGCCCGGGGGGTGGCGTACTCGAGCACCAGTTGGCGCACGTTCATGGCCTCGAAGGCGGGCACGAGGGGCTCGTAGTCACCGCTGAGCAGCACGTCTTCCCGGCGGCTCCAGTTGCCTCGGCACACGTGGATGCCTGTGCGCAGGCCCTCGAAGCCTGCGATCACCCGATTGAGCAGCTCTGCGGCATACTCGAGCTCACAACCCGCATCACGGCGGGTGGCAAGGGTCGCTCACATGAAGGTGCGGCGGTCGTTCTCCTGGGAGAAGACGATCTCGGTGAGCACCGGCTCGTCGAACTGTACGAAGCTGGCGCCCAGCGCCTCGAGCTCCGCCAGCTCATCCCGCAGGATCCGGATGACGTCCTCGGCCAGCTCGGTCTTGTCGGCGTAGCCGGCCTTGGAGTAGGCGGTGACCCACATGGAACGGGTGAGCAGGTAGGGGCCCGGGAGGGTGACCTTGATGGGCTTGTCCGTCAGCTGCCGCACGAAGCGCAGATCGTCGGCCACCAGCGGTTCCCGTCGGCTCACGCGGCCCACGCAGGTGGGGTTGCGGATGGCCGAGGCGGGCACGTCCAGGGTCTCGAGCATCTCCTCGAAGCCGGCCTTGTCCTCGAGCACATCCAACATCTCGGCCAGGGACATCAGCCGGGTGCCGTCGAGCTTGTCGGCGACGAAGGAGTAGAAGTTGTCGCGGCGGTGCTCGCCGTCGACGATCACGTCGGCGCCGGCCTCGATCTGCAGGCTCACGCAGCGACGGATCTCATCGTCGGCCACGGCGTCGAAGTCGGCGCGGCTCATGCGGCCCAGCCGCTTGTCCCGCAGCGCCTTCAAGAGCGTGCGTGAGCGGGGCCAGCTCCCTACCTGGGTGACGTCGAACATGGGTTCCTCCTGGGTTCACATGATGACCAGCTTGATCTCGATGCTGGCCGCTTTGCGCAGGGTGGCCACGATGGGCGAGCGCGCCAAGGCGCGGTCCCAGGCCGCCCGCACCGCGGCCTCGTCGTCGAAGCTGGAGGCGAAGCAGCGCAGCGTCGCGCTCTCGAGGCTCGGGTCCCCAGCGTCGAGGCCCAGGTGGGCCATCACGCTGTGCAGGGTACCCTTGGCGCTGATCTCGATGTCGTCGACCTCGAGGCCGTCCCGGGCGCACTCGGTGGCGAAGCCGGTGGTGAGGGAGGCCGCCAGGGTCCCCAGCAGGTACTCCACCGCCGAGGGGTGGGCGTCCCTCTCCTCGAAGCTGGCCGCCTGGCCCACGGTCCACTGGAAGTTGCGGCAGTACACGGTGCTGCGCATGGGGCCGGCGGCCCGCGCCCGCAGGCGCCAGGTGTAGTCGTTGGCCTTCGCCTTGTCCGCCGCCAGGGCCTGCTCGTCCTGGACACCGTCGCCCCGGCGCACGAAGAAGCGGGTGGTGTTGCCTCCGGGCAGCTCCCCCAGGTAGTCGTGGCCCGACAGGCGGCACCAGGGGGGCAGGTCGTCGCAGACCGTGATCTCCCGGCTGCGCACCTCGAGCACCGCGCCGGGGGGCACTTCGAGCATGTGCTCGCGGATCAGCAGCGCCAGCCCGGACCCGCAGTCCAGATCACCGCCGTCGAACACCACCGCGGGCTCGAGCCCACTCAGGGTCGGGTCAGCCATGGCGGATCAGTAGGTGATGCAGGGCGCGCCGTTCACCAGCAGCTCCACCAGGGCGGCGCCACCGGCGGGCACGGCGCCGTCGATCATGTCGTCGGGGCCGAAGCCGCGCATCTTCATGCAGGGGGAGCAGACCAGGATCTTGCCGCCACCGGCCACGAACTTCTCCACCAAGCCAGCCAGGGGAGCGAAGGGGGGCTCGGCCACGATCTTGGCGGCCTCGCCGCGCTTGGCGATCCAGGCGCCATCGGCGCTCAAGAACACGGTGGTGTCCTGGTCGCTGCCCAGGGCCGCGTTGGCCACGACGAAGCCCACGGTGGCCTTGTCGATGTCGAGGTGGGAGTTGACGATGGAGACGACGAATCCGGGCATGGTTGCCCTCCTTGGGTTGGCTTCAGGACTTCTTCCTGACGCGGTAGGTGGGGGGGGTGAGTTCGAGCAGGGCGTGTCCTGCCAGGCGGCACCACGCCGGGATGTCCTGCACCGCCCCTGGGTCGGTGGCGTGGATCACCACGAGGCCGCCGGGCCCTACATCGGCCATGCGGCACCGCAGGGCCAAGGCCAGGTCGCCGCAGCCTTCGTCACCCAGGTCCCAGTGAACGACCGCGGGCGGAGTGGAGGCGGTGCGGTCCGAGGCCGTGTGCGCGGCGGGGGCCGTGGGCCAGGCCTGCCACAGACACGCGGGCCGCATGGGATCGGCTTGCCCCTCCCTGACTCCAGCCCTGAGCCAGGCGGTGCGGTAGCAGTCACGGCGGGCCAGAAAGTCCACAGCCCGCCCGAGGAAGTCCTCGGTGGGCAGCTCGAGCGCCTGGGCCAGGCAGACCACGCAGCGTGGCGCGTCCTTGGCGCCCATCTGAATGGCGATGACGCTGGCGTGGCCACACAGCTCACGCCCACATCCGCAGCAGCTCGTGCCTTCGAGCCGGTCGACTTCGGCGAACAGCGCGTCGAGCTCGGCCTGCTCGGCAGGGGTGATGGGCGTCCAGGACTGCAAGGTGGTTCCGGGCCAGGGCACCATGCAGGGGTAGTGCGGGGCCGACGGTCCTACCAACGATCAATATCGATGATAGTGCATCACGGTATCGATGAAATCGATTCAACCACCCTGTTTCAGGCACCGGATGAGCTGGGTCACCGCCGCGCTGGGCTCCCTCGCCCGCATCCTGGCCGCGTAGATGCGGCGGGACACCGGCGTGCCCAGGAGCGACAGCTCCACCAGGCGGCCCTCCCTCAGATCCTCGGCCACCGCCAGCCGGGAGATGAAGCTCACCCCCAGGCCCTGCAGCAGGCACTGTCGCGCCGCGGCAGTGCTGCCCACGCGGATCGCCGGGCCGGTTTGTCGCTGGGCAGCGCGCACCGCCAGGATGTCCGCCACCGCCCCCATGGTGCCGGAGCCTTCTTCCCGGAGGATGATGGGTGCGCTCGCGAGGTCCCCAGCGCTGAGCTCTCCGGTCTGGGCCGTCGCATCGCCCGCCCTGGCCACCAGCACCACTTCGTCGGTGCCGATGGGGGTGTAGACGATGCGCTTGTCCTGTTCCCGGGCGCCGACGACCGCCAGGTCGCAGTCCCTCGCCCGCAGCGCGGCGATGGCCCGGCTCGAGTCCGAGACCTCGAGGGAGACGCTGATGCCCGGGCTGGTTCGGCGGAGCCTGGCCAGGGCCCCAGGCAGCAGGTAGACCGCGGGGATGGTGGAGCAGGCGACGGCGATGTTTCCAGCGGTGCCAGCGCCTTGTCCCTGGAGCGTGGCTTTGGCCTCGTCTCGCAGCGCCAGGATCCGGGTGGCGTAGGGCGCCAGCGTGGCACCGGCCGAGGTGGCGCGGACCGGTCGGGCGCGCCGCTCGAGCAGCACGACCCCCAGGCGGTCCTCCAGCGCCTTGATGTGAAAGCTCACCGTGGACTGGGTGATGTGCAGCGCCCGGGCGGCGCGAGAGAAGCTGCCGTGCTCGAGGATGGCCAGGAAGGTCTGCAGCTGATGGATGTCCACGGGGCCTCCTGCTTGGACCGGCCGCACCGAGTCCTCCGCACCGCAGCACAGGCTACCAGGAACGGTGCGGGACTTGGCGGTGGAGGCCGGAAGCGGCGCTGGCGCACCGCAGCCTGATAGCGGTACCGCTAGAAGATGAAGTCAGGGGCCTGGTTCAATACGTCGCGAAGCAGGCCAGGGCGGCGCGCCAGCACGAGGCGGCTTGCCCAGGGCAGGGTGCAAGGCGTCGGTGTGGAGCCCGCGCAGGTCCTGGCGTTGGCTCACCAGGGACTCCTCGGCGGTGCTGCCTGCGCCTGCGCGCTTCAGGTCCGAGACGAAGCCCCTGCGGAAGCCGCGCCGGGGGCGGCCCGCGTCGCTACCAGCTGTACAGAGGTGTTCCCTGCTCGACCATCCAATCATCGAGCATTCCCTGACAGACATCGAAGCTCTCCTCGGGGATGGCCAGGTATGAAGTGACGCCATCGTCGGCCCAGGAGTGGTCGGGGGCGGCGAGCCAGGTCTGGCTCCAGGTCTCGCAGTAGGGCGCGTCGTCCTCGGCTGCCACCCGGTAGAGGTCCGCACCGACGGTAGGAGCCTGCCACTGTACGTCCTCGTAGCTGTAGCTCCACTCCTGACCGCGCAGGCTGGTGACCTGGGTGAAGCCGTCGTAGCGCACCGCCCAGCTGTAGGCGTAGGTGTCGAGGCCAGCCAGCAGCTCGTCGAGGGACTCCATGTCGTAGCAGGGACAGAAGAAGTCCTCGTCGGTCCAGCCGTCGCAGTCGTTGTCGTAGCCATCGGCGAGCTCGGCCATCCCCGGGCCCGAGGCGGCGCCGCCGTCGCCGCAGTCATCGGCGTTGTCCACGTAGCCGGCCTCGGGGTACTCGCTGGCGGTGGCGTCGGGGTCGCCGAAGCCGTCCCCGTCCGAGTCGGGGTACCAGGCCCCCGGCAGGACATCGCCATGTCCCAGGTGGGCCGAGAGCGCACTCTCGGAGATGCTCAGCAGGTTGTAGCTGCCGTCGCCCCTGGCGTGGCAGACGTCCACCTTGACGGCCTTGGCGCTGGCCAGGGTCGGAACGCCCGAGGCGGTGAACAGCAGCGCTACGGCGAAGAGCGCGGGACGCGCCCTCGGCCCTGAGCGTGATGCCACGGAGCATCGCGCGTTCCGTCAATCGGTTGGGGAAAGCCTGTCCAGACGGGCCCCCCGTCTATGCTCTTGGTCCCCCGACCAGGCTCCTAGCCTCCCGCGGCCGAGCGGAGCCGGCTGATGGGTGCGTCCGGCAGCAGCTCGGTCGGCTCGGGCACGGGCGCCCGGTAGGGGGAGCGCGCGCCGATGGGGTCGTCGTCGATCACCCCGCGGAAGGGCTCGGGCAGCACGCTCTCGTCCTCGAGCTGGCCCAGGATCCAGCGTGTGAACGTGGCCTCCTCCCGCTCACCCCGAGCCTCGAGGTCCGCGACGTAGGCCTCCATCTGCTCCAGGGTCCAGGCGCCGCTCAAGCCGGCGGTGCGCTCCTTCAGCTTGCTGTTCAGCTCGGCGTTCGCACGGTCGATGATGGTCTGCTTCTGGAGCCTGCCGGACTCGTCCTCCTCGCGAATGTTCACCGTCTCGGTGATGCGGCGGGTCCCTGCGCCGTACGCGAGGGTGACGCTGCGCGACACGCTACCGCTCCAGGTGGTGGTGGTGACGCGGTCCTCGCGCCGATGAACCTGGGTGACCGTGCCGTCGGGGCTCGGACCGAGGGCATCCACCTCCCGCTCGCAGCGCGCGCGGACCTCCGAGATCCGCGCTTCGACCTCGGCGTTGTTGCGCAGGGCAGCGGAGTTGTCCGGCGCACGGCCCCACTCGATGCCCTCCTGCTCGTAGGTCCGCGTGGTGGTGCCGTCGGCGTTGATGTAGTCATTGGCGGTCACGGGGCCCACGGAGCGCACAGAGGCCCCGGAGGTGTCGATGGCCATCAGCTCGGCCTCGAGCGCCTCGACCTCATCGTCGCAGCCGAACTGGATCCCGTTGTAGCGCTGCACCCAGCTGTCCCGCGCGCTGGTGTCCCGCGAGGTGGACTCCCACTCCTCCACCTCGGTGCGGGTGTCCTGGCTGCTGACGAGGCGGATCACGGGCTCGTCCTCCGCGATCAGGCGGATGTCGGCGCGCTGCCCCTCCGGGCTCGGGGTCGGAGCGTGGATGGCGGGGAGGAAGTCTTTGAAGGTCGCGAAGCGCCTGCCACCGATTCCATCGAGAAAGACCCCGGACAGGTACACGGTGCCCGAGACGTAGTGCTTGGCACCCTCGTCCACGGACGGCAGCCAGCCCTCGATCAGGGCACCCATGCGGGCCTTGGCGACCTCGGCCGCGTCGTTCTTCAGGTAGGAGGACGAGCGCCACACGTCCATGCTGCGTAGCACCGCGTTGCCGAAGAGCACCCAAGCCGTGAAGGTGGCCGGGCCGGAGTCGGCCTCGCGGGCCCGAAGCTCCTGCTCGATGCGCTGCTCGTAGAGCCCGAAGAGAGCCTTGTCGAGGTAGTAGTTGTCCCCGGAGACCGCCGTCACGAGGTGGGCGTAGCGTGCGAACTCGGGTGCCAGGCCGAGGAACTCCCAGAACTCGTCCGTAGCCTCGATGCGGGCGGTCAGGTCTCGCAGCTCGGCCGCGAATGCTCGCTCCCCCATCCACCGCTGGAGATCGGAGAGATTCCAGTCAAGCCCCTGTGCAAGCTGACCCAGCCGCACCGCCTCGTCGATCTCGCCCGCGGTGATCGCGGTCTCGATGCGCTCCTGGAGATCGTCCAAGGGTGCCGGATCTCCGCAGAGGGGCCAGAAGCGCGCATCGTCGAACACCCACAGCACACCCGGCTCGATCCCTTCCCAGGAGGTGACGTAGACGTCCTCACGCTCGGTGGACCACGCGGCCCCGAGGGGGGTGAGGCGAGGCGGTGTCGCGGACGGAACGAGCTCGAACGGCGCACTCTCGAGGCCCTCCGCGCGCCAGGCGTCCTCGAAGCGTATGGTGGAGAGGAGCCCGTGGACCGCCAGCAGCCTGCGGCCGTCCTCGTCGTAGAACAGCTCCAGGCGCTCGACGGTGGCACCCTCGGCGAGATCGAGTGCCAGATACTGCGGATCGCTGCGGTACACCGCCGTGACCTCACCCTCGGCCTGGAGCTCGTCGAGCTTCTTGTTGGAGAGCGGACCGCTGCCCCGCACCAGCGGTGCCAACGCGCCACCGCGGACGCCGAAGTCGCTCGTGCGCAGGTCCTGCAGGCTGCTGTCACCAGCGCCAACGACGGGGGGGACCAGGAGTCCAACGAAGAGGAACGTGGCGGAGGGAAGCATCGGGATTCTCCTGATGGGTTTCGGTACCAGGGACCCGGAACACGTACTGCTAACGCCAACTCCCGGCGTTGTTGCTGCTCCCCACTCCGGCGATGAAGGGGCAGCCAAGAGGAGGCCGGGGAAGCCCGTCCAGACGGCGAGGCACCTGTGCACCGAGTCTGGGCCTCCCACCCGAGGCCTGTCAAGGGTCGGCGACTCGCATCGTTCGAGTCCGCGGGAGGGCGCTCGAGGCTGTCGACGAGATCCCTAGAACTGGAAGTAGATGAAGTCGTTGCTCGTGGTGCGCTGGAAGACCCACATGCACAGGGCGAAGGCGGTGCAGGCCGTGGTCATGACCGGCAGGTACCAGGGGCTCTTGCTGAGCTTGGGGATCACGAACATCTGGGCCAGGCTGCCCGCCATCAGGAAGGCGCCCAGGGCCAGGGTGATGGCCAGCATGACGGTGGCGGCGATCCACTGATCCTGGGTGCCCCCGAGGGGGTTGAGGGTGAAGTAGTGGAACAGCCGCCCCACGTGAGTCTCGCGGAAGATGATGAAGTTGACCACGATGAAGGTGAACATCAACGGCACGGTGAGCACCCGCCACTGGCGCACGGCCATCATCTTGGCGGGGATGCGCTTCATGACGATGCGATACCCGGTGAGCAGGGATGCATGGTAGATGCCCCAGATCACGAAGGTCCACGAGGCGCCGTGCCAGACGGCGCTCAGGACCATGGCGATGAAGGTGTTGCGGGTGACGAACCAGAAGCCGCCCCGCGACCCGCCCAGGGGGAAGTACAGGTAGTCGCGGATCCATGTGGAGAACGAGATGTGCTGGCGCGCCCAGAACTCCGAAGGCGTGGCGGACCACAGGGAGAACTCGAAGTTCTTCATGAGCTCGAAGCCCATCATCTTGGCGGTGCCCCGCGCGATGTCGGTGTAGCCCGAGAAGTCGGCCATGATCTGTACGGTGAAGCCCAGGGTGGCGGCCCAGATCATCGCCGACGAGGGATCGTTGTGGATGAACATCTTGTCGACGTAGGGGGCGATGGTGTCGGCCACGACCATCTTCTTGAAGGCGCCCCACATGGCCAGGCCCAGGCCGTCGCGGAACTGCTCGAAGCGGAAGCTGCGGTGCTTCTCGATCTGGGGCAGCAGGTTGCTGGCGCGCTCGACGGGGCCGGCCACCAGCTGGGGGAAGAAGCTGACGAAGACCAGGTAGTCCAGGAAGTTCCTGCGGACCTCGAGCTTCCCCTTGTACACGTCGATGGTGTAGCTCATGGTCTGGAAGGTGTAGAAGCTGATGCCCACGGGCAGGAAGATGCCCAGGGTGGTGAGGTCGGTGGTGACCCCGGCGGCCTGCAGCGCGGCGATGACGTTCTCGATGAAGAAGTCGAAGTACTTGAAGTAGCCGAGCATGCCCAGGTTTCCGCACATGCTGAGGACCAGGAACAGCTTCTTGCGCTCGGGCCAGCGCTTCATGGCGTGGCCCAGGCTGTAGTCGAGCACCGCCGAGGAGTAGAGCAGGATCAGGAACCAAGGGTGGACCCAGCCGTAGAAGATGGCGCTGGCCCCCATCATCAGGACGTTCTGGGCCTTGCGGTTCCGCAGACCCCAGTACAGCGCCAGGACGATGATGAAGAACCACAGGAATTCCAGCTGAACGAAGGACACGGTGTCTCCTGGGGGCCGATGGGCGTTGGGTCAGCGATGCCTGGAAGGGGGGGGCTGGGGCGGGACCGGAGCGTCACTGCTGGAGGTCGGCCTTGGTGATGTAGAAGTAGGGGGCTTCTGGGGCGGCCTTCACGCGCAGGACGGTGTTGCGGGTGCCGGCGGGCATGGGAGAATCGAGGGCGATCTCGACGACGCCCGCATCGAGCTCTTCGGTGGTGACGGAGCGCTGCAGGATGGACTGGCCGTCGGCTTCGATGGTGATGTCCAGGGTCGCGGTGGGGTCTCCGCCGATGTGGATGCCCTCGATCCTGAGCAGCGAGGCGCCTTCGGTGAGCTGGACCATCTGGTAGCCGATCAACGACATCTGGCTGGTGTCGCCCGGGTAGACCCACAGGCCCCCGAGGATCCAGCGCTCGTCGCTGAGGCCCACGGAGTAGGATCGACCGTTCTGGCCGGGCTGGCTGCCATCGCTCGAGCCGAACAACACGGTGCTCTCTTCCTGGCACCACGCGCCCTCGAAGGCCTGCTTCTGGCGCAGCAGGAAGCAGTTGCGGGTGGCGGGGCCGAAGGGCTGGCCGGCCTCGATGACGCGCAGGGGCGAGCAGTCGGCGCAGGGTGTCAGGGCACCCACGGCCTTGTGGGAGAGCATGTCGAGCTCGGGCGCGGGCGTCCTGGCCAGGGGGAAGCGCGCGTGGGGCTCGAGCGCCTCGAGGGGCACCTCCATGCGCGGACCCTCGGAGCTCAGATCGCCCTTGCGGGCGTTGAGGAACAGGGTGACGCTGGGGGGCAAGAGCACCTTTTCGTCGCCCACGATGTCCATGGAGCCCCGCTCTGTGGCGATCTGGAGCCAGCGCAGGGTGAGCATGGGGCCGCCCGCGGGCGCCTCGATCTCGACGGACCAGTCGGTGGTGGGCATGGGGAGCTGGTGCTCGGCCAGGAACAGGGACCCGCTGGGGGTGAAGGTCACTGGCTGGCCCGCGATGTTGGCCTGAGGCTGGGCTTGGCCTGGTCCCACTGGAGAGATCACCAGCTGGAGGGTGGCGCCGATAGGGGTGTCCTGCCACGCTGGGAAGTCGAAGTGCAGCTTGGTGCCCGGGTAGATCCAGTACACGGGACCCCAGGTGTTCTCGACGGACAGCTCATCGGTCAGCGCCAGGGTGTAGTGGCCCGCCGGGGAAGCCAGCAGCTCCGGGGTGCTCGGCGCGACGTGGAGGTAGCCGGAGGTGTGGACGAAGGTGCCCAGGGGGGAGTCGGGACTGTACGCCGGCTCGCGGACCATCGGCTTGCCGTCCTCGAGCACCATCAGCGGGGAGGCGGAGCCCAGGCCTGCGTTGCGGGTGCCGTTGTTGCTGAACGCCTGGTAGATGGGCATGTGCCCGACCAGCCGGGTGGGGTCTTTGGGCCAGGGGGCCAGGGAGGGTTCGGTGAGGGGCTCGGGGTTGCCCTCGCGCCGGGCCGTGAACTCCACGTAGAAGGGCTCGACGGCCTTGGGCATGGCCTGGCCGCCCAGGATGTCCAGCTCGCGCAGCTTCTGCGCCAGCTCCTTGGAGAACCGCGCGCGGCCCTTGGCGTTGAGGTGGGTGTCGTCCATGAACAGCAGCTTGTCGTAGTCGAGGTCCTGCAGGTCCAGCCAGCCGGCGCCGAGCTCGTTGAGGGTGCGCACCAGCTCGGTGTAGGTCGCCGGGTCCACCGATTCCCGCGCCCGGGAGCTCTCGGGGTAGGGCAAGGACACGAAGATCACCTTCGAGCCGTTGTCGTGGGCCAGCTGCACCAGATCGGGGATGAAGGTGTCCTGGATACCGCCGGCCTCGGTGCCTGCCTTGCGGTCGGCTACCTCGTGCTCGACGATGGGGATGACGCGGCTGTGCAGGGTCAAGTCCACGGCGTCTTCGGTGCCGAAGACACGCTCGAGGGCGGGCTCGGCTACGCCGGCGCCCTGCTCTCTGAGGCTGCCGTCGCCTTCGCCGAATAGCAGGCCCACGCTGACCTCGCGAACCCAGTCCTGGAAGCCCGAGCGGGCATGGACCCGGGTCTGCTCCATGTTGTGCTGCAGCGGGGTGGTGCGCTCTTTGCCGTAGGCCTTTTGGGAGACCACTGGGTCGTAGCCTTGCAGGTGGTCGGCCATGACCTCCTTGGCGGCCTGGGTCTCGACGCCGGTGTGGAAGAACCAGCGCGGAGTGGCGCCGATGATCACGAGCTCCGGCTTCAGCCCGGCACTGTAGACGCGGTTCTTGAGCAGCACGTACCAGTTGGCGGGTCGCGAGCCGCCCTTGCACAGCTTGGACACGGCCACCGGCTGGTCGGACAGCGCCGCGCCGAAGACCGACGCGTCGACGCCCTGGGCCACGGTGGAGGCGCCCAGCAACAGCACCCGGGGTTGCTCCTGGGCGAGCTGCTGCTCCACCAGGAGCGCATCCTCGGACAGCTCGTCGTCATCGCCGCCGTTGACGAGCAAGAAGGCTGCGAGCAGCAGCAGCACGGGACCGAGAACCGATGCGATGAGGGGGGCGATCCCCGGCCTCGAAGACGAAGTCATGGCTCCTCCACGCGCCCTGATAACACAGCTTCGTCGGTCTCGGGGCGGGGCTGGTGAGAGCCCGATCCCGCGCTGGGCCCGACCTGTTCGTCGCCAGGGATGCGGGCCCTTTGTGGGAGCGTCGCCGTCGGAAGATCCACCCGATCTCGGGTCGCGCGCCTCAGGACTCTGGAACCGTCCTCACGTCCACCACGCGGCCTGCGCCCCCCGTGAGGGCCAGGCGCCCTGCGCACAGCTCCAGCGCGTCGGCGCCGAAGACCACCCGGCGCCAGCCTGCCAAGGCGGGCACGTCGGGGTTGTCCTCTGTGGCGATCCGGTCGAGATCCGATCGCCTGGCCACCACGGGCATCGCCACGTCGTGGGTCTCACAGCGCTGCTGGAGCAGGGCCTGCAGCAGGGCGACCAGGGACTCGTGCCCGCTCAGCCGCTTGGGGGTCGGGGGGAGCTTGGGCCAGCTGTCCTCGGGGGAGGCCAGGGCCCGCTGCACGGCGTCCAGCAGCGCGTGGCCGTCGTGTCCTTGGGCGACCTGCTTGCTCAAGGCTCGCACCCGGGCCAGCTCGTCTGCGTTGGTGGGGAGGCTGTGGGCGATCTCCAGCAGGGCGTCATCGCGGATCACCCAGCTGCGGGGGATGTCGCGGTCCATGGCCGCCTCCTCGCGCCAGGCCGCGAGCTCGCGGAGCACCGCCAGGGTCTTGGGCTTCGCGCGCCGGATCTTCAGGCGCCGCCATGCCTGCTCTGGCAGCACGCTGTAGCGGGACGCGTCCAGCAGCGCCTCCATCTCCTCGGCGACCCAGGTGCTGCGCTTGGTGGACTCCAGCCGCTCCACCAGCTTCTCGTAGATCACGCAGAGGTGGGTGACGTCGGCCAGGGCGTACTCGATCTGGCGGTCGGTGAGGGGCCGCAGCGACCAGTCCGTGACCTGAGAAGCCTTGTCGATCTGGATCTTCAGCATCGACGAGACGAGCTTGGCGTAGCCGGGCTGCTCCCCCATGCCGCAGACCGACGCGGCGATCTGGGTGTCGAAGACCGGCGCGGGCACCTGGCCGATCTTGTTCAGGAAGATCTCGAGATCCTGGGTGGCCGAGTGCAGCACCTTCACGATGTTCGGGTCGCAGAGCAGCTCGCGCAGGGGGGAGAGGTCCAGCCCGCGGGCGAGTGGATCGATGGCCGCGGCATGCTCTCCGTAGGCGACCTGCACCAGGCAGAGCTTGGAATAGTAGCTCTTCTCGCGCATGAACTCGGTGTCCACAGCGATGTAGGGTGCGGTGCGCAGCGCGCTGCAGAACTCGGCGAGGGCGGAAGATGTAGTGATGATCATGCGGGGCACTATCCCGCGGGGAGGGACGAGGTCGGGCGCTCGTCGCTACTCCCGGGGCTCCACCAGGATTCGCTCGCTGGCGTCGCTCAACCCATGCGCGGCTGTGTTGTCTCTCGTCCAGGCGTTCGGCCTTGTTGCTTTGGCCGCGCGGGTCGCGGTCGGCGCCCACCTGGGTGAGCTCCACTCGAAGGTCGAGTAGCCCCTGCCTGTCCGTGGCCATCGGCCCTGCGGCGAGGGTGGAGGCCTCGAGCAGCGCCAGAGCCCAGGGTCAGTGTACATACCCCAGGATCGCCTCCTCCGAGACGCCAGCGGGGCAGTGCTCGTCCAGCCAATGGAAGTGGGCTTGTACGCTGCTGTTGTAGCAACGGCGCAGGGGGCGGGGCGTGGCGCTCGAGCGAGTCGTGGAGGCGAAGCCCAGGGGACCCTCGGTGGTGGTGCCTTCGCAGGCCGGGTCAGTGCTGATGAAGTGGTCCACGCCGGTGTAGCAGCGGTACAAGGCCGCGCGGTCGGCGCCGCCGTCGGCGTACAGCAGGAAGGGACCGTCGCCGGTGGCACCACCGCCGCAGAGCCCCGGCGGGCCGTAGTGGGGGTTGCAGACCTCGTCCCAGCCCGAGCCCACCAGGCTCGCTCTTTCGCTGGCGCTGATGGTGGGGAGGTGGTCCGCTGTGGTGCCCGTGCTGTCGCCGCTGAGGCGCAGGCTGTGGACCGTCAGCAGCCCGGAGCCCAGATCGCAGCAGGCCTCGCTCGCCGCGTCGGGGTGCTCGCAGCCGCGGGTGCCCGAGGCCCGGTAGACCCGCAGGCAGCTCTGCATCAGGGCGTAGGCCACGCCGCCGTCCTGGACCGTGGGCTCCATGTCCCGGCTCAGGTCGCTGCCGTACATGTCCACCCACAGCCAGTCGGCGCCGGCGTCCTCGATGTCGGTCACGCCCATGCTGCGGCGCAGCCCCCCCAGGCTGGCGGCGTAGGGGTTGGCCTGGGGCTGGGCGATGTGCTCGTTCCAGGCGTTGAGCAGCAGGTAGTCGGGCTGCACCGTGTAGGCCGTCTCCACCTGCTTCATCAGGGTCAGGCCTTCTTGGCGGCCGCTGGCTTGGAAGGGCAGGCTGGCGTAGCCGATCTGGTAGCTTGCGCTGGCCGAGAGCACCGTGCCGATGGGGGTGGTGCTGCTGTAGCCCTGGTCGCAGGGTGTGGCGGGGGCCAGCAGGGTGGTGAAGCTGCCGCTGCTGGTGCAGGGCTGCATCCAGCCGGCCACGCCCGAGGCCAGGGCGGTCGCGCTCAGGTTGCCCCACAGGCGCACGGGCAGGATGCCCGCGGCCTCCACCGAGGCCACCAGGGTGGCGTCGGAGCTGGCGCCATCAGCGTCCACCAGGAACATCACGCGCTGGCCGGTGGGTTGATGGGTCAGCAGCAGCTCGGCGTAGCGGGGTTGGGCGTAGATCTCGAGCAGGTGGGTGACCATGGGGTCGTCCTGGCCGGGCCAGGCCGGGACCCAGGCGGCCACCTGGGGGGTGGGGGTGCCGGCCTCACGCAGGGCGGCCCACTCCTCGAGCAGCACCTCGAAGGGCCGCAGGCCCAGGGCGTCGCCGAAGTCGGAGTACCCGGGCAAGTTGGTGAGGTCGACGTAGACGAAGTCCACCCCGGCGTCCCACAGCTGCTGGGCGTGGGTCGTGGCGGTGGCGGTGATGTCTGCGCAGTCGTCCAACACCCCGTCCTCGCCGTCCCGAGCCCGGTACAGGCAGTAGAAGCCGGGCTCTGGCTCGCTGTGGTAGTGGAAGGCCTGGGCGGCGCTGTACAGGCCGTGGTCGTGGATGACGTCGGCGAAGCCCAGGCAGGCGTCGCGGATCACGTCCTCGACCACGACGCGCTGGCTTGGGTCCAGGCTGGCCACGGCCTGGGCCGCGTAGGCGTGCCAGGTCAGGTAGAACATGCCCACGCGCTGTGTGGGGTACTCGATGACCAGGGGGGAGCCGGTGTCCGTGTCCGTGTCCGCGTCGGCATCGGCGTCCGCGTCCGCGTCCGCATCGGCATCCGTGTCCGAGTCGCTGTCCCCATCCGCGTCCGTGTCTGCCTCCGGGCTGGTGTCCACCGGAAGCTTCTGCTGGCAGGCGGCGCAGGCGAAGATCAGCGGGAACATGAGCAGGGTGGAGCGCATTGTGAGGAGTATACGCCGGGCGAGTGACACGGCCGCGCGGGGGCGGTGTTGCCTGATCCACTCGCGCCCTCGAGAGCCCCATGCAGTCCCCGTCTTCGCAGCCCGCGCCCATCCGTCGTGTCGTCCTCCTCGAGCCCGAAGCCCCCGGCGTCCACATCTACAGCCGCTTTGGCCTGCCACGTCTGGGCGTGGTGTTGCTGGGCACCATCCTGCGGGAGCTGGGCTTCGAGGTCTCTGTGATGGTGGAGGCGGTGCGGCCCTTCGACCTGGATCTGGTGCGCCAGGCAGACCTGGTGGGCATCTCGGCCATCACGCCCACCGCCATGCGCGCCTTCGAGCTGGCGGATCAGCTGCGGGCTGGTGGCCAGCGGGTGGTGCTGGGCGGTCCCCACGTCACCCATCTGGCGGACGAGGGCCTGGAGCATGCCGACTACGTGGTGCGTGGCGAGGGCGAGGAGGCCCTGCCGGCCTTGATCCGTGCCCTCGATGGGCAGCTGGCCCTGGACGCGGTGCCCAACCTGTCGTTCTTGCGAGACGGCCTGGCTGTGCACAATACCCTCGCGGCCCTGCAGCCGGATCTGGACCGCTGGCCCACTCCCGACCTCACCCTCGTGCAGGGCTTCGGGGCCATGAACCTGCTGGGTATGCGCAAGATCATCCCGGTGCAGACCAGCCGGGGTTGTCCCCACGACTGCTCGTTCTGTTCGGTGACCACCACCTTCGGGCGCCGCATGCGCTACCGCTCCATCGAGCGTGTCCGGGACGAGCTGCTCCGCTACGATCTCGGCAAGAGCATGATCTTCTTCTACGACGACAACTTCGCGGCCAGCCCTGCACGGGCCCGCGAGGTCGTCGCCATGCTGCGCACCCTGCCCGGCAAGCTGCACTGGTCCGCCCAGGTGCGGGCCGACATCGCCAGGGATCCCGAGCTGCTGCAGGAGATGCGCGACGCGGGGTGCATCCAGGTCTACCTGGGCCTCGAGTCGGTGAACCAGGACAGCCTGGACGCCGCCGACAAGCGCCAGGACCTCGAGCAGACCCGGGAGCACATCCGCAGGATCCACAAGGTGGGCATCCGGGTGCATGGCATGTTCGTCTTCGGCTTCGACACCGACGGGGAGGGAACCCTCGAGCGCACCGTGACCTTCGCCCGAGAGCTGGCCCTGTCCACGGTTCAGTTCCTGATCCTCACGCCCCTGCCGGGCAGCCGCACCTACCGGGAGCTCGAGGATCAGGGGCGCCTGCTGACCCGGGACTGGAACCGCTACGACGCCCACCATGTGGCCTTCCAGCCCGTGGGCGTCAGCCCGGCTGAGCTGCAGCGCTGGCAGATGGTGGGCCACGATCGGTACTACAAGCTGTGGCCCACCCTGATGCGGTGGAGCATCCGCGACCTGATCATCGCGGTCTACGCCAGCCGCATCAACAAGCAGTGGCAGGTGGACAACCGGGACTACCTGGCCGAGCTGGAGGTGATGTCGGTGCCCACTGTGGATGAGCCGATCGCCCAGGTGGCAAAATAGGCAAAGACCGACAGAGCGGCCTTTGCCCGGGGCGTTCGAACCGACGGAGCGGAGCTCCGCGGCTCAACGCCCCGCTGACCGACAGAGTGAAGCTCTGCGCGCTACTCGGCCCCGGACGCGAGCCATCCCGGCAGGCGGTCCTGGCCCATCAGGACCATGAAGGCCTCGACCACCTGGGGGTCGAACTGCGCGCCGCGGCCCCTCAGCAAGGCGGCGCCGCCAGCCGCCAGCCCCCCGGCGTTGCGGTGGGGGCGGGGGGAGGCCACAGCCTCGACCTTGTCAGCCACGGCGATGATGCGGGCCTCGAGCAGGATGCCCTCGCCGGCCAGGCCCTGGGGGTAGCCGCTGCCGTCCCAGGCTTCGTGGTGCTGCTGCACCATGGCCGCCACGGGCCAGGCGAAGTCGGCGGCCGTGAGAAAGCGGTGGCCGAGCTCCACATGAGCGCGCAGCTGAAGCTCTTCGTGGGGCTCGAGGGTCTCGGGCTTGCTCAACAGGTCTCGCGGCACGCCGATCTTTCCGATGTCGTGCAGGGACGCAGCGAGGGCCAGGCCTTGCAGGCGATCCTCGTCCAGACCCAGCTGATGGCCCAGGGCGCAGGCCAGCTCTGACACGCGCTGCTGGTGCGCGGCGGTGAAGGGGTCTTGCACCTCGAGCATGAGCCCGATGGTGCGGATGGAGGCTCTCAGGGTGTCAGCCACACGCTGGTGCTCGGCCGTTAGATCATCGCGGGCGCGGGCCCGCTGGACCATCACGCCGACCACGCCGGCGGCGGAGCGCAGGAAGGCTTCCTCGCGGCGGGAGCGGCGGTGGCCGGCGGGCAGGTAGAAGGTGAGCACTCCGAGCAAGCACCCGTCTGTGGAGAAGGGCACGCAGTAGTGGCCGTGGGGTTGCATCTCGGCGTGGCGGCGGCTGTGGTCGCGCCCGAGCTCGGCCTCGTAGACCAGATCTCCTTTCGCCGACGCTCGGCCGCACAGGCATGTGCCTCGGGGCACTCGCTGACAGAGCTGGGTGGCGATGGCGCTCAGGCCCACTGCGGCTTGCATGGTCAGGTCGCCGTGGACGTCGGCCATGAAGGCCACCCCCCTTCGCTGCACGCCGAGCCAGGACAGATCCACCAGCCGCTCCAGGGCCAGCTGCAGCAGCACACCTACGGGCAACTCCGGGTCGAGCAGCAGCAGATCGCGCAGGGCCTCGAGCTCCTGGGTGCGCAGCTTGCTCTGGCGCAGCACCTCCTCGCGCTCGCTGACGTCCCTCTGGCGGAACAGGTAGACCCGGCTCTTCTTGCGCGTGAGGTACGGGGTCAGCGTGACGCTGGCCTCGAGCCAGCGGCCCGTGTCCTCGCGCTCCCACATGGCCGTGTGCCGCTCGAGCCCCTCCTGCGCCGCCAGCTCCACGGGGCAGGGCTCGGGTGCGCCGCCGTCGGGAAACAGCAGATCGTAGGCGTCCAGCCCGATGACCGAGTCCGGATGGGCCCCCAGGAAGCGCCGCAAGGGGGCGTTGGTGGCCAACACCTGGCGCCCCTCGGACACCAGCAGCGCCGCGTCGGACCAGGCGTCCATCAACGCGAGCACGCTGTCGAGGTCGATGGGCGATCCTTCACTGTCGAACAGGCGAACGGTCTTCTTCTTGCGCTGGCGAGGAGGGTTCACGCGATCGGCTCCGGCTCTGGCTTCCTGCGAAGATCCCGTCTACCACGGGATGGGCGCGGCTCGTGTCTCCACCTGTCAGGGCGTCCGTAGCTGTGGTGCTACGCACAGAACCGGACGTCAAAAAATAGGGGACAGCGTGCCGCTTGACCCTTCGTCGCCGCGCGGCCACCCTCTGTGGGAGGGGGCTTGGCATCGTGGCGCGGCGGGGCCTCACCTCCATGGTCAGCATCGAGCGCGCCCTCGCGGTGTTGCTCGTGCTCAACCTGATCGAAGCCGTCAGGGCCTCGGGGTGTCGAAGATCGTCGAAACGGACGTCGAACTTTCGACGATCGTCGGCGCGTCGAACCTTCGAACGCCTGGTTTCGAATGGCACGTTGCTTGCGGAAGCCTCCGGGGCCACCTCTGGAGGACCCATGCGACCCTGGCACCTGAACATCAGCTCTGTCTCCCGCCTTGCCCTGTTCCCCAGCCCTGACCACACCCGCGAGGCGGTGAGGAAGCTGGTGGAGATCCTGGGCGACGACCTGGCCCTGTTCTGCGTTGTGGACGATCACCTGCATGTGGTGCTCGTCTGTGATGAGCGCACCCTCCAACCCCGTGTGCGAGCCTTGACCCGCTCTGTCCGGGCCCTGGCTGCGGTGGAGGTGAACCCGACCCATGTGCGGCGAGTCGAGGGGCGCAAGCACATGCAGACCCTGCTCGACTACGTCCTGCGCCAACCGAGCAAGCACGACTTGCTCGTGCATCCCGCGCTGTGGGAAGGGGGCTGCCTGCCCGACCTCGTCGGTGCCAGGCGCCTCCCAGGCCTGCGACTGCGCATCATGGAGGCGCTGCCGCGTGCCACCCAGGCAGACGCCCTCTGCGCCGTGGGACTTCCCGAGGCACGGCTGGAGCCCATGGACCTGCACACGGTGCGTACCCTCGGCCCCGCGCGGCTGTTGAGCGCTGCCGCCGCCGCGACATGCTCGGACCCCCGCTTGCGAAGCAAGCGACGCGGCGCGGCCGACGCTCGACGCGCGGCTTGTTCACTGGCCAAGAAAGCAGGAATCACCATGTCCGAGCTGGCCTGGCAGCTGGGTGTGACCCCGCGGGCCTGCCGCCGCATGGTGGCTCACCCGGGGGCGCAGGGCCTGGAGGAGGTGGTGCTCCGTCGTCTGGCTCTCGAGGAGAGGGTGGCGGTAGCCACACGACGTTGACACCAGGACCATCTGGGGCGATCCGCCGCCGGAACTCCGATCCTGGTCCTCTCTGACGGACCATCTGGGGCGATCCGCCTCCGGAACGCCGATCCTGGTCCTCTCTGACGGACCATCTGGGGCGATCCGCCTCCGGAACCCCGATCCTGGTCCGCCTCGACCACCGCCCGTGCGAAATCTCCGCTCCTACGCTCCCAGCCACCCCTCATGCACCCGCAGCAGCTCGCCCGCGGCGGCCTCGAGCAGCTCGGCGCCCAGGGCCACGCTGGCCCGGTGTTGGTCGGCGCCTACGCGGCCGTCGGGGAAGAGGGCCCGGAAGTCCTCGGCACCGCAGAACCCTGTCATCACAGCGGCCCCGGCTTGGGGCGCGGTCTGGCGCTGGTGCTCCGGGTGCAGGGCCCAGCTCAGGGACAGCTCGCTGGGGGTGGCGTGGGCTCCCTCGCTGTCGCCCAGCCGAGCCTTGACCAGGCCGGCGACCGCTGGCAGCTCGTACCAGTTGCTCATCCGGCAGCGCAGCTGTGGGTGACGGTGATGGATCTCCGAGAAGGCCGCGTGGGCAGTGGCGATGTTGCCGCCGTGGCCGTTGACGAAGTGCAGCCTGGTGAAGCCGTGGTGGGCCAACGAGTCGGCCAGGTCGCGCAGCACAGCGATCATGGTGCTGGGCTGCAGGGACATGGACCCAGGGAAGGCGAGGTGGTGTAGGGACATGCCCACCGAAAGCACGGGCGTCACCAGGATGCCGGCTCGCTCGCCCGCGGTGTTGGCCACCCCTTCGGCGCAGAGGCTGTCGGTGCCGATGAGCCCGAAGGGGCCGTGCTGCTCGGTGGCTCCGATGGGGATCAGGATGTCGGTGCGGGTGGCCAGGTAGCCCTCGACCTCGGGCCAGGTGGTGAAGCGTAGCTGCATGGTCACTCTCCAGTGGGTGAGGCCAGTGTGGGCGAGGGTGGGGCGGGCAAGGGCAGCGCCGGCAGAGGCAGCCCCGGCAGATCGCGGTAGCGCTCGAACAGCGCGTCGTGTCGGGTGGTGGTGTCTACGGACCGGCCCTCGATCAGCACGCTTGTGGCCCAGCTGGAGAGCTCGAGGGGGTCGCCGTTCCAGATCACCAGATCTGCGCGGGCCCCGTGGGCGATGCGTCCCCGATCCTCGGGCCCGAAGACCAGGGCTGGGGTGGCTGTGATGGCCGCGAGGGCCTGGGCGTGGTCCATGCCGTCGCGCCAGGCCAGCCCGGCGAGCTGGCGCAGGTGGCCGGCGAACAGGGCGCTGTGGTTGGTGATGATCACCCGCACGCCCGCCGCGGCCAACAGGGCTGGGTTGTCGTGCCGGGCGTGCGGCTGGTCGAAGCTGCTGGGGTCCTGGGTGAGCGGGTTGAGCACCACGGCGATGCCCGCCGAGGCCAGCGCGGGGGCGTGCAGCCAGGCTTCGGCGCCGCCGTCGATGATGAGGCCCACTTCTTCGTCGCGGGCGAAGCGGATCAGGGCCTCGATGTCGGCGCTGCGGTTGGCGCCCACGATCAGGGGCATCCTGCCCTGGATCACCGGCTGCAGGGCCTCGAGCTCCATGCGACCTGCGGCCAGGCTGCGGCTGCGGTTCCCATCATAGGCGCCCCGGTCGGTCGCGAAGGCGCGGGCGTCGTCCAGCAACTCCCGCAGCAGGCGCAGGCCCTCGGCGGGGGTGCCACCGGACAGGCTGGCCCCCATGGCCACGCCATGTCGGACCACGGCGTCGGCCTGGGTGCGCCCCTCGAGCTGCACCCAGGCGGCCTGCCCGGCCACCATGCCGCCACCGGGTACGATCACGGCGCTGGTGATGCCTTCGCGCCGCGCCACCGGCACCGCCACGCTGGTGGGGTCGTAGGCGTCGGCCACGTCGTGGGCGGCCCGCACCGGCTCGCCGCCGGCGTCGTGGTTGTGGGTGGAGGACTCGCCCCCGATCTCCAACAAGCCCAGGGTGCTGCCCACATGGATCAGCCCCGGGGTGAGCCAGGCGTCGGGCTCGAGGGAGATGATCCGACAGGCCTCGCCGTCCCAGCTGCGGTCCACCTGGGGAGCGATGCGCTGGATGAGGCCGTCGGCCACCAGGACCTCGAGATCGTCCCGGGCCTCAGCCGGCAGCGCGACGGTGCCCCCGGTGAAGACCTTGCAGGGTCCAGGTCCGGCGGAGACCGCCGTGGAGAGCAGCAGGCTGATCAGCAGGGCGTTCATGGCTGCACCTCCCGCCCCAGCTCGAAGTCGGACCAGGTCTGGGGTCGCTCCCGGTCGTAGCGCAGCGCTCCCTCGATGAAGACCAGATCGGCCCGGGTGGTGGCGCCGAAGGGGTGGCCGCTCCACACCACCACATCGGCCCGCTTGCCGGGCTCGAGGCTGCCGGTGAGCTGGTCGATGCCCAGGACCCAGGCGGGCTGCAGGGTGATCCATGCCAGGGCCTGGTCCTCGCTGATGTCCAGCCCCACTCTGCGGGCCTCGCGCAGGGCCTTGGCGGCGTCCTGGTTGAGGATCTGACCGTAGCTGGGCGAGTCGGAGTGCAGGGTGACGTGGGCGCCGGCGTCCTGCAGCAGCCCCACGCCCTGGGGGATGCCGTCCATGGCCTCCATCTTGAAGCCCCACCAGTCCGACCAGGTCACCGCGCCCACGTCGCGCTCGGCCAGCACGTCGCGGATCTTGTAGGCCGAGGTGGCGTGGTGGAAGGCCCGGATGGAGAAGCCCATTTCGTCGGCCAGCTGCAGCATGGCAAGCATGTCGTCGGCCCGGTAGCAGTGGATCTGGGGCAGGATCTCGCCCCGCAGCACGCCCACCAGGGTCTCGGTGGCCAGGTCGCGCTCGGGGGGCTCGGCGGGCTGTGGGGCGTCCTTCTTCTTGCGACCCTGGGGCTCGGCCGTGGCCTGCTCCCAGGCGTCCCACTCCTGGCGCGCCACGGCGGCCTCGAGGAAGGCCTGCCGCAGGGTGAACATGGCACCCATGCGGGTGCTGGGCATACGTCCCTGGTCGCCGTGGTAGCGCTTGGGGTTCTCTCCGCAGGCCATCTTGAGGTGCTCGGGGGCGCCCGGGAAGCGCATGGCGCGACCGCTCCTGGCAGGCACGAGCTGCAGCACCACCCCGCGCCCGCCGATCAGGTTGGCGGAGCCGGGGATGGTCAGGATGGTGGTGACTCCGCCGGCCACCGCGCGCTGGATGGCGGGGTCCTGGGGCTTGACAGAGTGCTCGGCCCAGACCCCGGCGGTCATCACGGCGGTGACCTCGTTGCCGTCGTCGTGGGCTTCGGCGTCAGGCCAGCCGTAGACGCCCATGTGGGAGTGGGGGTCGATGAGCCCCGGGGTGATCCAGCGGCCCTCGAGGCTCAGGGTGGCGACGCCGGGCGCCGGGGGAGGCTCCCCCTCGCCCAGGGCGGAGATGACCCCATCCTCGAGCAGCACCCAGCCCCGCTCGTAGACCGCGCCTGTGGCGGTCATGACGTGGGCGTCCCGGAGCAGCACGCTGGGGGCGTCCGCCACCGGCGCAGCCTCGATCAGGGCGAAGCCCGGCGCCTCAGCGGCGGCCAGGGTGGTCTGGGGGGTGAGCTCGGCGACCTGCGCTCGGGTGGGAGGCGCCAGCGCCAGGGATACCGCCAGGGTCAGAGGGAGCATGGGCACGGCCGTCACCGGGAGGGGGACGAGGAGAGTAGCGCGCCACGATCCGGGATGGCGAGGTCGGGCGAGCCGACGCTCGGATCAGATCGCGTCGCCCTTGGCCAGCTCCCTCTGCATGTCGGTCCCGTAGCGCTCGAACAGGGGCAACATCACGTCGTCCTCCTGGGCTGCATGCAGCAGGAGCAGGTCGATCACCAGGCGGGCCCTGCGGCTGATGTCCACCAGCTGGGGCCCGGACAGCAGGCCCTTGGCGATGGCCCGGAGATCCTCGATCAGCGGGTCCAGCTTCTCGATCAAGACCACGTGCTCACGCTCGAACTCGGCCAGCGCCTGGTGCAGCTCCGGGGCGGGGTCCAGCCGCCGCAGGGCGGGGAACAGGCGCTGCTCCTCGTAGGCGAAGTGAGGCCTCACCTCGCGCTGGTAGAAGTTCGCCAGAGCGGCGATCTCGGCGCTGGTGGCCTCGCCGTAGAGGAAGGCCGCCGCCTTGCGCATCTGAGCCAGCCACTCCGAGATCTGGTCATGAATCTCGTAGCGAGGCTTGGATGGTGCTTCCATGGGTGTGACTCTCATGGTCATCATGCTACCCACGCCGCAGCGCGCGTGTACCCGAGCGGGCTGGCCCTGTGGGAACGCTCACGCTCGCCGCAAGGGGGGGATCAGTGGGCCGTCAGAACGCCACGCCCACCCCCGCCACGAAGCCGGGCCCGTGGCGGAAGCAGCCGGTGCAGTCGGGACCGGGCCAGCGCCAGAGCCAGCCCGGGGCCGCCTCGGTGTTGCCCTCCATGGGCAGCCACAGGTCCCAGCTGGGCCCGAGCACCAGATCCACGGGGCCCGCCAGGGGGCACTCCCAGACCATGCGTGGCTGGATCAGCAGGGCCTCTCCGTTGCCCTGCTGGGCTGGACCGTAGAAGGCGACCAGGGCCTCGATGGCGACGCGGTGTGCGTGGATGGGGACCGCGCCTCCGATTCCCCAGCGCCACGCCGGGGTCTCCTGGCTGGACAGGCCCACGCCCAGCAGGCTGTAGACCAGATCGCCCCCCAGGTGCAGCTCGATGCCGCCCGGCTCCCGGGCCGTGGTCACCAGGTGGATCTCGTGGCGTCCGTCGCGCACCAGGTTGATGAGGCCTACGCTGGCGCGCCCGGTCTCGGCGACGTTCACCAAGCCCAGCTGCAGGCCCTGGACGTCGCGGCCCAGGTTGATCAGGCCCAGCTGCAGGCCCTGGACCTTGCGGGTCGTGTTCACCGCGCCCAGCTGCAGGCCCTGGATCTCAGGAGCCTGGTTGTAGAGGCCGGCGAGCTGCGCTCCCTGCACCGTGGCCGCGCCCAGGTTGACCGCTCCGGCCAGCTGCAGGCCCTGCATTCGTTCGGCCGTGCGGTTCAGGGCGCCGGCCAGCTGCAGGCCCGCCAGCTCATGTCCGGCCAGGTTGACTGCGGCGGCCAGCTGGGAGCCCGCGGCCGGCCCTCGCACCCGGTTCAGGCCCCCCGCGAGCTGGAAGCCGCGCAGGTAGCCCTGAGTCAGGTTGGTGCCCCCCGCCAGCTGCCAGGCGCGCACGTGGCGGCCCGTGTGGTTGGCACCTCCAGCGATCTGCAGGCCGTTGGCGGAGCCCCCCACGAGGTTGGTGCCCAGCGCCAGCAAGACGCCGTGGGCGTCCCGCTCCACGATGCTCCCACCGGCGCCCAGGGCGAGGCCTTGCACATAGGCCGAGCGTCCCATCAGCAGGTTGATGGCCACGTGCTCCACAACCTGGGGATCGGCCCGGGTGGGCAGGGTGTTCACCCGCAGGGGCCAGTGCAGCAGGCCTCGGTCCTGGCGGCGCTCTCGGCCGCCGCGGGGAGCGCTGGGGGCGCCCTCACGCCAGGTGAGATCCTGGGCGGTGAGCTGCAGTCGCTCGCCCACCGCCAGCTCCACCCGAAGCTCGGCCCAGCGATCGGCGCGACGCAGGGTGAGCTGGTAGTGCCCGGGGGCAAGGCCTACCTGCACCGGGTGCTCGGGACCACCATCGAGCTCCGCCAGCAGGCGGCCCGCGCCGTCCCGGATCCAGGCCTGCGTTGGCTCGCTCGGCGCCAGGGTCAGGCTGGCGCCCGTGCGGTGCAGGTCCGTGAGCACCAGCTCGCCAGTGCCCGCCAGCTGCATGTCATAGGCCGGGTGCTGGGGCCCGCCGGAGCTGCGGGCGGTCTCGCTCAGGGTGGCGTCGAAGGCGTAGCCGTAGGCCTCGGCCAGGGTGACCTGCCCGTCTCCGCTGACGTCGGCAGCCCCCCGCAGCCCGGTCACCAGGTAGTGGGTGAAGAAGCTCGAGCCCAGGGCATCGCTCTCCTGGGCCGCTTCGTCCGCCGAGGCGGAGGTGAGCAGGGCGTAGCCGCGGACGTCGCTGCTCAGCCGCGTGGTCAGCTGGGGCAGGTGCTGGCCGCCCTTGTCGCGCACCATGGCCCCTGAGGCGCAGGAGTCCACGATGGCCACCCGCACCCGGGCAGGCAGGGCCTCGAGGGTGCTGCGCAGCTCGCCGTAGGGGTAGCGCTCGCCCCCCAGCAGCAGCCCGTGCTGGTCCGAGTGGCCCGAGTAGTAGACCAGCACCTCGGCCTGCTCGGCGCCGGCCTTCAGGGCCCGCTGCTCCACCTGCCGCAGGGACTGGCGCAGGGTGGCGGGGCTGGGGTCCCGCAGCAGGAACTGGTCGGCGGGGGCCACGCCCCCCAGCTCCACCAGCACCCGCGCCATGGCCTCGGCGTCGCTCTGGGCGTGGCGCAGCAGCTGACGCCGGGGGCCACCGTCGTTGCTCCCCACCAGCAGCGCCAGGCGTCGGGGTGAGTCCTGGGCGTGGGCCCGTGGCCCGAGGCACAGCGTGCCCAGCAGCAGCAGGAGAGTGCGCAGGAGCCAGGACATCAGGGGGCGGTGGCTTTGAGGATCAGAAAGTCCGCCTGGTTGATGGAGCGAGGGAGGTCGAGGGGGGCCGTGCTGGCGCGCTTGGGGTCCAGCGCCAGAACGCGGGCGGCCTCGAGGGCCGGGGCCAGGTCGAAGGGCTCCCGGGCCGTGAGCAGGAAGAAGCGCTCGAAGGCAAGGGCGTCATCCAGCACGTAGCTCGATGGGAGGTCCACGGTGCCCTCAGGCAGCAGCGCCTTGGACTGGGCGCCTTGCTGGGGCAGGTGCAGGGTGACCCCGCCGCTGCCGTCGATGGAGATCACCGCTCCGTGGGTCCTGCCCAGGGCGGCGTAGGCCAGCTGCAGCTGGGCTCCGGGGCTGGCCGGGTCTCTGGGCCCCAGCTCCTGGAGGCCCTCGGGTACCTGGCGGAACACGCGCAGGTAGGGCTCGACGCCCTTTTCGCGGATGCCTTGGTCGAGGAACGGGTGGATCTGGGACTGGCGGATGGGCGAGGGCATCAGCCACACCAGGACCAGCGCCACGGCTGCGAGCTCGGCGGCCAACCACCACAGCTTCCTGCGGCGGCGAGCGCGGTCGGGGGCGGACGGCGCCGCGCTGGCGCGCTCGGTGACCTGGGCTGCCAGTACCCGCGGCGGGGTGCGCTCCATCAGCTCGGCCTCGCGCCGGTCCATGGCTGCCAGCCGCTGCGCCAGGGCGGGGTCCTCTGCCAGCGCGGCACGGAGGGTCTGGGCACGGGCTGGAGGCAGCTCGTCCAGCCGGTACATGGCCAGCTCCCAGTCGGGGAAGGTGTGCTCGTCGCGCTTCATGGCTCGACCTCCTCCAGCTCGGCCACCCAGGCCTTCAGCCCACGCAGCCGCTTGCGCACGCCCGAGACCGACATGCCGGTCTGCTCGGCCACCTCCTCGAGGGTCCAGCCGTCCCGCAGGTGGAGCACGGCCATCACCTTCGTGCTCTCCTGCTGCCCCGCGAAGACTCGCCGCAGGAACAGGCGGGCTGCGCCCTGGGCCTCGACGTCCGGCGCCGCGGCGATGCGCTCCAGCAGCCCAGGCTCCGAGTCCTCGGGGTGACGGCGGCGAGTGCGGATGCGGTTGAGGCAGACATTGGTGGCGATTCGCAGGAGCAGGGAGGAGGGGGCCGCGTTGTGCAGGCGCCCTTGGTGGCGCACCAGCTGCACGAAGACGTCCTGCATGGCGTCCTCTGCTTCGTCTTGACCCAGCAGGTCGCGACAGCGGCAGAGCACCAGCAGGCCGTACTTCCTGTAGAAGGCCTCCACGTCGAGGGGCAAGGCGGTCTCCGGGATCAGGCAACACCGCTGTGAGCGCGCGGTGTCACCGGGGTATCCCGTTCTGGGAGACACCTCCTTCGCCGGGGCGATGCCCCCAGGAGAGAACGACCCGTCGCGGATCCCTTCGCACGCTGACACCCACTACAGCCACATGGAGGTGTGTGACGACAGGCCTCCTGCGACCAGTGACCCTCGACGCCTGGGAAAAGCCCACTACCACGGTCGTTGGCTCGTTCCATCGACCTACATCACCCCCTGACCTGTGCAGGTAGGGAGCTCGTGTACATGACTCACAGACACCTCGTCACAGTGTTGCTCGCCGTCTTGTTGCTCGCCGTCTCGTTGCTGCCGCTGGCTGCGCAGGCGCAGGAGCCCAGCGTGGGCGTGCGGATCGAGCAGAGCAGCCAGACCAGCCCCGAGGAGAAGCTCCGCTACTCCGCCCAGGCCCTCGACGGCATGCGCGCCATGGTCGAGGAGGTCGCTCAGCTGGTGGGAGCGGCCGAGCGCGAGAAGAACATGGCGGCCATCCAGTGTTTCGCTAGGAAGCTGACCACCATGCGGGCGCTGCTCGAGGTCTCGGAGAGCTCGGTGCTGCTGCTCCAGCAAGCCCTCGCCGACGGAAAGCTCGTGACCGCCGAGCACGAGTACCGCAAGATCGCCGTGGCCTCGAGCAAGGTCCAGCAGTTCCGCGCCGAGGCCGCCGCTTGCGACGGGGGCGGCGGCGGAGAAGAGAGGGTCACCGTCGAGCTCCTCTCGTCCCCCCTGAGCTCCGAGGACGAGACCGCTCCGCCAGTCTTCACCGAGACCTTTGGTGATCAGCCCCTCGAGACCAGCCCGTTCCAGTAGCCGAACACCGCCCTTCGATCTGGCGCGGGGCCGTCGGCCTGGCATCGCCCTGCCAGTGAGCGCCCCGCCGGAGCGCCCGTGTCGTGTCTCCGCGCGGGCGCCGCGCTGGCTGCCCGCTACGGGCTCAGCTCACAGTCGTTGTCCTGGCAGGTGAACGAGGTGCCCGTGCCGGCGTCGAAGCTCTCGCCGCCTTCGGAGGTGCCGTCCGAGGCGAAGATGTCTTCGGGCGTGTTGGCGCTGAAGTCGCAGTCCGTTCCCTGGACGATCCCCTGGTAGTAGACGAAGATGCCGCCGCCCAGCGGCGCGGAGTTGCCCGTGAAGCTGACCCGCTCGAGGGTCGCGCTGCCGTAGACCAGCAGGCCGCCACCGTAGACGCCGCTGTCGTCCTGGTTGCCCGAGAAGACACCGTCGCTGAGCGCCATGGTGCTGTTGTACAGCCAGATGCCGCCGCTGAAGCCCGTGGCGGTGTTGTCGACGATGGACAGATCCGTGGCCGTGACGTCACTGTTGAAGATCGCCATGCCCCCGCCATCCAGCGATCGGTTGTCGTGGATCTGGACCTGATCGAAGCTGGCCGTGGAGTCCCATAGGGTCACCGCGCCGCCGTCGTCCTCGGCGGTGTTGTCGTGGAAGGCGCTGCCGGTGACGTCGAGGGTGCAGTCGTTGGTGTAGATGGCGGGCCCATCGTTGGCTTCGTTGGCCGAGAAGACGGCGTCCGAGACGATCACGGCGCCGTCCTGCTCGCAGTAGATGCCGCCGCCCCCTGAGTTGTGGGCCACGTCCAGCCCTGCGCCGCGATCCAGGGTGACGTTGCGGACGGACAGGGTCACGGCGGGGCCCGCGACGTCCAGGATGGTGCCGCTCAGGCCGCCCGACAGGACCGTGTCCCCGGGGCCGGCGCCCAGGCCCACGACGTCGACGTCGGCGCGCACCAGCACGCGGGAGTACCAGGTTCCGGGGCAGACCTGGAGCGTGCCGGGGACCGCCAGGGTCACGTACTCGCCGGACAGGAACATGTCCGTCAGGTCTTGGGTGGCGCCGTCGGTCAGCTCGAAGGTGACGGTGGGCGTGGCGCAGGGCGAGTCGCCTGTGTCGTCGGTGTCGTGCGGCGAGTCGGTCTCGTCCTGGGGGGCGCTGTCCTGGGAGTCCTCGGCTGGCCCGGGGCAGCCAAGGAGCCACGCGGAGAGGATCATGGGGGTGGCGCGCATCGTCTGCTCCGGTTCGGGTCTACCGCACTTTAGCGCGCTTGTTGCCGGTGCGAACTTGTCGCATACTGATCTTTGTTCGCAGGAGGCTTCGATGATCTGGGCTTTGCTATTAGGGTGCGGCCTAGGCCAAGAGCCTGGGCAGGATGACACCGCGACGGTGCCCACCGAGGACCCGGGCGAGGTCGAGTGGGTCGTGCAGCCGACCTCCCTGGATCTCGGTGAGACCCCGGCGGACCAGGCCGTGGCGGGTGCGTTCACGCTGATCAACACGGGCAAGACGGACCTGTTGGTGCTCGACCTGGGCGACGATCCCGAGGACGAGCTCGAGCTGTCCCTCATGGACGCGCCCATGTTGCCCCCCGGGGCGTCGGTTCGCATCGAGGTGCTGTGGACGCCGGAGGCCCCCGGGACGCTGGACTCTACGCTGTCCCTCAGCGTGGGCGGCTCCCCCGACGACGCTCAGCCGGTGACGGTGCCGGTGGCCGGCACAGCCCTGGGTCCCATCGCCACCATCTCCACCTCCTCCTACGACTTCGGGGAGATCGGCATCGGCTGCGAGGACGAGCTCACGCTCACCCTCACCAACACGGGCAACGCCCCCATGGAGGTGGTGTCGGTGGATCTGCACGGAGCGGAGGGGTACAGCCGGGACGCGCCCGAGGGTCTGCCGTGGGTGCTCGCTCCGTTCCAGAGTCGCCAGCAGGCCGTGCGCTTCTCGCCCGACGAGCTGGGGGAGGCGTTCAGCGAGCTGTCCTTCGAGACGGACGTCGGCGTCGTCACCACCGATCTGCATGGCGACGGCGTGGTCGACGAGGAGCGGACCCTGAGCTTCGACGTCGGCGAGCAGGGTCGCTCGACGATCATCGTGGACGTCAACAACACCGCCATCCCCATGTCCTCCGAGGATCAACACTCGGCGAAGTTGGTGGACTCGCTGCCCACGTTCTTCCAGACGCTGCAGGACAACCACGCCAGCTACCGCGCCGCCTTCGTCTGGAGCGTCTCCGGGACCGTGGATGGAGACTACGCGTATATCGACGAGAGCTTCACCCCAGCGGAGGCCACGGACGCCGCCCTGGCGATGATCGCGCCGGGGGCCAACGGCGGAGACAACGACGCGAACTTCCGCACTCTGCTCGCCGCAATCGCCGCGAACAGCGACTGGCTCTTCGAGACCGAGGGCTGGTCGGAGTCCCGCCTCAACCTCCTGACCATCCAGCGAGACAACGAGGCGAGCGGGGGGTCCTGGGGCCACTGGGTCAGCCAGGCCCAGGCCTACAAGGATGACCCCAGCGACATCGTCTTTCACGCCATCGCCGGGCCGATTCCCCGAGGCTGCAGCGGCGCGAACCCCTTCACCGACTACGACCAGGCCGTGACCGCGACCGGGGGCGCCTTTCTCAGTGTCTGCGAGGCGGACTGGAACAACCACATGGCTCAGATCGCCATCGCCTGCCTCGAGGGGGCCAGCGGCATCTTCCGCCTCGAGGGGAGCCCGATGGAGTCCAGCATCCAGGTCGCGGTGGACAGCGTCCCGGTCAGCGAGGGCTGGGTCTACGACTCGGCCAAGAACGCCGTGATCTTCGAAGAGGACGCCTACCCGCCCTTCGAGTCCATCGTCACCGTCTACTACTGGTTGAGTGGGGACTGCGGCTGATCTCTTCACAGATCTGCAGCTCCAGGTTGCACTCCTGCCCGTCCGGGCAGTCGGCGTCGCTCACGCACGGGGTGTAGCCCACGACGTCGACGCGGACGGTCGCGGGCGAGGCCACGGTGAAGTCCATGCAGCCCGCCGTGACGTCGACCCGGTCCTGGGTGCGGCGCTCGAGGGCGCCGCTGGGATAGCCGGTCACGCCGGTGGCGATCAGGGCCTGGAGGATCCCGGCGGGGACCGTGGCCTGACCATCGTCCTCGAAGCTGCACAGCAGGGTGCCCGGGGTGGCGCCGTGCTGATCGATGTTCAGGCTCAGGGCGATCTCGCCGCGGTTGACCGCGCCCGACGGGGCCTGCCAGCGGACGAGCAGGTCCACGCCGTCCTCGACCGACCACTCCTCGTCCAGCGGGACGATGGCCTCCACCCCGACCCCGTACAGCGTCGCAGGACCATATGCGCCGCCCGGCATGCGGAGGGTGATGAGATCGCCTGCGTCGAATGGGGGGGAGGGCAGCGAGGTGTCGTAGTAGGTGTTGCCCGGGAAGACGGGCTCCAGCTCGACGGGGGCCGCCAGGCCCGTGATGGTGACGGCGCCCAGGTCCTGGTTGGAGGGGTAGGGCAGGCAGGCCCCCTCGAAGTCGCAGGTGAAGCCTGGCTCGCAGGCCGGGTCGCAGTAGGGGTTGTTGCGTCGCATCAGCCGGCAGTCGCCCTCGGAGGCGATCTGCTCGAGCACGCTGATGGGCACCACGCCGTCGGCCACGGCGCCGTCGACTCCCGACCGGCCTTCCTCGCTGCTCACCAGGAACCCTCCGAGATCCTGCGCCATGGGGCACTCGCCGGCCAGCGGTGCCTCGGCGGGGTCCGGGGCGGCGCTGTCCTGGGGCGGTTCGTCTTGGCCGCAGGCCGTGAAGAGAAGAGCGAAGATCAGCGGTGCCATGTCGGACCTCGTCCCGGGAGGGGGCGGGTCCAGCTTACACCGAGAACCAGCGCCCGGTCGCGGTCACATCGCCAGGCCCCTCTCGCGCCAGCGCGGCTCGATCCCTGGCAGCACGAAGAGTCCACGGTTCTGTCCCGGGTCGGCTCGAGGGCGTCTGGCCTGGCTTCGGTTGGGCTCCACACCCATGATCCCGGACCGAGATCATGCCCCGCGCAGTGGGGGCGCCCGGGCCCCATCGTGAGGAGATATCCTCGGGATGGCAGGCCCCCGTCGGTGTCGCTGCCGCCCCCTCGAGCTCCTGGAGAGACCCCATGTTCCAGAAGACCATCTGCATCTCCGTCCCTCACCGCGGGCTCCACGACGTCAGCCAGGAGGTGGTGGAGGCCGTGACCGAGAGCAAGATCGTGCGCGGCATGTGCAACCTCTTCGTGCGCCACACCTCGGCGTCGCTGACCATCCAGGAGAACGCCGACCCAGACGTGCGGAGGGATCTCGAGGCCTTCTTCCGGCGCCTCTGCCCCGACGGCGATCCCATCTACCGGCACACCATGGAAGGCCCCGACGACATGCCGGCCCATGTCTGCTCCGCGCTCACAGCCACCTCCCTGGTCATCCCCATCAGCGATGGCAAGCTGGCCCTGGGCACCTGGCAGGGCATCTTCCTGTGGGAGCATCGCAAGCGCTGTCGCGAGCGCTCTGTGCTGATCTCCTGCTGGGGTGAGCGGGCCTGGGGGTAGGGCCAGGGCGGTGGGGACGGATCCGGGGATGTGACCGATCGGTCATGATCCAGATCAGCATGTGACTACCCGGTCATGTGGCCTCTTGCGCGTGTGACTGATCGGTCATACGGTGGTGGAGTCTCTCTCCAGAGGTCCCGATGAACGTCTTCAAAATGGGCTGGCGGAACGTCTGGCGCAACAAGCGCCGCTCGGCCGTCACCATCGCCGCCATGACCCTGGCCCTGTGGGTTCTGCTGCTGTATGCAGGCTTCATCCCTGGCTATCTCAAGAACATGGAAGAGGGTGTGACCGAGCTCGAGATCGGCGACATCCAGATCCACGCCCAGGGCTACCTCACCGCCCCGTCGCTGTTCACCGTCATCGAAGACTCCACCGCCATCGTGGCGAAGCTCGAAGAAGCGGGCATCGCCGCCTCGCCCCGTCTGCTGGGCGGTGGCCTGGGCGCCGCGGGCGAGTTCTCCGCGGGCGTGGCCCTGCGGGGCCTGGACGTCGAGCGCGACGCGAAGGTCAGCAAGCTGTCCATGACGGTGGGCGAAGGCTCCTGGCTCGACCCCGCCGACCCAGAGGGTGTGGTGCTGGGCAAGCGCCTGGCCAAGACCCTGAACGTCAAGGTGGGCGGCGAATTGCTGGTGGTCAGCCAGGCCGCCGACGGCTCCATGGCCAACGACCTCTTCGAGGTGCGGGGCATCCTCAAGGGCGTCTCCCAGGGTACCGACCGCACGGCGGTGCTGATGAACTCGAGCACCTTCCGGGATCTGATGGTGGTCCCTGTGGGCGATCACCAGATCGTGCTGCGGCGGGGTGACGGCGAGTTGAACGCTGTGGCCGATCAGGCCCGCGCCATCGCCCCCGACGCCGACGTCAGGACCTGGATGGAGCTGATGCCCGCCGTGGCCCAGATGCTCCAGTCGGTCTCGGGCATGATCTTCGTCTTCTACCTGATCGTCTACATCGCCGTGGGCATCTTGATCCTCAACGCCATGCTCACCGCGGTCTTCGAGCGCATCAGGGAGTTCGGTGTGCTCAAGGCCATCGGTGCTGGGCCCATCCGGGTGCTGTCTGTCATCCTGGTGGAAGGGGCGACTCAGGCCGGGGTGGCCACGGTGCTCGGGACCCTGCTGGCGACGCCTGCCATGTGGTACATACAGCACCACGGCATCAACGCTGGCGCTCTGGGGGGCATGGACGCCGCGGGCGTGGCCATGCCGGAGATCTGGTACGGCATCTACTCTGCCCAGAGCTGCTCTGGACCCATCATCCTGTTGTGGGTCATCACCATGGGTGCTGTGCTCTTTCCGGCGCTCAAGGCCGCCTGGATCAACCCCATCCGCGCCATGCGCTACCGCTAGGAGGTCATGATGGCTGGACCTAAGCTCGCGACCATCGCCTGGCGCAACCTCTGGCGGCAGAAGCGCCGCACCTTCCTCACCCTGGTCTCCATCGCCTTCGGCTTCTTCATGGCCGTGCTGATGATGTCCATGCAGGACATGACCTTCTCCGACTTCGTGGACACGGCCGCTCAGCTGGGCTCGGGCCACGTGGTGGTCCACCACCACGAGTACCTGGACACCCCCAGCCTGGGGCGCACGGTGCACGCCACCGACGAGCTCCGGGGCCTGGCTGCCGATGACGTGCGGGTCGACCGGGTGGTCGAGCGCATCATGGGCGAGGCCATGGTGGCCACCGCCCACGACAGCTTCGGCGCGGGCTTCATCGCCTACGACCCCGCCATGGAGACCGACGACACCCTGCACTTCCTCGAGGGCCTGGTCGAGGGCGAGTGGTACGCCACCGCCGACGACAAGGGCATCATCCTGGGCAAGGTGCTGGCTGCGAACCTGGGCGCCGAGTTGGGCGACAAGGTGGTCTACACCCTGATGGACAAGGACGGTGAGATCGTGGCCGGCATGGGGCGCCTGAAGGGCACCATCGGCACCGGCTCCCCTCAGGGCGACGCCTCCCTGTTCCTGCTGCCCTTGAACAAGGCTCGCAAGGTGCTGGGCTACGAAGCCGACGAGGCCACCCATCTGGGTGTCTACCTGCACGACAACCGCAGGAGCGCGGCGGTCGCGGCGGATCTCGACGAGAAGCTCGGCGAAGGCGTCGAGGCCTCCACCTGGGCCGAGGTCGCCCCCGACCTCAACGCGTTTGTGGCCATGAAGAAGGGGGGCGGCAAGTTCTTCCTCATCATCATCGGCCTGCTGGTGGCCGCCGGCATCTTCAACACTCTGTTCATGTCGGTCATGGAGCGGGTGCGGGAGTTCGGGATTCTCGTGGCCATCGGCTACACCCCCGGTCAGATCTTCCGCATGGTCATGTGGGAGTCGGTGTTCCTGGCCATCACGGGGCTGATCTTCGGGGGGCTCATCACCGCCTGGCCCTACAAGTGGCTGTCCGACAACGGCATCGACATGACCGAGATGTACGCGGGCAACGACGTCTCTGTGGGCGGCGTGGGCTTCGACATGGTCATGCCCTGCGGGCTCTACCCTGAGAGCTTCATCTTCATCGTCTGCTGCGTCATCTTCGCTACCCTGGCCGCCGGCCTCTACCCCGCCTGGAAGGCGGGTCGTGTAGAGCCCGTCGACTCCATCAAGCTCGTCTGAGGTACATCATGAGCAACACCAACGTCATCGAGATCTCCGGGGTCACCAAGGACTACCGCCAGGGCAGCATCGACGTCCACGCCCTGCGCGGGGTGGATCTCGACATCGCCGCCGGCGAGTTCACCGCCATCTGCGGGCCTTCGGGCTCGGGCAAGACCACCCTCCTCAACCTCATCGGCGCCCTGGACGTGCCCAGCAACGGCACCTTGAAGGTCGACGGGCATGACCTGGCCGCCCTGGGGCGCGGGGGTCGCAGCAAGCTGCGCCGCGACCGCATCGGCTTCGTCTTCCAGGCCTACAACCTGATGCCCGTGCTCACGGCCTACGAGAACGCCGAGTCGGTGCTCGCACTCCAGGGCGTGTCCGACAAGGAGCGCCGGGAGACGGTCATGAAGCTGCTGAAGGACGTGGGCCTCGAGGGCCTCGAGGATCGTCGTCCCGATCAGCTGTCTGGCGGGCAGCAGCAGCGGGTGGCCATCGCCCGGGCCATCGCCTCCAACCCCGCGGTGGTGCTGGCCGACGAGCCCACCGCCAACGTCGACTCCGAGACCGCCGAGAAGCTCCTGGGCATCATGGAGAAGCTCAACAAGGAGCGCGGCGTCACCTTTGTATTCTCCACCCACGATCCGCGGGTCATGGAACGCGCGCGCCGGCTGGTGCGTCTAGTGGATGGAAAGGTATCCAGCGACGAGCGCAAGGAGGTCTGACCATGCGCAACAGCATCATCACCATCGCCGCGGCCCTGGGGCTGTTCGCCACCACGGCCGCCTACGGCCAGGACGCTCCGGTCGAGACGGAGTCCCAGGCGCGCGCCCGCGCGTTGCTCGACGGCACCGACGACATGCACAAGGGCGCCTCGAGCTACTCGAAGGTCACCATGCACGTCAAGACGGCCCGCTGGGACCGCACCCTGACCATGGAGGGCTGGTCCCAGGGAGAGGAACACTCCCTGACCAAGATCCTCTCCCCGGCCAAGGAAGCCGGCATGGCCACCCTCAAGGTCGAGGACAACATCTGGAACTACCTGCCCAAGGTCGACCGCACCATGAAGGTGCCCGCGGGCATGATGTCCGGGTCCTGGATGGGCTCCCACTTCACCAACGACGATCTGGTGAAAGAATCGCGGATGGCCGACGACTTCGACTTCGACCTGACCTCCGAGCCCGCGGCCGACGGCACCGGCGAGTACGTCATCGAGTGCGTGGCCAGGGAAGACGCCGCGGTGGTCTGGGGCAAGATCGTGGTCAAGCTGCGCCCCGACGAGCAGCCCACCGAGATCACCTACTGGGACGAGGACGGCGAATTGGTCCGCACCATGAGCTTCACCGACTACAAGGAGGCCGACGGTCGCATGATCGCCGGCCGCATGAAGCTGGTGCCGGCGGACGAGCCCGATGAGTTCACCGAGATCGTCTACGACGAGATCGACTTCGACGTCGAGATCCCCGAGGGCACCTTCACCATCCAGGCCCTGAAGAACTAGCCGCCGTCATCCCGGGGCGACCGTCGGTGATGGTCGCCCCCATGAGCACCATGCCCAAAGACACCTTCTTCAACCTGCCTCCCGACAAGCGCGCTCGCATCGCGGACGCGGCCATCGATGAGTTCGCCGAGAAGGGCTACACCGGCGCGTCCATCTCGCGGATCGTGGCCAAGGCCCGGATCGCCAAGGGCAGCTTCTACCAGTACTTCGACGGCAAGATCGTGCTGTTCAAGTGGCTGCTGTACGACGTGGGCAGCCAGCGCAAGCTCGAGGCCATCAAGGAACTCACGCCGCCAGAACCAGGCGACTTCTGGGAGCAGCTCTCCGCCATGTTCATCGCGGGGCTGCGCTTCGGGCTGAACAACCCCAAGCTCTCGCGCATCGCGGCGGTGCTCTGGCACCCCAGCGGCGATCCCGAGCTGCAGGGCATGATCGCCGAGTTCCAGGTGCTGGCTCGCCGCAACTGGAAGCTGCTGCTGCAGCAGGGCCAGGCCATGGGCCAGGTGCGCACCGACCTCGATCTGGACCTGGCCGCTGAGCTGGTGCTGTCGCAGGTGATGATGGGCATGGACCTGGCCATCCAGCGCAAGATCGGCATGGACCTCATCGAGTTCTGTGCCCACCCCGAGCTCGAGTCCAGCTTCCCGGTCGAACAGCAGCGCGCGCTGGTGGACCAGATCATCGAGCTGGTGCGCCGCTCCATTGGTCACTGCGAGCCCGTGCAGGGCGTCCAGGGGCGCATCGATGTGGACGTCATCCGGACCGCAATGCAGGATTCCGACTGACGCAATGTTCGGTCTCCCGCGGGTTATGCCAGCGCTGGAGGTCCCATGAAGAGGTCGTGGATCGTGCTCGCTGGGTTAGCTGTCGTGGCCGTCGTGCTGGCGGTCTTGGTGGTGGGCCTCGGCCCGTCCAAGGGCGGTGATGGCGACCCGCCTCCCCCCAAGAAGCGCGTGCGCATCGCGCCGGGGGATCTGTCCGAAGACCTGATGGACGAGGTCGCCGATGCTGCGGTGCCTCCAGCGGCGCCCGGCGTGCCAGCAGGGCGAGGGTCCCAGCCGGACATCCCGGGCCCCGCTGTGGCACCCGTTGACGCCGCCGAGCCCGGCATCATGCCCGACCCCGGCTTGCTCGCGCGCTTCGAGCTCATCCTGGGTGACATGCCCCAGGGTGAGCGCCCCATCGATGTGGTCTGGACCTGCCCCCAGGCACCCCACACCTGCAAGGTCCAGGGCACCCTGGCCGCCAGCGAGCACATCGCCGCCTTCATGCACGCCCTCGAAGACAACCCGCAGGCCCAGGACGACGAGATCCCCACGGTCCACCTGGACCACCTCGAGAGCCTGCCCGAGGGTGGCAAGCGCTTCCAGCTGCAGCTCGAGCTGCCCTGAGCCATAGGGTGCGTCCGCGGCCGCTCTGGCGAGGATAAGCATAGGGTCCCATGACTCTGCTCTCACTCCTGGCCATCGCCGTCGCCCTCGCCATGGACGCCTTCGCGGTGGCGGTGGCTGCGGGCCTGACCCTGGATCGGGTCACTCCGCGTCGAACCTTCCGCCTGGCCTTCCACTTCGGGCTGTTCCAGGCGCTGATGCCCGTCCTGGGCTGGGCTGCTGGGCTCACCGTGCGCTCGATGATCGAGTCCTGGGACCACTGGCTGGCCTTCGTCTTGCTCGCGTTCGTGGGTGGGCGCATGTTGTGGGAGGCGGTGCGCGGGGGTGACGGGCAGCGCGAGCCCCGGGACCCGACCCGTGGCTGGACCCTGGTGGTGCTCTCCGTGGCCACCAGCATCGATGCCCTGGCGGTCGGTCTGTCCCTGGCTGTGCTGGGGGAGTCCATCTGGGTCGCGGCGCTGGTCATCGGGCTCGTGGCCCTGGGCTTCACCGCCGGTGGCCTGCACCTGGGTCGCCTGGTGGGCGGGCTCGAGCGGCTGGCGAGGTTCGCCAACGTGCTCGGAGGCCTGGTGCTGATCGCCATCGGGCTCCGGATCCTCTGGGATCACGGAGCCCTGGCGTGGTTGCGATAGCGAGCCTGCGTCACTCGGCCAGGCTGAGCTCCGCGGTGGCGCCGGGGGCCGGCAGCTCCACGTCGAAGCCCATGGTGACCTGGGGGTTCACCTTCATGGGGCCGAAGCCCGGGGTGCTGATGCCCCACTCGTCCAGGTTGATGGTGGCCGCGCCCTTGGCGTGCAGGGGGTCCGTGCCGGAGATGGTGGCGGTGACCGTGATGGGGCGGGCCTGGCCCACGATGGTCAGGCGGCCGTCGAGGGTCACGGGTCCAGCGGTCAGCGTGGAGTCGGTGCGGGCCTGGAAGACCACCAAGCTCTTGCCAGCCTCCTTGTAGCCATCGAAGATGGTGCCGCGCATGTGGCTGTTGCGACCGCCGTTGTTGGTGTCGATGGCCTCGACCGGGACCTGGACCTCGATGGTGCGGAAGCCCTTGGCGTCGGGGTCGGAGATGGCGATGTCGAACGAGGAGGCTGTGACCGGGAAGTCGTGGGTGGGCGTGATGCCCATGCCTTCGAGGGTTCCGGCAGCCTGGTTCACGGCGATGGCGCCGACGACCGTGGTGGGGATGGCGAAGGCGGCGAGGGTGGCGACGAGGGTGGTGGTGCGCATGGTGACTCCAGGTGGCAGCAACAGAGGGGTTGGGGTTCGGTGCAGGCTGCATCCTGTACCGTACGCACCGATGACGGCGGAGAACGGTCGGCGTGACGATGGGGAGGGCGCGGCTGTGAGGGTGCGTACAGTTGGGGGTCGGTGGTGCCTGGCCCACCGACCTCACCATCGCCATCAGCGGCGAGACCCTGGTCCTGGCCTGATCGCTACCACACCCCCGGGATCAGCCGGTAGCGCGTGCGCTTGGCGTACTCCGAGTAGCCAGGCAGCTCCGCCTTCAGGGTCCGATCCTCCATGGCCGTGCGCACCAGGAACAGGGCGGCCGAGGCCACACCGATGCCGATGGCCCACCAGGACTGCAGCATCACGCCAGAGCCGATCTCGAAGAGGATGGAGCCCACGTAGCCAGGGTGGCGCACCCAGCGGTAGGGCCCGCCAGTCGCCACCCGCTGGCCCCGGTCCTTCTGGATGCGTACGTGGGTGGCGAACCAGGCGTTGGCCACCATGCCCCAGGTCACCAGGGCGTAGCCCACGGCGGCCACGGGGATGGCGGCGAGGGACAGCGCCAACGGCACCTCGGGCCCCCAGCCGAAGCGGACATCGAGGCCGGCCACGACATAGCGGCCGATGGTCAGCAGCCCGACCACCCCCATGATGCCCATGTCCCAGCCCTTGACCCCCGGCGGGCGCTTCTGGGCCCGCTCGGCCAGCAGGCTCTTGTGGTTTGGCCACAGCAGCAGGGCGTTGGCACCGACCCAGGCGGCGTAGAGCCCGGTGAGCACCCAGGCCATGGGCCAGGACCACGTGCCCGCGCTCCATAGCAGGATGAGGGGCACGGATGCGGTGCCCATGCTCTCCCGCAGCAGCCAGCGGCGGGCACCGCGCTCGATCTCGGGGGTGGTGGCGGCCATGGCTACTTCCTCAGATCCTCGTCCACCCTGCCGTCCACCAGCCGCACCACGCGGCTGGCGCGCTCCATGACCTTGGGGTCGTGGGTGGCGAACAGGAAGGTGACCCCCTGGCGCTGGTTGAACTCCCGCATGGTGTCCAGCAGGGCGTAGCCGGTGGCGGTGTCCAGGTTGGCGGTGGGCTCGTCGGCCAGCACCAGGGCGGGCTCACCCGCGAGGGCTCGGGCCAAGGCCACCCGCCTCCGTTGGCCGCCGGAGAGCTCCGTGGGGCAGCGGTGCTCCATGCCCTCGAGACCCACGTCCTTCAGCGCCCGCATCGCCCGCTCCCCACCCTCGGCTGCGGGGCAGCCCTGCAGCGACAGCGTGAGCCCGGCGTTCTGATAGGCGGACAGCACCGGGATGAGGTTGTAGGCCTGGAACACGAAGCCCAGGTGCTCGGTGCAGAACCTGGAACGGTCTGCTCTGCCCATGGCGGCCAGGTCCTGGCCCACCAGCCGCACCTGCCCAGCGCTTGGAGTGTCGAGCCCCCCTATGAGGTGGAGCAGGGTGGTCTTGCCCGAGCCGGGCGGGCCTGTCAGCGCTGTGAACTCGCCGGGCTCGATGCGGAGGTCCACGCTGCACAGGGCGTGCACCACGTGGGCCCCCCGTCGGTGCTTCCTCTCGAGATCTGTGGTGACGACGATGGCCATGGGGCCCATCCGTGAGTTGGGAACGCAAGGGTGCCGGTCGTCGAAGTTGAGCTTTTCGACTACAATACCCGCTGTTGTCTCCAGCCTGTGCAGGAGTACCACGCCCCCGTGTCGTTAGACAAGGAGATAGTTTCGACGAGTGAGCTAGAATATTCCTAGCTGTTTCCGAACCGCGTCCGTGCCCCTTCCAGCACCGCCTGAACCCCCCGGTGGGCCACCTTGCGCTCGACGGTGATGGCGTGGAAGCGTTCCTCGGCGTCGGGCACCGTGCCGATCACCTCGAGGCTGGATCGCTCCTGGATGCGCTGGGCGATGAGGCTGGGGACGGCAAGGAAGCCGAGCTGGTCGTCGGCGAAGACCAGCATCATGGCGGGGTCTTCGAACTCGGCCACCACCCTGGGGCTCACCCCGAGGCTCGAGAACCAGCGGTCCAGGGTGCGGCGCAGGGCGGTCTCGCCGGTGGTGAGGATGGCCGGGGCGCCGTCCAGGGAGGCGGGGAAGCCAGGGCGCAGGGCCGCAGCCAGGGGCGGGGCGGCCATGAGCACCACCGGCGAGCGGCCCAGCTCGTGGGTGAAGGCCTTGACCCGCAGGGAGGAGGGGGCGGGACGGTCCGTGAGCACCAGGTCCAGCTTCCAGCTGGCCAGCTCGAGCAGCATGGTCTCGAGGTCGGCCTCCCGCACCGAGAAGCGCACGGGCTCGTTCATGGCCAGCACAGGCGCCAGGATCTCCCGCGCGACCAGCTTGGGCATGGAGTCGGTCACACCGATGGCCAACTGCAGGGGGCGCCCCGTGGGTAGCTGGCGCACGGCGGACATGAGCTCGCGGCCCAGGCCGAAGATCTCGTCGGCGTAGCTGAAGACCACCCGGCCCACCTCGGTGAGCACCAGGCTGCGGCCGCGACGCTCGAAGAGCTTCTCCCCCAGAGAGTGCTCCAGGGCCTTGATCTGGGTGGAGACCGTGGGGGGCGCCAGCAGCAGCACCTCGGCCGCCTTCGCGATGCTGCCCTCGCGGGCGACGGTCCAGAAGTACAGCAGGTGGTGGTAGTTGAGCCAGTCCATGCGCGTTCCCTAGGCTTTGTCTAGCATTTGGCTATCTCGAGCCGGCCTGGGCTGGCGAGCGCTTGCGAACCGAAACCCGGCGACGTACATGCGCAAGCTTCGATTTGCCTGGAGGATTCCATGCTCTCCGTCCTGACCCTCGCCCTGGCCGCCGCCTCCGTCTCACAGGCCTCCTGCCCCGCGGATGTGACCGTCCACGGAGCGCTCACGTGCTCCTCCAGCTTCGCGGGCACCGTGGCCGCGGCCGCCGACAGCAAGCTGGGGGGCGAGTGCAGCGACAGCGCCTGCTACAGCTGCGGCGAGCCCTTCGCCAACGAGAACCAGGTGGCCAGCGAGGCCGTCTACAGCTTCGAGTGTCAGCTGGCCGGCACGGTCACCATGCTGATCACCGACCTGACCTGTGACCTGGACATCTACGTCCTGGACGACAGCTGCGACCCCTACGGCGGCTGCCTGATGGGCTCCACGGCCCCCTACGACGTGGACGACAGCGTGGAGTTCGAGTGTGCGCCTGGGCAGGTCTACTACGTGGTGGTCGAAGCCTACGGCACAGCGCACCTCGAGGACGCCTCGGGCCCATGCACCGACGACGGCACCGCCACCGGCACGGTCTACGACCCAGGCTACACCCTGAGCTTCGACGTCAGCGCCAGCACGGGCTGTGCCGAGGACTGCGACGACGGGCTGGACAACGACCTGGACGGCGACGTGGACTGCGACGACAGCGACTGCTGGGTCGAGGATCTCTGCTGCGACACCGACGGCGACGGCTACCGGGCCGAGGGCGACTGCGGCGGCGACGACTGTGACGACACCAACCCCTACGTGCATCCAGGCGCCCCCGAGGGCGACGCCAGTGGCGACGGCACGGGCGTGGACAACGACTGCGACGGCACGGTGGACGAGGGCACCAACGACTACGACGACGACGGCGACGGCTTCACCGAGAACGATGGTGACTGCGACGACGGCGACGCTTCGGTGAACCCCGATGCCACGGACATCCCCGACAACGGCATCGACGAGGACTGTGACGGCAGCGACACCACCACCCCGGAGGACACCCAGCCCCCCGAGGACACGGACACCAGCGACACCGAGCCTCCGGAGAGCGACGACACCGGTCCCGTTGGCGACGACACAGGCGACGACGATGGCAAGGACGGCTTCGGTGTGTGCAACTGCAGCGCGGCCCCCGGCGGCCTGCTGGGTGGCTCGCTGATGGGCCTGTTCGCCCTGGGCCTGGCGGTTCGACGACGGAGCTAGGCTGGGTGAGCCGCTGCTCTACTCGGCGCTCGAGGTGATCAGGTCGGCGCAGCAGCGGAAGCCGTCGTCGTCCTGCTTGTGTCCGGTGGCATGCCAGTGGCGGCTCATGCAGTCCTGGCCGTAGGTGGCGCCCCACATGGTGCCGCCCAGGATCTCGTGACAGGGCTCGTCGGCGGCGCTGGGATCGGGCGGGAAGGGGGGCCCGGGGTGCTCGGCGGCCACCCACTCGCTCACGCCCCCGTTGAGGTCGTGGATTCCCTGGGGGCTGACGCAGTCGGGGAAGTCGCCGATGGCCCGCAGGTCGCGGGTGTCGAAGTAGCGGGCGCCTTCGGTGAAGCAGCGGGTGGGCTCGTACTCGGCGCCGTAGCTGTAGCGCCAGCGCTGGACGCCGCGGCAGGCCGCCTCCCACTCATCGACGCTGCAGAGCCTGCGCCCGCTTGCTTCGCAGGTCAGGCGGGCCTCTTCCCAGCTGATGTTGGTCCTGGGGAGCTCTCCCACCCGGTTGGGGTACTCGTAGACGTCCATGCAGAACGCGGGGAGCGCCACCGTGCGATCCGGGGTGAAGTAGTCGGCGATGGGCTCGATGTCTGCGCCGGGGCCCAGCACGTAGGAGCCGCCCGGGATGGGCGCCATGCCCTGGGGGCATGAGGCGCCTGGGGGCAGGGGGTCGGCGGCGGCGGTGCTGGGGTCGGGTACGGGGCTGGAGTGGCTGGCCCAAGCGGCGGCCTTGGTGGCTTGTGCCGCGAGCAGGTCCGCCACGTCGTCTCGGCGGGTCAGGTAGGTCAGCCGGGCGCCCATGGGGGCTTCCACGACGTGATCGACGGTGTAGCAGCGCCGCGCCAGGGCGATGGCGTCGTGCCAAGCCTGGCGCTGGTGCTCGTCCATGCCCACGAAGCCCAGGGGCCGCGCGACCTCGCCGCTGTCGAACCATGGGTCGGTCAGGTGGATCACCAGCAGGCGGTCGAGGCTGCATGGCTGGTCCACGAAGCGACCGGGCAGATAGGAGGCGTGCAGCCGGCGCACGGGCCAGTCCACGTCGAGATCCGGGCGCTGGGTGGTGATCAGGTAGTGGAGCCAGTGGCCGGCCCAGATGCCCTTGGCCTGGACCAGATCGAGCACCGCGGCCCCCCGCTCGGCCTCGAGCCACGCCATCGCGGCCTGATCGGTGTCGTCCCGGGGCTCGCCTGCGCGATCGGTCATGGGGGTGAGGGGCCCCAAGGCCGCTGGGATCAAGCCGGAGCTGACGGCGTGGGCCACCATGGCCAGCACCGCGCCCACGGCCAGTAGGCTGGTGCCTGCGGCGCTGGTGTGGACCCGGCTGCGACCCCAGCCCACGCCGGCCAGCACGGCCAAGGGCGCCACCAGAAAGAGCGTGAGGCCGCCCTGGCCGCTCTCGGTGAGGGCCAGCAGGGGCAGGGGGGAGATCAGCGCTGCCAGCCAGCACATCAGGCCCGCATCCCAGCCCGGCCGCCGGGCGACATAGCCCAGGAAACCCAGGGCCAGCAGCACCGTGGCGACGATGCCCAGGCCCTGGAGGGGGACCCAGCCAGCCAGCTCGCCCAGGCGGCCGACCATGGCCATGGGCTCGCTGGCTTCCTGGCTCGCGATGCGCCCGCCCCAGGCCTGCCACCAGCCGAGGTAGAAGGGACCGGCCATCAGGGCCACCAGGGCCAGGGCCATGGCCTGGATGGGGAGCCTGCGCTTGCGATCACCGGGCTGGAGCAGGGCCACCAGCAGGGGGGCCCAGATCAGGAAGGCCATGGTGGTGCGGTCGCTCATCAGCCCCAGGCCCACCGTGCAGGCCCAGGCCAGGGCCAGGGCCCGGTGCCGAAAGCCCTGGGACAGCACCAGCAGGGTGGTGGAGACGGCGGCCAGGCAGGCCACGAAGGGCACGGGGGTGTAGTGCCGCAGCTCGAGGAGCAGCACGGTGGGCAGCAGCGCCAGCAGCACCGCGCGCCAGGCCGAGGCGTGGTGGGCATCCGCGAGCATGGAGGAGGTCTTGCGCCCCACGTTCAAGCGCTTCTCGACCGCGGCCACCGAGCCCAGCCGAGCGGCCTGGGGCAGGCGCGCCGAGAGGTCGTGGGCGCCGACGCCCACGGCCCACAGCAGCAGGAGCAGCGCGGGCAGCAAGGCGAAGAGGGGGGCGCGCAGCCCGCCGATCCAACAGAAGGGGGCCGTGGCGAGGTAGGCGGCGCCCGGCCAGTAGGCGTAGCGCTCTTCGCCCGCGTAGCGTCCCATCCAGGCGTCGCGCAGGCCCTCGATCGGGCTGTCGGCGAGCTCAGAGGCCACGTTGGCCGCGTTCTGCAGGTGGGTGATCTCGTCGTTGCCGGTGGGGAACCAGTCCGCCATCAGCCAGCTGGCGCTGATGCCCAGGACGGCCAGGAGCGCCAGCGCGGCGAGGAGGCGGAAGAAGCGAGCGTAGGCCATGCGAGAAGAACCTCGGACTGTCGGCGTTCTATCGCGGGGGCCGCGGGAGCGCTTCGAACGGACTGGGGCTTGTCCATGCCTCCCAGGGGGGGGGCGACTGGACCACCGCCAGCGCCCTAGCGGCCCGCAGCGCCGGTGAGTGGCTACCCTTGCGGCGAGGGTGTGGGGTTCCCAGCGCCCGCGGCCCCCGCGGTGGCACTACCCCGGCGTCCGCACCTCACCCAAGGCCGGCGCGGGCTCGCGCCGCTCCAGCAGCAGCGCACCGCCGCTCTCCAGCTTGCGCTCGAAGCCGGCAGCCTCGAGCAGGGGCACCCAGTCGTGGAAGCCTGGCAGCACAGCCAGGTTCACCGCGGTGCTGAGCCAAGCGCGGTCTTCAGGCTCAGACCAGTCGTCGGTGGCGTAGACCACCTGGCGGTCGGCGAGCATGGCCACATAGCGGGCGTCGGTGAGCACCGGAACCGCAGGGGGCACGGCCCGGATCACCGTCCAGGGGGTGTCCTCTCGCGTGCTCGGCGCCGTGGCGCCCCTGAGGGTGCGGTGGCTCATCAGGGCGCGGCCTCGCAGCTCGGCGGGCCACATCCACAGGTTGGCCAGCACCAGCAGCGCGAGCGCCACCCGGCAGGGCCAGCGCCAGCGCTCGAGGCGGGTGGCCGCCGCCACCAGCACCAGGCCCATCCCCGCCAAGCCCATTGCCCACAGGTGGTAGGCGTTGCCGGCCACGTAGCCGCTGGTGGCGGTGGAGCCGATCCAGTTGCCCAGCACCACCAGCGCGGCCAGGGGGGCCACGGGCAGCAGCAGCAGCGAGCCGCCCACCAGCCCGGCCAGCTGCTCGGCGTAGGTCCAGGCCCAGCCGCCTCCGTCGGCAGTGGAGCCGAAGGCTGTGGCCAGCCCACCCCACAGATCGTGCCCGCCGAAGAAGTCCGAGACCCGGCCCAGGCCCACGCGGATGAACAGGGTCCAGCCACTCCCCGCGGCCAGCAGGGCCCCCGCCGCGGCCCACCGCCAGCGGGGCTTGCCCGGCCAGGCCATGGCCGGGATGGCGGCCAGCATGAGCACCGCCACCTCCTCGCGGCAGGCGGCGGCGGCCAGGGCCAGGATCAGCCCGGGGACCAGCCGGCCTTCGCGCAGCAGGGCCCAGCAGCCCAGGGCGAAGGGGATGGCCATGGTGATGCTGCGGAAGTCCTCGATCACCACGAACATCAGGCCGGGCATGCTCAGCCAGGCCAGGACACACAACACCGCGGCGACAGGGTCCATCAGGCTCTTCAGGCCCATGCGTCCCACGGCCAGGCCTCCCAGGCCCACCAGCCACACCTGCAGCAACAGCATGGCCTCGACCCGGGGGAACAGCCGGACCAGGGGCACGGCCAGCACCAGACCGGGCTCCACGTGGCGCCCGGCCAGCAAGCCATGGCCTTGTTCGGTGCCCAGCAGGGTGCGCTGGGGGTTGTCCATCCAGGCTGCCTGCCAGACCCGGTGGAAGAAGTAGCCCTTGTCCAGGCCCAGCTCTCGCTCGAAGCCCCAGTGGCGCTCCAGCGCCAGGGCCGAGCCCGCCAGCACGAAGACCAGCACCGCCACGACGATGGCGGTCCAGGCCCAGGTGGGTGCGCGGCGTGGGCTGGGAGAGGGCAAGGGCTGGCTCCGGGGTCGAGGGCATTGTAGGAGCCCCCTCTGGGCGCGTCCAGGTGCGCCAGCGAGGTGAGCGATGACGCGGCAGCCCGAAGCCAGCTTCCACATGACCCCCGAAGAGTTCCGACGTCGCGGCCACGAGGCGGTGGACTGGGTGGCCTCCTATATGGAGCGCCTCGAGGACTTCCCCGTGCGCTCCCAGGTGGAGCCCGGCCAGGTGCGCGCCGGCTTGCCCGAGCACCCGCCTCGGCAGGGAGAGCCCTTCGACGCGGTGATGGCCGACCTGGAGCGCGTGCTCCTGCCGGGTATCACCCACTGGCAGCACCCCAGCTTCTTCGCCTACTTCAACGCCAACGCCTCGGGCCCCTCCATCCTGGGGGAGCTGCTGAGCGCGGGGCTCGGGGTGCAGGGCATGCTCTGGTCTACCAGCCCGGCCTGCACTGAGCTCGAGACCCTGGTGATGGACTGGCTGCTGGAGCTGCTGGACCTACCCCGAGCCTTCCACTCCAGCGGCGCCGGCGGCGGTGTGATCCAGGACACGGCCTCGAGCGCCACCCTCTGCGCGCTGCTCACCGCCCGGGAGCAGGCCAGCGGCTGGACCGCTCACCGTGAGGGCACGCCGAGGGAGCTGACCGTCTACTGCTCCACCCAGACCCACTCGTCTGTGGAGAAGGCAGTGCGGGTGGCGGGCATGGGCACGGATCGGCTGCGCCTGGTGGGCACCGACGCGGATCTGGCCATGGACCCCCAGGCTCTTCGGACCGCCATCCAGGACGATCTGGCGGCGGGCCTGCGCCCCTGCTGTGTGATCGCCACGGTGGGCACCACCTCCACCACGGCGGTGGATCCCCTGCGAGGCATCGGCGAGATCTGCCAGGAGCACGGGGTCTGGCTGCATGTGGACGGCGCCCACGGGGGCACCGCTGCGCTGCTGCCGGAGCTACGGTGGATCCACGATGGCCTGGATCTGGCCGACTCCTACTGCTTCAACCCCCACAAGTGGATGTTCGTGAACTTCGACTGCGACGCCTTCTGGGTGCGGGATCGGGCGGCCCTGGTGCGCACCCTGAGCGTGCTGCCCGAGTACCTGCGCAACGAGGCCACCACCTCAGGGCAGGTGATCGACTACCGCGACTGGCACGTGCCCCTGGGGCGACGCTTCCGGGCCCTGAAGCTCTGGATGGTGCTGCGTCACTACGGCGCCGAGGGGCTGCGTCATCACATCCGGGAGCACCTGCGCCTGGCCGCGTGGCTCGAGGCCCAGGTCGTCGCCCACCCGGACTTCCTGCTGGCCGCCCCTCGCACCATGAACCTGCTCTGCTTCCGGCATCGGCGTGGCGATGCGGTCAACCAGGCCATCATGGATCTGCTCAACGCCAGCGGGGCCATGTTCCTGACCCACACCAAGGTCCAGGATCGCCTGGTGTTGCGGCTGTGCATCGGCGGTACCCACACGCAGCAGCGTCACGTGGAGCAGGCCTGGGCCCTGATCCAACAGGCCGCCCTGGAGCTACCAGACGCCGGGTAGCATGATGATGGGCACCTGACGGGTGTAGGCGATGTAGCCCTTGAGATCCTCTTGCAGGGCGCGGTCCTCGAGCAGGGCGCGGGTGACCATCACCGCTGCGATGCCCAGCACCGGCACCCAAGCCCAGACCGAGCAGAGCACCAGGGGCGCCCCCGCGGCCTGGACGATGGTGGCCAGGTAGCCGGGGTGACGCACGATGCGGTAGGGCCCGTTGTAGATGACCTTGTGGCCGATGTCGCGCTGGACGCGCATGCCCGCTTCGTAGTGGGGGTTCTCGAACATGGCCCAGGCCTGGGCGACCGCGCCGAAGAGCACCAGCAGGGTGCCTGGGTAGACCAAACCCGTGGGCAGCGAAGAGGCGTGGAAGCGTTGTACCTCCAGCCCAGCGATCACAGGCAGCGAGAGGATCAGCGGGATGTAGATGGCCTGCAGGATCCGCTCGTAGCGCCTGCCCCGCTTCAGGCCCTCGGCGCGTCGCGCCAGCAGGCCGGGGTTGTCGCGGATCAGCGCGGCGGTGGGCATGGCCGTGGCGATGGCCCAGAGGCAGATGAAGGTCCAGCCCTGGGCCCAGGCGGTGGTGCCCGCGCTGGCGAAGAGCAGCACCGCCATGATCCCCACGCCGAGCAGGCCCCGCAGCAGCGGCTTCCAGGCGTTGGGGGGGATTGTAGGCGCGGCTCTGGCCTTCATGGTGCGGCTCCCAGGTGGGGCCTTCCTATGGATGTGGAGGGCTCGCGGCGAGGGCTGGAGAGGCTTGTTTGGACTCTCAGCTCACCTATTCCTGTTGTCCGCTGCAGGAGTTGGTGGACCCTTGAAACAGTGCGTGTCATGTTTAGGCCCCTCCCAGGAGCATCCATGGTTCGCCTGTTCATCTTCTTGCCTCTGATCTTTGCCCTGGCATGCGAGTCCGACGACGCCCAAGACACCGACGCCAGCCCCGACACCGACACCGACAC
>ERZ890953.99-NODE-99-length-49928-cov-5.002266_pt1 | contig 49928 bp, 37 predicted proteins | sample MGYA00521264_ERZ890953 | MGnify/ENA primary metagenome ERZ890953 (study PRJEB32303, sample SAMEA104408629) | aquatic metagenome | biome: Brackish water; feature: Chemocline; material: water | place: Baltic Sea | collected 2014-10-26T21:54:00 | depth 200 m ...
TCATGAAGTATGGCTTTAACCGGTTACCGATTTACCGCGGAAATATTACCAATATCAAGAGCATCCTGACTATTGATTCATGGGATTTAATGAATCCTGATATCATGGAAAAACCAGCTAAAGAATATATGAATTCTGTGCTGTTCATTTCACCTAAGCAGACTATTGATCAGGCCCTTCCCCAGTTACAGGCCCGGGAAGATCATATGGCAGTTGTAGTAGATGAATTTGGCTCAGCGGTGGGTATTCTCACGATGGAAGATGTTTTTGAAGAAGTGGTTGGTGAAATTGATGTCGGCTATGACTTCGATGAATACAATCCAAGACAGCGAACTTACATTGAACACGAGAGTGAGAGTATTCACTTAATGAGTGGTAGAACGCCAATCTCCGAAGTTAATGATCTGCTGTATGCACATTTTCCAGCTGAAGAGGCACATACCATAGGTGGATTGATCGGCAGTCGACTGCGACACATACCATCTATTGGTGATACCATTGAAGAGCTGGGTTATTCACTGACAGTTCTTGATGCAGATGAACGTTCTGTTATTAAAGTTCGGGTAGAGCGTTTATAGTTACAGGCTGACAGCCCTCCCCTCCTTAACGGGCTGACAAAATGCAACATCTGGCTAATAGTTCTCACGCTAGCAGAAACTATTAAGAAGGATGTTTGCGTTTAAAATTTTAAGTCAGTACTCATTTAACAGCTCAGGTGTGTCTCAACGAATTTTCAAAATGGGTATAGCACAGTTGAACCATCACAAGTCAGGTCGATGTAGCAATTTTTTCTGGCTTATAAACATTTATCTTATAAAATAAATGCCGTGACTAAATCGTTTGAAATTAATAACCATAAATCAATGACTTACTGATATGTTTTATGTAATTATTAGTCCATCATTAACTCTCTCACTGTATGAATACAAAGCAACAATTACAATCATTTGAACAACTTCTGGATACGCTTGAGGATCTGATAGACGAGAAAGCCAGGTCACCTGGTGAAAATCAGAAGATCAGCTTTGCGATTGGGGACGTTCAGGGTTGTTTTGATGAGCTCAGAATATTACTGGATAAAATTGAATTTGATCCTGACAAACATAATTTATGGTTTGCCGGTGATCTGGTAAATAGAGGGCCAAACTCACTTCAGGTTTTACGTTTTATTAAAGAGCTCGGTGATAGTGCAATTACAGTTCTGGGTAACCACGACTTACAGCTATTGGCAGCGTCTGAAGGCATTTTACAGCCTAAACAAAGGGATACTATTTCCGGTATGCTGGAAGCGCCTGATATTAGTGAATTACTTGTTTGGCTGAGAAATCAACCCTTATTGCATTACGATAAATCGCTGGATTACGCAATGGTTCATGCCGGCATTTATCCAAAATGGGATCTGCAACAGGCTCAGGCCTGTGCACTCGAACTGGAGACGGTGTTGCAGGGTGAACACTATCGGGATTTTCTCGAACAGCTATCGAACTGGAATAAACCTAAAAAATGGAAACCCGGTTTACAGGGTATGGAGCGATTATGTTTCATCAATAACTGCTTTACGGAAATGCGTTATTGTGATGATAAAGGCAGAATTCATTTGAATGTAGGGAGCAAAGAAGCGCTAAAAAAAGGCTATATTCCCTGGTACGAAGCACCTAAACGGGCACTCAGGAAAACCCCTATAATTTTTGGTCACTGGGCTTCTTTATCTCCACAAAAGATTAAATCTAAATTTATTTTTTCGCTCGATAATGGCTGCGTTCATGGGGGTAAATTAACCGCCATAAGTTTGCAGGATAAAAGCTATGTGAGTGTGCGTTGCCTGGATGCCAAAGCCTATACTTAAGGTTGAATAATAATTTAGAAATCTAACCATATTTATGCAAATTTACAATATCACACTACATTTACATTCCTTTTGTCGCACTTTATAAGGTTTTTCTATATAACAACTGATAAAATAAACAGTCTTATCAACTACACTAGGCAACTATATCGTGGATCTGGCATTTTGGCTGGAATTAGCACTCTTTATTATCCTGCTCCTGTTTTCGGGATTTTTTTCCAGCTCTGAAACATCAATGTTTTCATTGAACCATATTCATCTGGAAAAGATGCGTAAGGATGGTAACCCCAGGATAACTCTCATTGAAAAGATGCTCAACGAACCCCGCAGGCTAATTGTTACGATTCTAATCGGAAATGAATTTGTAAATGTTGCCGCCTCGGTACTTTCCGCAGCAATGATTATCGAGTTGATGGGAGAAGGCAACGAACTGATCAACATTTTTGTTATGGTCCCTATTCTGCTGATCTTTGGCGAGATAACACCAAAGACTCTGGCTATAAAAAATAATATCGCCTTTGCCACAATAGAAAGCGGGCCAATAAATTTTTTTGCCAAGTTAATAACCCCTATCCGTTGGGTTGTAAGAATAGTTTCAGAGTTTTTTATTACGCTGATTATCGGCAAAGAAATTTCACAGGGTAATATCATTACCGAAGATATGGTACGCACACTGGTTCAGGATGCTGTTGGCAAAGGAGCACTGGATAGTGATGAAGCAGAGTATATTCACCATATTTTTGAATTCGGTAACAAGCAATTGGCAGAGATACTGACACCCAGAGCAGATATTACCTTTATCTCTTATGATGACCCTTTACCCAAAATTCTCTCAGTTTTACGCGAGACACGTCAATCTCGAATCCCCGTCTTTGGTGAACACCGTGATGATATTGTAGGTATATTACATGCTCGTGATCTACTCGAGATAGACATAAAAGATTTAGAAAAAAATCCAGGCTTATTGGTCAAAATATTGAGAGAACCTTATTTTGTGCCAGAGTCCAAGCAGGCACTGGAACTGTTCGATACTTTTAAGGAAAGAAAGCTTTCGTTTGCACTTACTGTTGATGAGTATGGAGGTGTTACAGGTCTTGTTACAATGGAAGATCTGCTTGAATGCATTTTCGGAGAAATACACAGCCCGTCAGATATCACAGAACAGTTCGAAGTCAAAAAAATTGATGATGATAACTATTTGATTGACGGTAGTATGCTGTTAATTAATTTCGATAAGGAATTTCATGTTAATTTGCAAAAAGGAGACGTGGAAACTATTGGTGGTCTGATATTAAATAAATTTGGTGAGTTACCCGCAGTAGGTGATGAAATGATTACTGAAGGCTTCAAGTTCACTATTACAAGTATAATACAAAACAGAGTTGCAGCACTTCAGTTGGTAAAGGAATCAATTAATGAAACAGTTCAGGATGAAACTCCAGCACCGCCTGTAACATCTGAAGAGCAGAAACTATAATGGATATTATAACTACCATTTTAATCATAATTTTATGTTTACTGCTGGAAGGTTTTTTCTCGGGTTCCGAGATTGGTGTTATTAGCGCAGATCAAATAAAACTTCGCCACCGTGCTGCAAAGGGTTCCAAAGGTGCAAAACTTGCATTAAAGATGCTGGAAAAGCCAGAATGGTTATTGTCTGTTACACTGGTTGGAACAAATATTTCAGTCGTCACAAACACCACTATGGTGACAGCTTTAATGATACATTTGTTCGGAGAAAATGGTAGCTGGATGGCAGTAGCAGTTGCAGCACCTCTCATCTGGATCTTTGGCGAAATTGTTCCCAAGAGTATATTCCAGCAAAAATCGGATGTCCTAACACCCTATATTATTTTTATTCTACGTTTTTTCTCCTATTTATTTTACCCGATACTCATGGTATTTAGCTATATGACCTATCTACTGGCGAAATTAGCAGGTGGAAATGAAAAAAATCCATTTACCCTAAGGGAAGAGATCGTAACCATGTTACAGATGTCTGCATCCTCGAAAGATGGAGATATTCATGATGTTGAGCAGAATATGATTCGACGCATGTTCAATTTTACTGAAACTACCGTTAATGATGTGATGCTGCCATTGATTGAAGTTAATGCGGTGGGGAAAAACATCAGCTGCGCAGAGGCAAAACGTTTCTCTACAGAATGTTCTCATGTCAGGTTGCCTGTTTATGATGAAAGGATCGATCGAATCATTGGTGTTTTGAATGTGCTGGAGCTTTTGGGAATAGATCCACAACAACCTATCAATGACTTCGTTCGACCAGCATATTACGTGACTAAAGGCAAAAGCATTAAGGATCTTATGGTTGAAATGCAAAAGGAAAAAACCGTTATAGCCATCGTTGTAGATGAATATGGAGGTGCCCAGGGCATAGTTACCATAGAGGATATTATGGAAGAGGTGGTGGAAGATATTGAGGATGAGTACGATAGTTATAAAGAGAATGGCCAGTGGATACGACGTCAGGGTGATAACGACTATATTGTAAATGCTCGAATTCCACTCGTTGAGCTCTGTGATAAACTTCAGATAGAACTGCCTGCAGGGAAGTATATTACCCTCGCCGGGATGATTATTAACAAAACACACTCGGTTCCCGAAAAAGGAGCCATCATAAAGGTAAATGGAATATCTCTGGTAGTACACCGTAGTACAGCACGGGCAGTTCTGGAAGTTCGTATTCACTGGTAACTTTAGCCTGAACCTGTGATTTCATGTCGGAAAATAGCGCCGCTTAAGCTATGGGGATTCAGGCATCCAGGAAAGTTGCATCATAAGGATTGTAATTTGGTAGCCTGCCCATATGGTCGAGCAAACTGAAAAATAAGCCACTTGCTCTGATTCTACCCATACCACCCTGACTGCAACCAGTTTCGGAAAAATGCTGTATCGAATCAACCCTGCAACCCGGTGCATATAACAGACTGGGAACAGGGTCACCACAGTGATTGCCAGTATTTGAGTCAGTACTGTGATCTGCGGATATTGCTATGACCAGATTATCTGCCGCAATCACTTCCATCGCTTTATCGATAACTTCAAGATAATCACATTTTCCCTGAGCATCCTGACTGTGCGAAAAAATATCCGTGGCCTTGATATGTAGATACACTAAATCATGTTTTTCCAGCGCTTCATTCACAGCTTTAAACTTGGCTGATAAATCTGTGTCAGCCGTTGCTGTAAACCCGGGGTTTTCAATTACCTCAAATCCTAATAATCGAGCTAAACCATGTAATGTACGCTCACCACTGATTACCGCAGTTCTTAGCCCTAGTCGATTCAACAGGTTTTCTGGATTAAAAGCCAAACCTGCTCCACGTGTGAGTAGAGCATTTGCCGGCAATCTGGCGCTCTTATTGAGAGTATGTATTTTTAAACGAGCGTGTGATATTTGCGTAAAGCGGTTTAAAGCCTTTGCGGTTTTGTGAGCCATTGTATTTGACGCATCCAGTGCATGGCAGGTTAAAATCTTGAAATTATCATTTAAATGACAGGGATCGGTATTACTGATATCGGGTGATAAATTTTCTCCTCTCAAACGAACCACAGCCCGATGATGAGTTGCTGCATACACGCAGGCGATTATACCTTCACCACAATCTATATCCTGTAAAGCTTCAGCTAATTCCCGAGTTCCCCTGGTAATTCTCCCGGCTCGACGATCCAGGATAGTTTCTCCATCATCATGTACTGTTGCAAAATTAGCTCTTAATAAAACATCGCCCGAACGCATATCAACTCCCACGCCGGCAGCTTCAACTGGACCACGAGTCAGCTTTAATAAATCTTTTCGTGTTACACCCATCAGTGCAGCTGATCCGGTATGAGTATCGACAGGAAATCCTGCGCTCAAAGGGTCAATCAGTCCGCAACTGCCCTTAGCAAGCAATTTATCCATAACGGGCGTATTGGCAGCCTGTAAAGGTGTCTGATTATTCAGAGCAATAACGGGTCGATCACCTAAACCATCAAGAATAATCATCAAACCTTTATACAAAATTTTTAATCCTTTTATTTATCACACAAATTTAAGCTCAAATGCCGGTCACCGAAAACTTCTGATGCAGTAGCTGAATAATTTCTCGAAATTTCTTTCATGATAATTTTCATGATTTCGCGCAAGGTTGCTTCTTTATCCATATTCTCCACAATAGCCACATCTGCCTGATCGGCTTCATTCAACAAGTGCTCCTGTAATCTCCAGATATCCTGGAAAGTAGCTGGCTGCTTTATAGAAGAGCGTTCTGGAACCAGTAAATGTCTTCCTTTAATACGTTTCTTAAGTTCCTTTTGTTTTAGTACCGCCAGCATGATGTGTACAACCACAGCCGGGCTGTCAGCAGGAACCATTTTTAATAAAGAGGGTTCAATATGTACCCCTTCAAGTAATAAAGAAATTCTCTCTTTTACCGCTCTTTGCATAACAGCTTCACAGGGAACCGATAATAAATCTGATTGCGTTTGATAACCCGCAATTAACAGGTTTACCTGATCTTCCGACGAAGCGGCCTGTGCAGCAGGCAGGGTTTGCCAGGCATTAAAAGATGATTCATGTAATACAGGTAATAAACGTTTTGGAATCATCATGCGCATTACTTCGCGCAACAAATCGGTGGATTGCGTCCTGACTATATCAAGTCGACTAGCCAAAGCCGTCGAAATAGTACTTTTTCCACTGCCAGCCGTACCACCAATTAACAGAATTAACGGGCTGCCACTACGACAAAATTTCACCCAGCTTAGATATCGATCAGCTATTTTTGTACCAAAACAGGAATCCTGATGTAGACATCGATAGGTAAGGTAACCCAGATGATTAACATGTATTTTTTTCATTCCGGAATGAATCAGGTGGTTATACATTTTATGCACCACCTTACTGGTTTCCTCCGCAGTTAACCCTATTATTTCGAGGCGGCTGAAGTTTTCATTCGAATATGGGGTTAGTTGACCATCCAGATTTTCAACGTAAATGATAGGCGTTACGATTGCTGGAGACTGGTAATGTTCTGCTATGGCATGATAATTCTGCTGTTCAAGCTTTTTAATCACCATCTCCCGTAATTGAAGAGAGCTGATTTCCTCGACATGACCAAGCTCCTGCCTTATTTCAGTGGCCAGATCATAAGCAAGTTTAAATGATAGCCCAGACTCATTAAGAGAGCGTGCAAGAATACCACGTAAAAAAGGAACGTGGTTTTTACTTTCAACATCAAATATGAGTGTTTTAGCCATCTAAGCAGTTAAGAAATTATGTTCAAAGAAATTAGATGGCTATATTAACACTAATCAACCATAACGGCCTTCTATGTAATCAGCTGTTTCTTTATGTTTTGGGGTGACGAACAGTTCTGCGGTATCGGAATGCTCTACCACCTTACCCATCAACATAAAAATACACTCTTCACTGGCGCGTCTGGCCTGCGCCATATTGTGAGTCACCATCAAAATGGTATATTGTTCACGTAATTCCCAGATCAGTTCTTCAACCGCTGCGGTACCTTTAGGATCAAGTGCAGAACAGGGCTCATCCATCAACAGAACCTGAGGTTTAACCGGTAATAAACGCGCGATACACAATTTTTGCTGTTCTTCCAGAGACAGATCAGTTGCCTTTCGTTTTAAACGGTCTTTTACTTTTTCCCACAGCAAAACCTGGCGTAAAGCCTGTTCAACAATATCGTTTTCATCATCCCTGCTATATTTCTGTTCACGGTTATGCAGTTTATGGCCGTAAAGAATATTTTCGCGGATGGAAGTTGGCAAAGGATTAGGGCGCTGGAACACCATACCAATCTGTTTTCTAACCTGTACCAGTTCAACCTCAGGCGCATAGATATCATGCCCGAATACATCAATCGAACCATTGATTCGAACATAATCAAGTCGTTCATTGATACGGTTAACACTGCGTAAAAAAGTTGATTTTCCGCAACCGGAGGGGCCGATCAGAGAAGTGATACGCCCCTGCTTAATATCCAGATTTATATCAAAAAGAGCCTGAAAAGTACCATACCAGAGATTTAGATTTGTGGTATGGATAGCCAACTCTGAGTTCGGTTCGTCTTGTATCTGTTGTGCTGTATTATTCATTTTATAAAGTCCATCAACCGAATCGGCCTTCAATGTAATCAGTGGTGCGCTGGTCAATAACCTGTCCTGAAAACAGTGCGTCTGTTTCGCCTATTTCGACACACTGACCATCAAGAAAAAACGCCGTACGATCAGCCAATCTACGTGCCTGTTGCACCAGATTGGTAACCAGGATAATACTCATTTCCTGCTTTAACTCTTTTAGCACGTCTTCAATACGCATCGTCGTAACTGGATCAACCGCAATTGAAAATTCATCCAGCATCAGTAGTTTGGGCTCCTGCGAGAGAGCTCTGGCGATGGTTAAGCGTTGCTGCTGTCCGCCGGATAACAGGCTGCCTAAAGAATTGAGTCTATCTTTCACCTCATCCCATAATGCAGAACGGGTCAGGCAACGTTCGACGATAACATCTAACTCCGCCTTATCTGTAATCCCCCGTAAACGAGGTACAAATGCTACATTTTCATAAACTGTTAGTGGTAACCCGACGGGTAAAGGAAACACCACGCCAATCAGGTTGCGTAACGCATACACGTTACGGACATCACGAATATTAATACCATCAAATGTAATATCGCCTTCAACCCGCATTTCTGGACTAAAGTCATTCATTCGATTTAGAGTCTTTAAAAACGAGGTTTTACCGGCATTGGCTGGGCCAATAATGCCGAAAATCTCATGCTCCCTGACATCCAGAGTAATACCGGATATAGCCGTGGTAGAACCGTAATGGATGCCAACATCGTTCACCTTAAGTTTAACGACAGGGTCCGACTCAGCAGATTGTTTCATTTCAGTTTGCGTACTAGTTACCATTTCTTTTGACCTCTCAGGTACATGCGTAAAGCAATCGAGGCACTGTTCATCAGTAACACCATCAAAATCAATACTAAAGCGACGCCATAAGGTAAGGCATCCGGTACGTGGGGTACCTGGGTGGCAACCACGAACAGGTGCAGTGATAAAGCCATCGTCTGATCGAATACACTCTGTGGTAATACCGGGATAAAGAAGGCTGCACCGGTAAACATAATCGGCGCTGTTTCACCCGTGGTTCTGGATACTTCCAGAATAACACCGGTCAGAATACCACTGACAGAATTGGGTAACACCACCTTTCGAATAGTTTGCCAACGGGTTGCCCCCATATTCCAGCATGCTTCCCTGAACGCAAAAGGCACTGCCTGCAGAGATTCGCGTGTAGAGACAATAACTACTGGTAAAGTCATGACTGCCAGGGTCAGACTGGCAGCAAGAATACTGGTTCCAATTTCAAAAAAGAGTACAAAGGCACCTAATCCAAACAGCGCATGTACGATCGAAGGAACACCGGCCAGGTTAATAATCGCCAGGTTGATGGTTCGAGTGAACCAGTTATCAGCAGCATATTCACTTAGATAAATAGCAGCTGCTACGCCTACCGGAACCGATACGATAAGGGCTACAGCCACCAGCCAGACAGTACCAAACAAAGCAGGAAAAATGCCTCCTGCAGTCATACCGTTAGTCGGGCTGGTAAACAGGAAGTCTATCGTTAACATGCTTCCCCCCTTAACCATTAATGTGGTGAGGATGATTAATACCGGTAATATCAGCAGCGACAGCATAACCATAAACAGCATGCTGAATAACTTTTGGGTTCTTTTATCTTTTTGATTTAGAGTTGTTTCAACAAATTGATTTTGCATAATTCTGACCCCTAACTTTTGCGAATACCACGAACAATCAGGTCCGCAGTCAGGTTAATGATAAAGGTGATCAGGAACAGGAATATACCGATGGTAAACAATGCCTGGTAATGTGGCGAACCTACCGCTGTTTCACCCAATTCCGCCGCAATCGTCGCTGTTAACGCACGCACCGAGTCAAATACACTACCCGGTATATTAATCGCGTGGCCGGTGGCCATTAATACCGCCATGGTTTCACCAAATCCTCGACCTACACCCAGCAGGACTGCACCGAGCAAGCCATTTTTAGCTGCTGGTAGAATGGTTTTATAAATCACCTGCCAGCGCGTAGCACCCATCGCTTCTGCAGCTTCCCGATACTTATCTGGCACAGCTTTTAATGCATCTTCACTAATCGATGTCATGATAGGTGCCGCCATCAACCCTAAAATAATGCCGGCATTCAGAATATTTAGCCCAACGGGTACATCAAAAAACTCAATAATCAGCGGGTTCATGATAGACAGGCCGATAAAACCCCATACTACCGAGGGTATAGCAGCCAGTAGCTCGACTAATATCTTTAAATATTCACGTTTTTTACCCGTTGCAAATTCAGCAATGTAGACAGCACTGCCGAGTGAAAAAGGGATTGCAATGAGCATTGCTAAACCGGTTACACTTGCGGTACCTGCAATCAGCGCAAGAATGCCGTAGGTAGGTTCGTCATCGTCTGTCGGTTCCCACCAGGGTGATAATAAAAACTCCTTGAGACTGAAATCTTCTAAAAGGAATCCAAAACCCTCCATAGTCACGAATGCAAAGATACCGATGATCAGAATAATCGCCGATATGCCACTCAGAAAAACCAGGTATTGAACAATTTTATCAAAATACCAGTCTAAAGTGCGTTTGTTTATATCAGGTATATTTCCTGATGATACTCGGGATAATTCAGTCATTTTAACTGCTCTCTTCGCCGCGTAACAGAAGCATCAATTCCCTGATTTGAATAGCCAGATTTTTATACAGTGTTTCCCATGCATCTGCGTCATTACTTTGTGGAATTTCATTCTCATCCCAGTTTAAGGCTGAAGTTCGGAATGGAATTTCTCCAACAGCTTCTTTTACTGACTGATTTAAACCCACAATGACATGATATTCAGACAGAGATTCCCGGCGTTTATCCAGCTTTTTAGGGCTGACATCATCCAGATCAATACTACGGTTTTGCATAAAACCAATCATATCCGGATTCAGGGTTTCAGCCTGATTGACACCAGCACTGCTATATACACCAACATCAGGAAATATTTTACGGGCAATCAATACTGCCATCGGCCCGAGGTAGCTATTATCTTCATCGACGAAAAGGATTCGATAAATTTTAGGTGCCTTAGTCTCGCCGGTTTCAATAAAAATGGTTTCTTCGGCAAGGTTCTTAGCCTGGTCAGCGACTCGTTTGATTTGACTGTAAAGGATAAGGCTAATCATCGTAGTCCGTTTGACATCATTATCAGGACTATTCAATAAATCGGCATAAATTCCATCCATGTTATGCTCAACCTGATCGGCGAGCTTGATTGAACTACGCGCCCGCTCAGCATTCAAATCATTAAAAGCGCTGATCGACTCACGCAAAACCAGCATAACTTCACTGCTGATACGACCCAGATCTGTTTTCATACGACCTTCTGGTGCGGCTCCCATTTGCACAGATTCTCGCGCAATAGTCACCGCATAATCACCAATTCGCTCAAGAATAATATTCGCCCTTATTACTGACGACAACAGACGTAAATGTCCTGCACTGGGTAAATGGACTGCAATAAAGGCATGACAAAGTTTGTCAATTTTGCGCATTTTGCGATTAATGGGTAAATCTGAAAGAATCGTTGAGAAAGCCAGTTTCTCATCAGCGTTCTGTAAGGCAACAAACGAGTTTTCAAGACCCTGCTCAACAGCAGAACCCATATCAGCGACTCGCTCTCTTATTTCTAATAAATCATGTTCCAGGCGAACTTCTAAATGAGACATAGTTTTTTATTTCCAGCAACAGTTTTGGTAACCGGAAGGTTCATTCAGCGTGAACCTTCCGAATTCTGACTTCCCTTTATTTGCAACTCACATCGCGAAAAGGCGCATAACCTTTCTTTTTAACAATACATTGGCCTGCATCTGATTTAATCCAGTCCATATACTTTTTGATATCACCTTTAGGCTCACCATCTGTATACATAAATAATGGACGGGCAATCGGATAACTGCGATCACTTGCTGTAGCAACACTTGGATTTATACAGGTCCCGTTATCAGCCTTCGAGATACAGGCTAATTTCACGTGTTCTGTCGCATAAGCCAGGCCACTATAGCCAATCGCGCAGGGAGTTTTTTCAACCAGGTCGACTACATCTTTCGAACCATGCATATCCAGTGTACCCTGACGGAAACTTCCCTTCTTGATTACACCATCTTTTGCCGCACTACCCAGAACAGCTTTCTTAAAATATGCATAGGTCCCTGAATTATTCTGACGACTGACCACGACTATTTGATCACTACCACAACCGGGAATCTTAAGCCCAAGATCTGACCATTTAGTCGCATCCCCACCGCGCCCGAAAACTCTGGCCAACTGATGGAAACTTAAAGATTTAGCCGGGTTATCATTATGAATATACACAGCCAGTGCATCGTAGCCTACAACATGTTCAACAGGATTCTGCCCCGAATCTTTGGCCTGTTTGATTTCTTTAGGCTTCATGGATCGACTTGCATTAGCTATATCGACCGTTCCGTTTATCATTGCTGCAATACCCGTTCCCGAACCACCGCCCGATACAGCGACAACAACATCAGGATTAATTGTAGGATAGGTTTCCGCCCAGGCCTGGGCAACATTGACAAGGGTATCAGATCCCTTGTTCTGAATTATTGTTCTTGCTGATACAGTCTGACTGGCAATAACAGCTGCTGTCATCACCGAAACGGTGATAAGTTGTTTAATTTTCATAGTAATAAGATCCGTGCTTTAAGGTTAGTAAATTGATAAACAAGCCTTCTGTGTGGCTCTTGTATTTTGTTATTGCGAGTAGAATATCTTTCTTATGTTACAAGAATGTTACATTTCTATTATTTAGTTACAAAATTATTACAATATGAACATTCCTGATAAACGCTATCAATTTGCCAATACTTGCAAAAAAATAATTTCAGTAATACCGATTAAATGATGTGTTTATTGATGGGGATCCAGACTAAACCAGGCCTAAAGGTCTATACGGATATATTTCAGGATTTTGAAGGATAAGTCTTATAATCTATAGAATGCAGGAAAGTATTTAAAATAAAAGACAGTAAAACCAGCACTATTCCCAGGGCTATACCCTGAGCAAAATTCCCTTTACTGGTTTCCAGTGCAATGGCGGTGGGTATATTACGTGTGTATTCTAAAATATTACCGCCAAGCATCATGGATGCCCCTACTTCAGCAATAACCCGGCCATATCCAGCTAACAGCGCGGTAATTAATCCAAAACGAACTTCATATAATAGTGTAAACAAGGCCTGTATAGGACTGGCACCCAGGGTTCTGGCCGTTTCCCAGGCGCGATTATCAACGGCCTGGATGGCCGCCAATGACATCGAAACAAGAATAGGATAACTCAATAAAAACTGTCCCATCACCATCGCACTCTGGGTAAACAATAGTCTGAAGTCACCGAGAGGGCCCTGACGTGATAACACGATAAATAAAGTCAAACCCACTACCACTGCGGGAACCGACAATAGTGCACTGAAAATGGAAATCAGAATTTTTCTACCGGGAAAGCGAAAATGAGCCAGGATAAAAGCGGTTATTAAAGAGGGTGGAACCGCACATATAATTGCTATCGTTGATACACGAAATGAAATTCCGATGATACCCCAGATAGTCGAGTCACCGCTTAATAGCAGTGTCAGCGCTTCGAGGGTTGCAGCAATTAAAGTATCCATCAAATATTAATTTAATTGAATTTATTCAGCCATGGGAGTAAACAGCTGCTGATCATGCATTTTATAATCAGCAATCAATGGCTGACCATGTGACTTCGAGGTTATCCAGTTTATTAATGCCGTTGAACCAACAAAATTTATATCTGTATAGCGCTTTGGATTTACCGCTATAATTCCGTAGGGATTAAACAATAACTTATCACCCTGGTACACTATTTTAAGTTCAACTTTCGCTTGATATGCCAGCCAGGTTCCTCGATCTGTTAAAGTATACGCATCTAACTCATTAGCCATCTGCAACACCTTACCCATTCCCTGCCCGACTTCACGGTACCATGAGCCGGTCGGTTGTATGCCAGATTGTTTCCAGATAGACAGTTCTTTTTTATGAGTACCAGAATTATCACCCCTGGAAATAAAAACAGATTTACTGTCATTAATTTTCTGGAATACTTCAGCAACAGATTGAGCCATACTGACTTTTGCAGGATCATCGTGAGGTCCTACGACTACAAAATCGTTATACATCACTGCATAGCGCTTTACCCCGTAACCGGCTTCAACAAACTCCTGCTCCGCCTGCAGTGCGTGTACCAGTACCACATCAACATCACCGTCTTTACCCAGACGCAAAGCCTTGCCCGTTCCGACCGCGATGACATGCACTTTATAACCCGTATCCTGAGTAAAAACAGGAAGCAATTTATCCAGTAAGCCGGAGTTTTCGGTACTGGTTGTGGTTGCTAATCGAATCAATTTTGATTCATCAGCCTGAATGGCAGCATGATAAATTAAAAGGGCGAATAAAGCGGAAATTAGTCGGGTTTTCATTTTTAATTATCTCTCAGCGAAATTTATATTTTATGAAGCGATACTTATAATCATGAGTTATTTCAAATGACATACTAAAAGATCCATCTTGACTCTACTTATGTAATTGAATAGTAGGTGAAAAAGGAACCTGAAATCAACACAAAGAAATTATTTAATATCCGGTTGCAAACAGCGTTTTCGACATGAACTTAAAGTTGACATCACAATAACCGTGCAACAGTGATACTAATCTTTTAATATTACTAATGAAAAGGTGCGCAGAGTTTAGTGAAAATTTTTTATATGCCGCGATGACCGAAAAATAAAACCCTGCAAACTGATGATACCGTTTCTATCTGGCCTCCCCCGCTGCAGGAAGTTAGACTATGACTCGAACTTGATTGTACCAACAGGAATTTTAAAGGTTATCTTTATTCCAGTATTACTGTTCACTATTGGATGCTCGCGGCCACTGAACAACAGTTAACATTCTTTATTAAATAATTTTTATGGCTATGTACGAAAATCATGTAATGCCGTTATTCTCGTATGGTTTTAGAGGGAATTCATCGAACAGCAGCTTGTTATTTTCGATATTGCTTCAATTTAAAATGAATTCCGGCTAAATGCGTGCCGGAATGACGCCGTTTGTAGACAGAATCTATCTACATGATTTTTCTACAGAGCCATTTAATTTTTTAAGTACCTTCATAAAGCTGGTGGTTAATATAACCTGGAAACACCGAAAATGACTCCTTCAGATGAATCACGTTATAACCGCCAGATAAAATTACCTCAAATAGGTGAAGACGGTCAGCAGAAAATTCTCGACAGCAGCGTATTAATCATAGGAATGGGAGGCCTCGGATCACCGGCGGCCATGTACCTGGCTGCTGCCGGAATCGGGCATTTAATCATCAGCGATTTTGATGTCGTTGAAGAGTCAAATCTGCAACGTCAAATTATTCATCAAACTGCAAACATAGGCGATTTGAAAGCTCACTCGGCCAGACAGACTATTCTCAATATAAATCCGGACTGCAGGGTAGAAATGATAGACCGGGAACTTGATGAAGAAGAGCTTGAACATTTTATTTCACAGGCTGACATCGTGCTGGATTGCAGCGATAATTTTCCTACCCGTTTTGCCGTTAACCGGTATTGTGTCAAAACTAAAACTCCGCTGGTTTCTGCTGCCGCGATTCGGCTGGAAGGTCAGATATTAAGTTATATCCCCGCTGCAGAAGGACCCTGCTATCAATGCCTGTACAATGGTGACTATGAAAATGCACAAACCTGTGAAATGGAAGGCGTACTTGGCCCTGTAGTTGGCGTTATGGGGTCACTTCAGGCTTTACAGGCATTACTGATATTAACAGGCAACAGTGACGAATTTAGTGGTAAATTATTATTATTTGATGGTTTGAACATGCAATGGCAGTCTGTGACCATCCCTAAAAATGATAATTGTGCTTGCTGCTCAGATCAAGATTAGTACTGTTTGCATCATTCTGGAACTTCAGTAGTAATAGTGATAGTTCCAGTAGTGGTTCCAGTATCAGAACTACTGCCCCCACCTCCGCCTCCAGCAGCAGCACCGAGCAGAACGGCCGCACCAACTCCAATCAAAATCTTGGTCATGGTACTCATCCCTTCTTCCTTAGCTGGCTCCGCGCCAACACTTATAACTTCTTTATTCCCTCTAGGTCTGACATCATAAGATAATGGTAAAAAATTTTGGCCCTCAAAAACACTATTACCTGAAACATCTTCGGCCTTGATGTAAATTTCAAGTTTATTTGAAATAATTGAATCGACAGAAATTTCTACTGAATAGATATTTGACTGTTTATTTTTGCGAACCATTTGCTTCGGAATGAAAGCAACATCATTAACTCCTTTGTAATAGAGTGTTACTTCAGCTACACCGACATTATCAGTAACTTCAGCTTTAAATGTTTTCAGTCCATCAAAAATCTGGGGCTCACCAGCATTAAATTTTATAGTAGGTGATTCAATATCGGGAGCCTGAAAAGATAATTGTGCGGCCAGCACAGTTGGAGAGGTAACCTGCAGGATAAAAATCAGGCAAAATGCTCGAGTCAATAATTTTTTCATGTCACTTCTCCTTGATTCATTCAAAAAAACTTCGTGTGTTTTTTAAATATTGCATGTTAATTGTGAGACTGTCAATCAGGTAAATGAATGGTAAGTTCGCCAGCTTACCGGTTAAATCAAACTCCACCCACTTCAGCTTTTAGCCAAACTCCATTCTTCTTTTTAATCTGTAAACTTATTTTTGTCCAGTCTGCAGTAGCCTCTACCCGACGACCGCTATTTTCAATTAGATCCACCATCTGAAATTGAACTTTTGCTGTATTTATGTCTTTTAACAGAATAAAAGTGCCTGGAATCACTCTGATATTTATGCTCTTATAAAGTTTAAAAATACTGGAATATAAAGCTGAGTATTGCTCATTAAGCTGAGCTACCTGTTTTATAGCAGCAATATCCTGCTTGATAAAACTTGTCAGAAAAGCGCCCATAATATCCTGCACGACCTGTTCAGCCTGCTGTTGCTGATTGATTCCGACTGGAATTAAATGTTTGATAGCACTTAAAGCTTTATCACGCCTTTTCTTTGCCGCAAGCTTCATTTCAGCATCCTGTTTTTTCTTCGCTTCTAACTTTTGCCTTGCCAAAAGTTTTTCCTTTTCCAACCGGGCTTTGTTATCTGCAAAAAGCTGATCCTGTTTCGAGGTAAAATCAGTTTTTAACTGATCAATATTTGAGTGTTCAGGGAAAACACTGCCTAAAATTGTAAAATAATCTGAAGCCGATTTTATATCTCCTGACTGGATGTAACTTCTTATCCTGCTTTCATAAAAATCTGCAATTTCACTTAATTTCTTGCTTGCATGTGTATTTTCAGGTGATATATCTAATACTTTCTTATACAGCTCAACCGCATTCTCTTTATCTGGTTTTATAAACTGCTTATTTGTAAAAGCAGAGTCAGCTTTTTTCATCAAGGCCGGCAAAGTTTTAATTAGCGATAAATTAACACGGAATTTGTCAAAACTTTAGTTTGTGGATTAAAGTGTTCGGCCAGAATAAATAGAGACTGCGCTGTTTTATAGTTTCCTGTATTTAAATTGTCATTAATATCGAGAGAAATTTTATCGGCTATCTGTTTAACTCCCTGTGCAGCTTCAAGATTCTCTGGCTCCACATTGAGTACTTTATTAAAATAAGATAGCGCACTACTTTCCAAAGGTTGATAGAAATCTTTTTTACTCAAAGCTTCCCTGGCTTTTTCCATAAAAACAAAAACCTGTTGGGATTTTTTTAATTGATTTTGATTCGTTTTCAATTTAGCCTGAACTTCTGACAGGCCTGGAAAATCAGCATCGATAGAACTCACTATTTCGATTGAAGTTCTGGCTTCTGTTAATTTTTGATGACTGATATATTGCACTGCCTGCGTTAAATAATGCTGAGCCACATTATTAATTCCAGTATTCGCATTCACATTATCTGGCTGTAACTTTAATACTCTGGAATAACGCTCAAAGGCACTGTCACCCTCATTACTATAGTACTTCTCATTTTCAATTAAACTTTCTGCTTCCTGTAACAATGCCTCTATTTTCTGTTGTCGGATATGTTCTGGTGTTTTTTCTGGCCATAAAAAAAATGTAACTACAATTAACAGCAAAAGACTGAGGCCTATTATCAGTATATTTTTATAGCCAGACTTCAGGTCTGATTTTTTAGCCTGACTTACTTCTGCGGCAGGTTTCTCATCGACATCGGTTTTTGAAACCTCAGTTTGAATATCTTCCTGTTCATGCTTTATCTCCTGCCCCTTAAAGCCTCGATCCACTGGCCGAATAAGGGTTTCATCAAATTTCGGTTCTGGTTTTTTCGGTGGTAATTCAGCAAGATGAATCTCTCCCTTGAGTTCTGCCAGGAATTCCTCCAGATTTTGCGGACGTTCGGTAATCTGCAACTTTAACGCCTGATCGATGGCTCTTAAAAAATCGTAGCTATACCCTTCTAGTGCAGATTGCGATAAAGCTTCATAAGGATCCGGGTCCAGATGCAGTAAAGCCATTCCTCGAACAGTAGATTCCATTGGTTTTCTGCCCGTAATACCCTGATACATACTGGCACCAATCGCATATATATCTGTCCAGGGCCCCTGTCGTCCTGATGCATCATTATATTGTTCAAAAGGAGCATAACCGACAGAAAGCATCGCGGTCAGAGCCTGTGTTTTATTTCCTACTGCCTGGCGAGCCGCCCCAAAATCGATTAATACTGGTGAACCATCTTTTCGAATAAAAATATTCGCAGGTTTTATATCGCGATGAATGAAACCTTCTTTATGTACTGACGCGAGGCCAGCCATAATGGGGTAATAAATTTTTTCCAGATCATCCTGAGATAATTTTTTACCTGACTTATAAACTACACTTAAATCCTCGCCCTCCTCATATTCCATCACCATGTAGCCAGTATTGTTGTGTTTAAAAACACTTAATACTCGAACAATATTTTTATGTTTAAATTTTGCCAGGGTCTGGGCTTCACTCATAAAACGTTCAAGCCCCCAGACATACATGTCATTCTGCTCGACAGATGCCGGTTGCACAGTACTATCCCCACTTCTGCTGGCAAAATCATGGGGTAAGTATTCTTTAATGGCAACCAGTTGCCCTAAATTAGTATCAGTCGCCAGGTAAGTAATACCGAACCCGCCACGACCTAGTACAGATTCAATTTTATACCAGAGAATTTCAAACCCGGATTCAAGGTCATTGGCAATTGCAGTCACAAAGTGTGTAATTCCTGAAAAAGTTTAATATCAAGTATAATTTACACGCTATTGTAGCGTATGGTCGGAAGATTCTAAACCAGAAAACATGTTGTGCAATTTAGAAACAAATACTGCAGTGCAGGATTGTTACGTAAGTGTTATATATTAAAAGATTTACAAAATCTTAACTTGTTCATGGAATAAGTAATTGATAGGATATAGCTCGTCTATACGGAAAGGGTGACTCAATGAATAGGGTTTTACAAAGCTATAAATTTAATCCCTCTAATCTACCGGGACTGCTACCTTTGTTGTTTTTTGTTGCCATATTGAATTTGGTAGCCTGTGGCAGTCAAAATGAAACTTCAACCATTTCCTCTTCCCAGGACAGCAATGTCTCACTCAAAATCCCTGATTCGATACTAGCCAGCAAGCTCGACCAGAGCGCAGGTACCCTGACGGCCACTATTTCTGTAAGTACATTAAATGGAGGCGTCCCCCAGGCTATGACAGTTTCAGCTACCGATGCCACGGCAACTCTGAGTTCTATCCCTCTTGGCGATGCCACGATTACGATCGTATTCACCTATGATTTACCCCCTTTTGGGCCGTTGGTCGTGGCTTCAGCAACCAGAAACTTAACTGTTGTGGCCGGTGACAATCCCATTAGTTTTGTCGCCACAGATTATGATTCCGAATCCTTTGACGAGGACGGCGATGGCCTCAGTAACCTGGCGGAACTGGATGACGCATCCACATCAAGTCCGATAGTTGCACTATGCAAACTAGGAGCAGCTGTGCTTGGAAGTTGTGAACTGGGATCTTAATAACGTTAAATTGGTATAACTTAGAAGGACTATTAATATGAAATATTCAAATCTACATTATTTATTTTTACGATTGTGTTATCACCATTTTCAAACGTGCAGGCAGCAGAAGTGACCAGTACCTTTACCGATGGAGCGACTTTAACTGCAGCTCAAATGACTGAAATAAAGGATGCGGTGAATGATAACAATACAAATGTTGGCGTCAACACTACGGCGACTGAAACTAACACAACCAGCATAGGAGCCAATACTACGGCGATTGGGGCTAACACGACTAGCATAGGAGCCAACACTTCGGCGATTGGAACTAATACGACCAGTATAGGAGCCAACACTTCGGCGATTGGGACCAACACGACCAACATAGGAGCCAACACTACGGCGATCGGGACTAATACGACCAGCATAGGAGCCAACTCTACGGCGATTGAGACTAATAAGGCCGACATAGGAGTCAACACTACGGCCATTACTGGTAAGCAAAATACTGTCACAGGCACTTGCGCAACCGGTCAGTCAATTCGGGTGATAAATACTGATGGTACTGTAGTCTGTGAAGTTGATACGGACAGTGGTGGAGATATCACAGGAGTGATTGCTGGATCAGGTTTGACCGGGGGAGCAGCTTCTGGGAACGTCACATTATCACTGAGCGGCGCAGTCTCTGTACATGGCAATTCTTTTAGAAATATTAGTTTAGATGATGCTGGTTGTACTATTCAACACAACACTATCGCCTACTCTTATTTCACAGGCACAGCCGGTAGCTGTGATGCTATAGCGCCTATACAGCTACCAGATGGTGTGACATTAACGTCACTAACTTGCAGTGTTTCTGATACAGATAGTACAACCGATCATCTTATAACAGATGTTACGCTACGTCGTAATAGATTAGGTACTGCAGGGGTCGAAACAGTATTTGTGACACCTTCATCAAATGATTCTGGTCTACAAAATATAAGTGACACAACCACTACCAGCGGGGTTGTTGATAACAGTACATATGCCTACATTTTGTGGTTAGACTACGGTAACCCGGCTGCAAGCTCATTGGTACGCATATATGGCTGTTCTATCGCTTACAACTAGACTTAGACTCCACATTAATTACTGGCGATAATTCTAGAGATCATTATTTTACTTGCTGAATATTAGATAGTAATTGTTAACAATAGGGTCTGATCTATCCTTAACATATATTGCATATTGTTAAGGCTTTATGGTTAGACTACTAACACTAGAGCTCCACGATGGGTAAGTCGAAGGAAAACCCAGACGTAAACGACTGAAATTTCTAGGTTTACTGCCACACAAGGCGTATTATGATTAAGTACAACCGAATCTTTAGCCTGGTTCTAATTCTTTTTTTAATGATATTTGGCATTCTGGTCTGGCGTATTGTGGTGCTTTTCACTGGTTTCACTGGCGTGTTTCCAGATGTGGAAACCGGATCAGAATTAGTGTTAGGCACAGAGACGACCAGTCATAAAGAGCCGATCAGCCTTCTTAAGTCACCCCAGATCGATGATAACAATTCTGATAGCAGTAACTTCGGTTATTACGAAACCATCAAAGAAACCATAGTCCGTATTAAAAAAGATGTTGTTGTAACAGGCTCTTTAGTGGGAAAACCTGGTGAGGAAATGGCATATTTTCAAATTGAAGGCATGCCCGACAGGCCTTTTAAAATCAATACTCAGCTGATGGATGGTTTTATCATTACGGAGATTACGAATCATTTTGTCGTACTTAAAAATCAATCGGGAGACGAAACTTTTTCTCTCATGGTTCGCTAAAATCAGAAGGTTTTATTAATATACCGATTTCACATCATCCATGCGGCTGGAAATCTTCACATTTTTACCCAGATGTTTATCAAAAATAGTCGCATAAGCCAGCACGGCCTGAATATAATTCCTGGTTTCTTTAAAGGGTACTGTCTCAACCCATAAATCGGCAGGCAGTGTTTCTTTTTCTGGCAACCATTTTTTTACATTACCCGGGCCTGCATTGTATGCAGCAGCTGCCAGTGACACATTATTTTCAAACCGGTTAAGCACTGTTCTGAAATAACTGGTACCCAGATTTATATTATTACTAACACTTAAAATCTCATTCTGCTTAAGTTTTTTAAGCCCAAGCGATTTAGCAACACGGCGTGCTGTTGATGGCATCAGCTGCATTAAACCTAATGCCCCTACTCTTGATTTAGCCAATGGATCAAACAGACTCTCGCGACGCATGACACCGTAAATGACGGATGGATCGAGATCTTTCTGTTTCACGTTCAGCATTACCTGCTGCCTGTAAGGCATCGGAAATCTCAGATCATAATCACTTCTATGACTGGTTTTAGCGACCGTTTTTATCGCACTGTCATACCACTTCCAGATTGATGCAATACTCGCTGCCTGCTTTATTTCCTGTTGCGAAAGCTTTCTGATTCCCTGAAACCATTCACGCCTGGCATCCAAGAGTCTGTCAAGGAAAAACAATTCTCTGGCCCTTAACAGATTCGCACTTTTACTCAATAATTGCTGTTCATCATAAGTTGTTTCAGCGGCAGCATGCTGCTGTTTTATCTGGTATTTCCGGTTAACTTTATCGGCTGCGAGGAAACCATAATAAGTATTTTTTTCAGACAGCCTGTTATAGATATCGGCCGCTTTAACCGCATGCCCTGCACTCTCATAAGCTCGTGCCAACCAGTAAATCCATTCTGATTCAGTCTTCAGGCGATCAGGCATATCATTTATTGTTTTTATCAACCCTATCCAGTCCTCATCGCGTAAGTGTATACGTGCTAGCCATAAATGGGCATTATCTGATTTTAATTTTTCGGGTAACTGCTGTAGTAATTGTTTGGATTCAGCCTTATGCTGATAAGCCGCCGATAACGCTATACGTTTATTGATACCCTCTTCCTGCTCTGTCGAAAATTGAAATTTGATTTTAATTTCATCCCAACGCTCTTTAGCCTGCAGACTATCTTTACGGGCAAGACGGTCTAATGCATGGATAATAATTTTACGATGTATCGGAGTGTCTTTAGATTTTGACAAAAGCGGCAGTTTTTCTGCAGGATGGCGGTGCGCCTGATACCACAAATCCACCAGTTCTTTATCTTTATCATTGAGTTGTCTGGCAAGATATTTCGCCAGTGACGGGCGGCGGGCCTTAAAAGCTTTGTCAATTCTTAACCAGATAACATCTGACACATTATCAACGGTTTCAAGGTAATGCTTGAATGCGAAATCACATTGCTCCGGCTGGGAATAACCAGTCGACCAGATTTTTTCTATTTCATTATTTATATTTTTAGTTTTATTCGTTTCCAGCTTTGCGGTGATTGACAGGCATTTATATTTAACATCACTTCTACCATCATAAAACTCCAGATAACCCTCCCAGTCCTGGCGTTTTGCCAGCATACCCAGCCATTTACCCAGTAGACGGTATGCAAAAGGAAGGTCCTTATACTTCGATAGAAACTGTCTTACGTCTGACTCACTCGCCTGGCCCAGGTTTTTGTTAAATGCATCATATTGCAGATAGCCGGTTACAGGATAATCCTTCAACTCAAGCAGTAATTTTTCAAATTGTTTTATATCGTCATTTGAAAGTGCCAATTCAGCCTGTTTGAACAACAATCGCTGTTGTTCCAGCGTTGTAGAACCAGAATTTGCCAGTGCTGCTCCTGTGAGATTCAACATAACAAATATAATTCCAATAGAGAAAAGTTTAAAATTTTCTCTTATTGCATTTCTCTTTTTTTCTGATGACACTTAATTACTTTAAATTCATTGAGTTAGAACAGATTTTAAAAGTTAATTATGAGATAAGCAAGGAAGCAAATGCTTATTCTTCATCAAGATCATCCATATCCATTTGTCCCGACATACGACGACGGATATGAGACCATGACATACCTACCGCAAGGATAACGGCGAGTAATACTTCAACCACATAAGCAACCATTTTTGAACCATCCAACGAGATCCACCCCCATTTGAATAACATCCCTACCATCAAACCAAAAAAGGCAACTGCCAGAACAAGCCCAATCATACCCAATGAACGGAATGTAGCTCTAAGATAAATGACCCAGCCGATAACAAGTAATATTCCAACAAAAGCCTGTTCGATGGTAATTGAAGGAAAGACGTTATTTACCCAGTGAAAATATGAATACCCTTCAGGGTTATAAGTAGCAAAAACCAGCACGGCAGAAAAAAGAAAGCGTAGCCCGAAGCTTGAAAAATTGAATTTCATAAGATACTCATTGCTATAAATTTATTCATTATAACCCAACACTAAAACTCACCATAGATACAACAGTTCTTTAATTCTATAGTAGAACATGCTAATATTGATTCAATTACAATTTTAATTTATCTACAGGAAATGACCATGGCACAAGAAAACACTAAGCTGTCAGAAGATAGTAGCGCCCCTCCAGCGGATAACAACCTGGTAACAATTCAGGATCCCGGTAAAGAAAATCAGGTTATGGAAATTAACAGGCAGATGACTGCTTTGGAAAGCTCCATTACCACACTGACTAAAAAGCTAAATACAACCAATAAACAGGTCAAGTCTGACGTAAACCGACTTACCACTTCTGATGCCGAAATCACAGAAAAAGTCGCTGATACTTACAGGCAACTAGCTGTCATTGAGTCAAACTTTGGCGAATTAAGTAAGCAATCCACTCAAATCACTGCTGATTTAAAGAACGTTAATAAAACCATTAAGACCTTTGAGAAATCATCTACAGAGGCGCTTAATCTTGCTATCGATAATCAATCTGATATTAATGGTGAATTCAGGACACAACATGAAGATCTCATTAAACGTGCCGAGAAATTATCTAAAAATGCTAAAACCATCAGTACAAAACTGACTAATAGCATTCAGCAAAATAGTAAGGCGTTAGCAGAACTGGAAGCTAAAGTAGTAACAGACCTGGAAAATATCGCTAAATCATCTGAGACTCGTGATGAAAAACTGGATGATAAAATAAAATCAAGCAACGACGAAATCGGCAGTCAGAAAGCAAAAATGCTATTAATGCAATCTGTTGATGAAGCTCTGGATAAGCGCGCTGCTTTACTGGAACAAACTTCTGCACAATTGATCGAAGACAGTCAGGACTTACGTGATTCTACTGAAATACTGGATGTTCTGACCAGTAAGTTATCGGCAGATGTAGATGCGCTGGAAAGGCATACTGCACGTCTGGCCAAGGAAAACATTGAACAACAGGGCCAGATAGATGAACTGAAGATTAATACTAACTCTATCACTCGTACTCTATTAGCGCTGGCTACTCTTGAAAAGAAACATTTTAGAGTGCTCGCTGCCGGCAGCCTGTTATTGTTATTAGCGGTAATCGCCAGCTTCTTTTATGGAGAGTATTTGCGTGATACCGAGCAGACAGTAGAAGTACAACGAAATGAAGTCGTCAATGAACAGGTTGCTAATTTACAGAACAAAGTTGAAGATGAGCAAATGGCATCACAGGTATTCTATTCTGAAATCCTTGATTTACAGAACAACCTGACCCAGGTAAAGACTGAATTACAGGAAAAGACTGAACAATTTAAAGCTGAAATCGTTGAAATGAACGATTCGGTTGAAAGTCTCGATGGTCGAGTTCAGTACCTGGCGCCTTTATATAATTTTGGTTCTGACAATACAATTCACGGTTCACAGTGGTTATCTAATCTTGATGCAGAAAAGATGTCTATCAAGATTGCTACCGTTGCTGATAAACAGGGTATGTACGAAATAGCGCAACGCTACAACAATTATTTCACACAGGAACTGGCCTATTTCCAAACTGATGATAAACAATACACATTAGTTTATGGTGGAAATTTTAACGATGATCAGCAGGTTAAATCTACACTGAGAAATATGCCTCGCTATATAAACCATGAGCTAATTGGCTCTATTTCTAATGCCGAAATCCTTCAGCAAATAAAGAAATAAACTTTTCCAGTCTTAAAAATACCGGGTTATCCCGGTATTTTTTTGCCTGTAACAAACCACAATTAGTCAAATATCTGTTTCATCTCTTCATCACTTAAAGATCTTAATAGCTCTATATTTCTTCGAGGTATATTATCAACGTCAGGATAATGCTGTACTGCTTTACTGATTGAAGACTCTCTAATAAAGTGTAGCAATGGATAAGGCGAACGATTAGTCCAGTTGGACCGGTCATCAATATCACAATTAGCAAAAACATAATCTGGATGAAAACTGGCAATCTGGATAACACCTTGCCACCCCTGCTGATACAGCAATTCATCAGCCAGATTTAAAAACTGGTTATAATCATCAAATAAGTGTAAATGCTCAGGTATGATCAGCACCAGTGTTTCAATTTTCGCATGTTGCTCAAGCCTGTTCAGCATCAACGATACATCAACAAGACAGGATTCATCATCATTGGCATGGGAAAGTTCAAACGAGATCGACCCCTCGCTGTAAGGACGTGCCGCAAAAGGACATAAATTCAGACCAAGAACCGATTTTTCAAACCAGTTTATAACTGAGTCAATAATGATTTGATCTGTTTTTTTCATAACCAAAAAGCATTTTACCGCAGAGGACGAAAAGGTGCGCAAAGGATGAAATAGTATATTACAACTTCATTTATTTCTAATAACTTTATGATTAGTGTAACTTCTTAGCGTAATTAAAAAAGTTATGACTACAGAATGACTTGCCCCGTGTACTTCTCACCTTCAAGCTGAAAAATTGTTAAAGTATTCAAATATTTAAACTCGCTGATTCGTTAACTATAAAATAAAACCAGGTAAACCCTTTGCGCACCTCTGCCTCCTCTGCGGTTAAAAAATACAGGGGCTAAGCTATTCCACCTTTCGTCATCTGCGCGGGATCTAGCAGTTTTTTAAGTTCATCTTCTGACAAATCGCATAATTCTTTAGCTACATCCAGTACCGGTCTTTTTTCTGCATAAGCTTTTTTAGCGATCTTTGCTCCCAGCTCATAACCTATGACCGGGTTTAAAGCAGTTACCAGAATAGGATTAGCTGATAGCGCCTTATTAATATTATCGTGGTTAACGGTAAAGCCAGCTATCGCTTTATCAGCCAGTACCTTTGCTGCATTTGATAATAGTTCGATACTTTGAATCAAATTATGAGCAATCACCGGTAACATCACATTCAATTGAAAATTACCGGATTGTCCACCAATCGTAATCGTGGTGTCGTTACCCATAACCTGAGCACAAACCATGGTAACCGCTTCGGGTATAACAGGGTTAACCTTACCCGGCATGATGGAACTTCCAGGTTGTAACGCGGGTAAAGCTATTTCACCTATACCCGCCAGTGGTCCCGAATTCATCCAGCGTAAATCATTCGATATTTTCATCATGGATACAGCCACGGTTTTAAGCTGTCCGCTCATTTCTACGGCAGCGTCCTGTGCACTTAACCCTTCAAAAAAGTTCTCTTTGGGAGCAAAACGAACACCAGTCAATGCAACCAGTTCGGCGCAAACTTTTTCGGCAAATTCTTCATGTGCATTAATACCGGTACCCACCGCTGTACCACCTTGTGGTAACTTCTGTAAGCGGGTCAGGCTCGACTGAATTCGATACAGGCCCATTTTAATCTGTGTGGACCATCCGCCCAGTTCCTGCCCCAGCGTAATCGGCATGGCATCCATCAGGTGTGTGCGCCCGGTGGTTACCACATCTTTAAGTTCCTGTGCTTTTTCATTCAACGTTTTTTCAAGGTGAGATAAAGCCGGGATCAACTGTTCGTGAATGGCAAGACAGGCACTGACGTGAATGGCCGAAGGAAACACATCGTTTGAACTTTGTCCCATGTTTACATGATCATTGGGATGCACCTGAAAGTCATCGTTAGTTGCCAGGGTAGAGATCACTTCATTGGCATTCATGTTACTGCTGGTGCCAGAACCAGTCTGAAAAATATCAATCGGAAAATGCTCATCGACTTCGCCATCTACCACTTTTTGAGCGGCATTTTCTATCGCTGATGCTATTTTCACATCCAGTTCACCGAGTTGCACATTGCTCCTAGCGCAGGCTATCTTAATCAGACCCAGTGCCCGAATAATCTGCCGGGGCATAGCTATTCCGCTGATCGGGAAGTTATCAACGGCGCGTTGTGTTTGAGCGCGATACAGGGCATCTGCAGGAACCTGCAATTCACCCATGCTGTCTTTTTCGGTACGAAATTTTTGTGGCATGATAGTTCTCAAAGTTTTTTCAGACTATATCACAGGCCCGTAAAAATCAGATCGACGGATTGGTGATTTGAAAATAACTGTTACGCATAATGAATGTATTCTGCAGTAATATTAAGTTGCCAGTATGCATGATTTAGAGTGTTCAGGTTATATCGAATATGTCTAACTTAAAACCATTTCAGAGCTATACTGCTACATCCTGAAAACAGGTAAGAGTGAATTAATAAATTAAAAATAGAGCCCGGTAAACTATTCACAGCAATAGCCAGTTCACTACTTTAACTAACTGTTGAAAATTAGATAAAACAACAACCTCATGAATTCTCGTTTCGCCGTCATCATCCTGTTTTGTAGCTCTATAGGCTGGGGTTTAACCTGGCTACCATTAAAATATCTAAATGATATGGGGCTGGACAGTTTACAGTTAATTTTTATCGCTTTTACTTCGGCAACCGTTGTTTTATTGCCCTGGTTATTCCGGCAGTTTAGTTCATGGAAGTCACATACTGGTTTTATGGTTCTGATCGCACTGACCGGAGGTTTAGCCAATGCCAGCTTTCAGACAGCCATTTACCATGGTGATGTCATTCGTGTGATGATCCTTTTTTATATGCTGCCGGTGTGGAGTGTTCTGGGAGGCAGGTTATTCCTCAAGGAAAAGGTAGATAAGTTAAGACTCAGCGCAGTGGCTTTATGTTTATCCGGTGCTTTTGTCATACTGGATGTCTGGCATAACTCATGGTCCGGCGTAAACTGGATTGATTTTCTGGCATTAGGATCGGGACTGGGACTGGCGACCAGCATTATCCTGTTTCGTTTTACCCAAACCATTCCTGTCATGAGCAAGGTGTCATCGGTGTTTATCGGTTGTACAGTTTTAACCGGTTTAACTTTATTGGTCACTCCCAGCCAGGCACAACTTCCCGCTAATAATGCAGTAATCTTTGCCGGTTTATACGGTGCAATATGGGTGACCCTGGTTACTCTTGGAACTCAATGGGCAGTCACCCAAATGGAGGCCGGGCGATCATCCGTGATTATCGTCATGGAACTGGTTGCTGCTGTAATTTCCATCGCGCTACTGACCGAAAAAGATTTACAGTGGACAGAAATTATCGGTGGCCTGATGGTGTTAAGTGCAGCACTTCTGGAAGGCAGTAGAAATGAAGATACGGAACAAGCTGTTTCAATGGGGTGATCAGACAAAAGTATGTTAATACCTGTCGCTGATGGGCTTAGTTAACTTTATGCAAGTTCAGGGCGATATTTTAAGATTTGCTTTTAACACTAAAATTCACAGCGATGAACAACAATAGATGCAATGTGATAATAATAAGTGTGTTTATCAGTATTGGCTTTAGCTACAGAACCGCTTAAGCATCCTCTGGTCTTTTGCTGCATGTTCTACATCCCCTCTCGACGTCGCGTTTTTCACAGCAATTTTCCAATGAGTACAGGGTGGTAGAAAGTTCTCTTCAAAAATGTAGGTCGCTATCTTTTTCAGCATATCATCTGGCATTGGTAGTGCGGGCATTAAGCCTAACTGCCCCAGAGCTTCGTCATGGATAGCTTTCTCCAGAGTTGGCTCTTTTACAAATGCTGCCATACTGTTAACAAAGTCGTTTTTATCCAGTGAGTTTTTCTTATAACGACGTTGCACACCCCACATCGGTGGTGCCAGAGGCTTTTCCATTTCAGGGTTATGACATACGTGACAGGATGGGTAGAGGGTTTTACCTTCGGTGGCCTCACGACTTAGCGCATAACCATCCACAGTCAGCAAAGTGATAGTAAGTATCACCAGATATTTTATTTTTTCCATGTATATATTTCTAATATAATTTTCAGTTATTGTAATGCATATAAAAATTTTATGCAGCGACAGTACCGGGCATGTAGCACGGTGAGCATGAACTGGATGCCGGCCGTCGCTGAACACGAAGAATATGGCTTGAGTAAACGGGATATTACCCATAACATTAATTTTTAATGCTATGTACCGGCCACTGAAGAGTGGTGAACTCACTTTTGAAGATGCTAAAGCTGTACCAGGAAAATATGTTGAAATGAACGCGTATATGAATACCATCGTGCTGAATTCTAATTGCCCGCAGTTTAATAACTCCTGTAACGGATATAATCCAATACCAATTGAAATATTGATCTGGGATTAATGCATAGATATTGCGACACTAATGAATCGGCAGGACGACCTGTTGTTCATTTAAACTGGCAGGACCACCTGCTCTAACATTATAAAGCACATGTTTAAAAAAGTTCTGATCGCCAACCGGGGCGCCATTGCAGCCCGCATTATAAGCACATTAAAACAGATGCAATGTCCGTCGGTCGCTATCTATAATGAGGCCGATGCCGATTCGCTGCACGTACAACAGGCCGATGAAGCTTATTCACTGGGTTCTGGCAGTGTGGCTGAAACCTACCTGAATCAGCAAAAAATATTCGATATCATACAAAAAACCGGAGCAGAAGCTGTTCATCCCGGTTACGGCTTTTTAAGTGAAAACCCTGAATTTGTCGAACGCTGTGAACAGAATAATATTGCTTTCATTGGCCCCACTGCTGAACAGATATTGTTATTCGGCTTAAAACACAGCGCACGCGCACTGGCCAAACAAAACAACATCCCGTTACTACCCGGTAGTGGACTGCTTGACAATATCGCAGAAGCACTTACTCGGGCAGATAATATTGGCTACCCGCTAATGTTAAAAAGCACCGCCGGCGGTGGTGGTATAGGCATGCAACTATGCTTGAATCAGCAGGAACTGGAAAAGTACTACGATTCGGTACGTCGATCAGGTGAAAATAATTTTTCCAATAGCGCTGTGTTTATCGAAAAATTTATCGAATATGCACGCCATATCGAGGTACAGGTGTTTGGAGATGGCAGAGGTTTAGCCATCGCCATTGGTGAAAGAGATTGTTCGACACAACGCAGAAACCAAAAAGTCATTGAAGAGGCTCCGGCACCGAATCTGAGCGATGAAGTTAGAAAAAAATTACAGGATACAGCTATACGCCTGGTCGAAGCGGTAAATTATCGTAACGCCGGTACGGTTGAATTTGTGTATGACCAGAAATCGGATCAATTTTATTTTCTCGAAGTTAACACACGCTTACAGGTCGAATATGGCGTCACCGAACAGCTGTTTAATGTTGACCTGGTCGAATGGATGGTTAAACAGGCGGCCAATGAATTAGCCGACCTTCGAATACTTGCAAGCACATTAAAATCAACCGGTCATGCCATACAGGCTCGTGTGTATGCTGAAGACCCGAACAGGGATTTTCTACCTTCCTCCGGATTACTCAGTGAAGTTACATTCCCGCAAAAAACCAATTTACGTATAGACCACTGGCTTGAAACCGATATAGAAGTTTCTCCGCTGTTCGACCCCATGCTAGCCATAATGATAATCACAGCTGATGATAGAAATAATGCTATACAACAACTGGTACAGGCACTGGCATTAACTTCACTGTATGGCATCGAAACCAATATTAACTATGTGCGGGAAATTTTAAGCACCGATATTTTTCAACGCGGTGAAATATTCACCCGCTACCTGAATGACTTTAGAACCCAACCCTGTTCAATCGATGTTATCAGTTCCGGCACCTTAACCTCGATACAGGACTACCCGGGTAGATCCGGCTACTGGGATGTAGGTGTACCGCCTTCCGGCCCATTCGATCACTATTCCTTCAACCTGGCTAATCGTTTACTGAATAATTCGGTAGGCTGTGCCGGACTGGAAATCACCTTAAATGGCCCCAGTCTGCGTTTTAATAATGTTACCCGGATAGTATTAAGTGGAGCCGAGATGGAAGCCCATCTGGACGACCTGCCTTTACAATTCTGGCAGGTTATTAATGTTGAGGCTGGTCAAACCCTGAAAATAGGTAAAACGGTTGCATCCGGTGCCAGGGCATATCTCTGTATAAAAGGCGGGCTAAACTGTCCTGATTACCTGGGGTCAAAGTCAACCTTTACGCTGGGTCAGTTTGGAGGGCATTCCGGTCGAGAGATTCGCGTCGGTGATGTGTTACATTTTAATAAGCTTAAAGATAAATCAGAACCACTAATCCTGCCTTCCACCATGCTGCCCGAGATAACAAATCACTGGCAACTGCGGGTAATTTACGGCCCGCACGGTTCACCCGATTTTTTTACTGATGACGACATAAAAACTTTCTTCGATAGTGAGTGGGAAATTCATTATAACTCCACTCGAACAGGTATCCGCCTGGTCGGGCCTAAACCACAATGGGCACGAAAAGATGGCGGTGAAGCCGGTATGCATCCCTCCAATATTCATGACAATGCCTATGCTATAGGTACTGTCGATTTTACCGGTGATATGCCGGTTATTCTCGGACCCGATAGCCCTTCGCTGGGGGGCTTTGTGTGTCCTGCCACTGTAATAGCCGCCGACCTGTGGAAACTGGGACAGTTAAAAGCCGGTGATAAAGTGTGTTTTATCCCGGTATCCATTAATGATGCGGTGCAGCTAGAAAAAGCACAGTTAGATTCGATTGCTCAGCTGAATTTGACAACTCACAGTATTCAACGAGTTAATATTACTTCACCGGTTTTAAGGTGCATCGACAAAAATAAATTCGGGGTACAGATAGTGTATCGCCCTTCCGGTGATAAAAACCTGCTGGTGGAGTTTGGCCCGTTAACCCTGGATATCGAATTACGCTTCCGCGTACAAGCATTGATGCTTGATCTTAAGCAGAAACAAGTTCAGGGGTTACTCGAATTAACTCCCGGCATTCGTTCATTGCAACTTCATTATGACAGCCAGCTTATTTCACTGGATAAAATTTTTCTCCTGCTGGATGAAGCTCTTTCATCACAGAAAAATATTGATGCTGTGGATGTGCCCTCAAGAATCGTGCATATACCTTTGAGCTGGGATGATGAAGCCTGTCGACTTGCTACTGAAAAATACATGCAGTCAGTACGCAATGACGCTCCCTGGTGCCCGGATAATATTGAATTCATCCGTCGCATTAACGGGCTGGAAAATGTGCAACAGGTTAAAGATATCGTTTTTGATGCATCCTACCTGGTGATGGGTCTGGGTGATGTTTACCTGGGAGCACCGATAGCCACTCCAATGGATCCGCGACACCGCCTGGTTACTACAAAATATAATCCAGCAAGAACCTGGACTGCCGAAAACTCTGTTGGTATTGGAGGCTCCTATTTATGTGTTTACGGCATGGAAGGCCCTGGTGGATATCAGTTTATTGGAAGAACCTTACAGATGTGGAACCGTTACCAGCAGACCCGTGAATTTAAAAAACCCTGGTTATTGCGTTTTTTCGATCAGATAAAATTCTTTGAAGTAACAGCGGAAGAACTAAAAACTATTCGACATGATTTCCCCAAAGGCCGCTACCCCTTAAAAATAGAACAAACCCGCTTTAAGCTAAAAGAATATCAGGAGTACCTGCAACAGCATGAAGCCGACATTAAAAAATTTACAGCTCAACGGGAACTGGCTTTGGATGAAGAGCTACAACGCTGGATAGATTCAGGCCAGATAAATTTCAATTCGACACAGGATCTAATCAGTAACATTGCCGAAGAAGAATCCCTACCGCCAAATTGTATGGCTATCGAAAGCCCGGTCGCCGGAAATGTCTGGAAGCTGCTGGTCAAACCCGGTGATGTAATTGAAAAAAATCAGCCTATGGTTATTCTGGAGTCGATGAAAATGGAAATCAAAATCGTTGCCCTACACTCCGGGACTGTTTATGCCATCAACCGGGAAGAAGGAAACCAGGTGCAAGCGGGTCAGCCCCTGATAATATTACAGGAAGGATCTTAATCCAGCATAACGTACCTTGATTCATTGTATGAATATTAAGCTAAATTATTTTAAAGACTAAAATCATAGTAAATCATGTATCCTTAAGTCATATGAAACCCTGAGAAAATTGCATGACGACTGGTCCAAGAGAAATTACAACACCCTTTCGCCCTATTCCACTGGATGTACCGGAAGGCATGAAACCGAATGAGTTTTTCAATAGTACAGAAAACCTCAATGATCTGGAAAATAATAACGGTATATTGCGCAACGATGAAAATCTATTGATGTATCGTAAAGCGTTAGGCCATTCCAATATTTTCGACACTTCAATAATTTACAACACATCAAAAATCATTCTCGACCCGTTGGGCAGACCGGTAAGAAGAACTCAGGTACCCGAAAATGTACGTAATGTCTGGAACCGAATGAACCTGATTTTAATTGGGTACATGCAGGAAACATTTCCAGATCCTGAAAATTACCTGATACTTTGTGGAGAAGCGAGTTTGGACGCCACCTGGCCTATGACCTCTCCAGGCGTTCCCAGCATTCGAATGTTACACAATCATTTTATCGTGTTCGATAAGCAGCAGTTACGCGATGCCCAGCTGGCCAAAAAAGATAATCCTAACCTGACCGATGGCGGACAACACAGCCTGTTTCAAAGTTATATGCACGATGCTTACTGCTCTTTTTTTGAAACTCTCGATTTTGATATTTTAAAACCCACCATCGGCGACTCTTCCCAGTTAAAGTTAACCGGTTACCCTCAGGGTCTGCCCTGCTGGGAAATAGAAGGTGGTCTGGATAGCATTAAAGAAGTTAAATTCTGGAAAGAATACGATCAGATTTTAAAAGGGTTTATCGATTTCTACCGTACATTTTTCAGCCAGGTATCATCACGTAACAGTAATTTGCCCAGAGACGTTTACTTCGAAGATCAGGTCATCGAAAAATTATTGTTTAACAATGATTTCCTGAGCACAGCAAAAATAGTGCGCGATCAATGTATTAAAGATGCAAAATATGCCAATTCAATTCGTTGGCAACCCGCTTTCAAGCAACTGATATACAGAAACGATGCGGGTAAATGGATAGTGACGATCAGTCAGAATTCGATCGGAAATGCCATCACGGAATTACTCGGTGTCGTGGTCAAACGAACACCCGATGCTGAAGCCTATGAAAAAGCTGAACCAAAACTCATAGAGAGACTGATGGAAGTTAGACAAAGATTGATAGATGCCGATCTTGGTAGCCCGATAGCAACTGATTACTGGCCCGGATAAATTTAAAATTAACAGGTGACACAATGGATGAAGATGAAACAGTTGTTTTAACTGATGAAGATAAACAGAAAATCGCAAAGAAAATCGAAGTAGATAATACGATATCGGAAACAGAGCCAGAAAATAATAAGACTGACGATTAGTTCTGTATTCTATATTTGAAAGGTAACGGCGAAAACGGTCCCAGGTAAGTTCGTTTCCACCAGTTGCCTGTGCGCTCACGTTCTTCCGGCGTGGTAAATTCATAATGCCAGCTATGCACACGCACAAAATTTGGAGCCTGATCTTTAAACGGATTATCTTTAAGCATAGCCGTAACATCAGATGAATTTTCCAGTAATGAAATCAGAAACGAATCAAACCAGGGTAAAAACCTTGGATGAAAAGGCACAAACCACATCATCCAGTCCAGCCGCGGATGATGTGGTAACACGATAGTTGGGCGCTTATCCAACGCATCCGGTCGGTGAATAAATTTATATTCTTTCCAGTTTACCCCGTCAATAGAGCCTTCTATTTTGAGTTCAATTTGCGTTGTCGTCATGGTCGGGAAAACATGATAAGTATTGACAATATGCCACTGTTGTAACAGATCAATTGCAAGGTCTGAATATTTGCCTAAACTTTTATCCGTAACCATGCGATGAATACTCAACAAACCACCAATCACCAGCACGCCAGCCAGTACATAGCTGCTATTTTTTGATAATGTAGAAGGTTTATTGGTAAGTCTTTTAGACCAGCTCATGGTCAACCAGCGTTCCACACCACCGGGGATAATTCGCCTGACCGACTTATCATCAAACAGAAACAGGCATAAAGCGATACTTAAAAAATTAAACCAGTTATGGTTACTCGTCAGTAGAATAAGCAACTGCAAACCGAGCGTGATCCATGCAGCAATCAAGCGGTATTTACGCGGTAAAAACATCATGAATGGCACAATTATTTCAATAATCAATACCATCACAGTAGCCGCTATCAACACAATTTCCGGCAGGTTATGAAAGTACCAGGCACCCACATGCGGTAAAGGCTGGGTTTCAAAATAATAAATTAAAGCCGTCATACCTAACCAGGCGGGATCACCCATCACCAGTTTTGAAATGCCCGACATAAAACGTAATCTGAACAATAGCCAACGAAACAGGAAGATCATAACTTTCGAATCAGGCCGTAAAAAGATAGCCAGAAAGCCCGCTTCCAGTAACAATCCATCCCACTGAAAGTTCATGAAGGTTTGACCGGCCTGTACCAGCGACAGGTAAAATACAAATAACAGAACCAGGTTTATTCTCGGCCAGATATTCAGAAACAACAAAATAGAAAAGACGCATCCTGCCCAGGCCACAATTTGCATAAAGGTATTGCTTTGATCGAACCAGAACAACATCGGGAAATGCAAAAAGGCAGAACCGCCCAGGTCATTCAATAAATAATCCAGCCAGGGGCTCAACGGCAAAATACCCTGTTCACCAGCCAGACCGGTAATTTGAAAAGTCAGCGTAAAAAAAGCAATTAAATATATGAGCGCAAGCAGACGTAAAAACAGTGCTGCAATCAGCCTGTAACTATTTTCGCCGTCGGAATATTGTGCTGAAAATGAGAACATTGAGGTATATTTATAATTTTTTTAAAGCCTACCTTGAAAACAGACCAAAAGAATAGATATTTTTTACTGAATAACCTTAAAACCTAAGATGAATCAATTAATCTTGAGTATTATCATTTCCAGGGTGTCGTTTTGGGACTGTTCAACCTAAATAAATCAGTTGAGTGCGAAACAGATGCGTAAGGAATTGATGTGCATGAATAAATTAAAAGCACCGTAGTCACCTGATTGGTTTTCAGCATGGAAACTGTTCTATCGCGAATACAGGATGGATAAGCGTGTAAAGAGTATGTTTTTAATTTTTTCAGGTGCATCAAGGCATTGCGTAGACTTTCGTGATTCAACTGATTTGTTTAGGTTTAATTAGATCTTTAGAAGCTATAACTAGTTTATTGAAAATCAGGTAGAATAATTCTGAGCTGGTTTAAATTTTCAGCAATTTCTGTATAAAGAAACCTTTCCTGTCTTTGGCTTGAATAACAACATATAAGGAAATATAGTCCATCTAGATAAAAAAATATTGTGGATTTTTTTTCGCGTAAATCACAATGTTATGCATAAGTAGTAGCTCAATTAGCTTAATCTAATACTGAAGGTAAATGCAGGTCTCATAAAAAAGGAGATTAAAATGCCACATGTATACGGAAACAAACCGGAAACCATTCTGTACAAGTCTCCAAATGGGAAAAAAAGCATTAATCATGTCCTGCTGGGAACCTGGCTTGAGGTCATCGACAGTAATGATGAATGGCTTGAAGTTAAAACTGCAGGTCGTGGGCCTGGTGGCTGGGTTCGAAGAAGCGATGTCGTGGAAACACCGGCATTAAAAATTTTTTTTGTCGATGTTGGCCAGGGTGACGGCGCAATAATTGAGTCTCCAAATGGCCGAATGCTTATAGATGGTGGTCCCTCTAAAAATTTCCACGCATTTATGCGACATTTATATGGCCCGACAATTAAAAGAGAAGGAACTGTTCATTTTGATGCCGTGGTTGTCAGTCATCCAGACATGGACCATTTCAACGGCTTAACAAATGTATTAAAAGATCAAAATTTTACTTTTGGTACGATCTATCACAATGGCATATTGCGCTATTACAAGAATACACCTGAAGGCGCTGAGTTCGATTTAGGAAATATAACTGTAGATGACCAGGGCCAATCTTATCTTACAGATACAGTAAGCACTTTGAAACAAGTTGAAGATCGTATTAACACAGGTAGCTTAATGTCGCAGTTTAAGCATTTTTGGGTCGCAGTGCTGCAAGCTAAACAACAAGGGCGTTTGCGAACTGCACGTCGCTTGAGCAGTCGAGACGATTACGTACCTGGCTTTGAGCCCCGATCTGGTCAAAGTCGTCTCGTTGCAAAGGTTTTGGGGCCGGTGCCTACAAAAACATCCGGAGCATTTCGCTATATTACTTTTGCTGACCCACATAGCTACCCGAGTAAATCACCTAGTTCATCGCACACTCGAAACGGGCACTCTGTCGTTCTGCGCCTGGAGTTTGGCGCACACTCTTTCCTTTTTGGTGGAGATTTAAATATCCCTGCGCAGCAACATTTGATCAGTCATTATGGAAGCAATCACCCTTTTCAGGTCGATGTAGCGAAGGCCTGTCATCATGGTTCTTCTGACTTTGATATTAATTACATTAAAAAGGTAAATCCTCATGTGAATGTATTTTCATCGGGAGATAATAAGAGTTTCGATCACCCAATGGCTGACGCGCTCGGTGCTATCGGAAAGTATACTAAAGGCGACTTTCCTCTACTTTTTTCAACAGAGATCGCTCGTGCCAACTCAAGTTCTGGTACACATTACGGACTGATTAATGCCCGTAGTAACGGGACTGTATTAGTAATGGCTCAGATGAAAGAGCAACACAATCGTGCGGATATTTGGGACTCATATACTGTTCCATGGAAAGGGTACTTTGTAGATCATTAATATATTCACGAAACAAAAAATGCATAATCAAGACTAAAATAATTCCCCATTATTGAAACTTGAAATCAAAGATAAGCTACATCTTATTAAAGGTTAAAAATAGATTATTTTGTGGCGTGATATCAATTTTTTATAAAGAAACCTGGAAAATAGGAAATGTTAGAGTTTCTAGACAAGTTGATACAATAAGCCTGCTTTTTCAGACTCAGCTTTTTTAAAAATTGAATTAGTTCACTCATCAACTTGCGGATACTGGTTTAGCTACTACAATGTATAGGGAGTTTGATTTAAACCTCTTGACATACATCCCCATGGCTTAAACATCTATCTCCATCTTTCAATTTTAAATTTATCAGCCAGTCTGATAGGCAAACCAGGTCATGGACCAGTTAAACACACGTTTCCAGGAAGCTCTCATTAGAGGCACAATCTGGGCTTTCATCGGCATCCTGTATGGGATTTTATACATTTTATTTTTTAGTCTGAGTAATCATCTGTCACTCCCGCTCAGTCCATTACTGGTGGCAGGAACTCTGTCCGGTACTATTGCCGCACTGATCTATAGCAGTATGAGCCTGGCAGTGATTGTTACTGCAGTTTCCTCGATCGTCAGCTTAATCTTTGTGGTTTCCAACATTAACAGTCTCAGCCTGATCGATATGACAATTACGACCGCTTTGGTTGGTGCAATGACCGGTGCCGTGTATGGGCTAAAAGCCAAACAATCCCGTATATTTCGAGCTGACGCAAAAACCCTCACCGGTATTTGTTGTGGCGCACTGGTTTCACTGTTTTTTATCCTGTTGAGCAGTATTCTGCCCGATATTTCACTGGGATTCACAGTTGCTACTTTATGTCTTTTGACCGGTGGACTGTATGTCACTTTCGTACCGACCTTCATTAAATATTTTGATAATTTACTACCTCCTATGGCCGATGGTGCGATGGTTGGCGCAGGAACCGGTGCTTTTATCGCGTTACTTTTTTTCTTTATGATTAGTGGTGTTACACCGGAAACAGCAGGTGGTTTACAGCTACTGATGGACCAAATTCGTAATACAATTCTGCAGACGGCCTTTGGAGGTATGATGGGTGGCGGTCTGGCCGGCTTATTCTCAGGTTTTATGTTAAGGGAATGGCAGGATCTGTAAAAATTATTTCAGCTTGACATGAAACGGAATACCCCATCTCGCGCTTTTGGTTTTTGTCGAGTTTAGGTGGTCTGGCCTTGCCCCTGTGTGGCTATGGATATGGTGCCTATTTTTATCGATATCGGTGGTTTGAACAGGCTAATGGTCTGTTTTTATGTTTACCCAATCGACACGAGAAACAGAAATGGGTAAAGCATTAAGCGGCCTACTTGCCTTTGCAGGGCTTGCAGCTAATGTCGATGATTGACTCCCCGCAAAGCAGAATGGCAGCCAACCCGAATGATTATGATGCACAAGGTGCCGAATACGCAGAGATTAAGACATCTTTATGTTTATTAAGGCTAATCTATCAGCCTTTTTCCTTTGCACTCTTTGCGCCTTAGCGAGAGTCTATTTTCTTTTTTTAGCCAGAGATGGCTGAAGCTGAGCAGTAATCAGATATTTTTTTATTCGCAGCGTAGTGCTCGAGCTGAGCCAAAAAATTCACTGGTACCGGTTCGCTGTAAAAAAGTAATCTGAACCATTGGTGCACCTACCGCAGCAGCCCTTTGGCGAAAACCATCTATCAGTGAAGAACGACTGAAATATTCACCGGGTATTTTTATATGAGCCACAACTTCAAATTCGCAATCTGGAGAATTATTATAAAACACTTCCACATCTTCGAAGTTGATGGCTTCACTGACTGTTCCGGTAATATTCGTGCTGTTATTTGTACAGGCAAAAAGATTTATCACCAGCCCTAAAAGACAAATCATACGGAGCATAAGCATTTCAACTATTACCAATAAAGTACATTATCCTGCCATTCGTAAACAGGTAAAGGCAAGGTAACGAGTGAATCGAGGTCAGGTAAAGCATTTACTTTAAACCCCCGGCTACTGATGGAGTATAGATAACTATTTTGACTTTCATCAATAGTAAAAAAGCTTCGACGAATATTATCCGGATAATACCAGCGCAATTCACTTTCATTTTTGTAAAGATCACTGTGATCAATTTCGCCAAGAAATTCAAAGCCGGTTTGTTCATCCACTTTATACAGCAATAAACCATTGAAAACATCGTAGTTGTAAAATCCATCATTGATAGCATCTCCCTGCCAACGTGTCACCGGTAATGCCAGTAATTTTTGCTGGGCAAACCAGGTAAAGGCTTTATGATTGTATTGCGCGTCCGTATAACTACCGTCTCCCACAGACTCTCGAAACAGTAGACTGGGGTTATCGAAATCACTAATATCAAACAGGCTTAAATCGATAGAATCATTAGTGATATTGCGACCTAAAGCAAGTAACAGGTCATCCCCAAGCGGATGCAGATAAGTCGAAAACCCGGGAACTTCCAGCTCACCAGCCACTCGTGGTAAATCAGGGTCTGACAGATCCAGTGTATACAGTGGATCAATTTGTCGAAAAGTAACCAGAAAACCTTTTTCACCGATAAACCTGGCGGCATAAATTCTTTCACCTTGTTTTCCTAATCCCTTCAATTCACTGCGTTGAATGAGATGATTTCCCGATTGTTCAAGAATAAAAAGGCTATTCTCCGGTACACCGTCTGACCACCATGCATCAACCGTGGTTACCGCACGCAACAGATCATGTTTAAGCCCTGGATTATCGGGGTCAGTGTAACTATGTTCATCCATCGCAAACTGATTAATGAGGTATCCATCTACCCTGCCACTGGCAAGGTAAACAGGTTCGCCAGTCAAATCACCCGTTAAATCAAACTTATGAAATGTGGTACCGGGAACTGGGGTTGAATCACCTTCGATGACTGGTAACCAGGCCCAGTAATTATCTTCAGTCGTTGCTATATAGAGATGTTCTTCATTGGCATACACAGTGCCTGAATTACTGATGATAGTGTTTCGTTTCATTTCACTGAGAGGTTCATCCAGGTCAAAACTTAACAGGGATAAAGTTGCTGTTCCATTAGCGGTACCGGGGTGATAAATATTTTTACAGGGGCTGATCTGATCCGTCAAGCTGACAGACTCATTATTTATAATTAAAGTATCAGTAAACATCGGTAACAGGTCATCGATAGTCGTTTTCTCCTGCAACTCTAAAAGTGGGTAGAGGTCAAAATAGGCCGAAGTCACCATATGTACCCGGTTATCAATTCTTCGAGCATCCACATAATAGCCTTCAATAATGGTTTCTCTTAATAACTTAGGTTGACTACGATCAGTAATATCATAAATATTTACCTGCGTTGACTGAGTTACACGAGGGGCAAAACCCGGCTGACTAATGCTTGTAAAGCTATCGTAATCTGTCACATGACTGACTATCCATACGATATTCTGATAAACAAATAAATCAGCAGTCGAACCTGCCAGTTTAAGTCGAACAAGTTCTTTACTTTGCGCTGCTGGCCAGTTATCAATAATAACAAAATAACCACCGGTCACAATATAAGTGTAGTCACCATCCGTTTTAACGAAATCAGCTTCATCTACACCGCTAACCTGGTTATTAGTGGTTGTGTAGTCAACGATAGAGTCGGTGGATACTGCTGCAGTTGGTGCTGCTTCCGAACCAGCTGTTACATTATCATTCTGAATATCAGTTACAGCTGCAGGAAAAGTACTCAGGGCAACAACTTCATTATCAAAATATTTATAAAGCTCCGTTTGCTGTTGAGCTGTCTCCAGTAGATAAGTAGAAAGTTCATCACAGCTGCCAAATGATTCTAATTGAGATTTATACTGAAAATTGTGTTCATCTTTATTATTTGATGATGAACAGGCAACTAATACTAAAAGGCCAGATAAAACCAGAGTTTTGCATATATATATTTGAAGTTTGTTGAAAATCATCACAAATTACTCTGCTGAACAGTTATGTTAAACGGTGTATTAAAAGAACAGGTTAATTTTTTGTACTGTCCGCAGTACTCACCTGATTCTTCATATCGAAAATAAATAATGATTAAAACTTACCATAGTAAAATCAGTTAAATATATAAATCTATGAAAAAAGGAATAAGAACTTCTATTTATGACTTTTTAACCAGGTAAAAAATATAATAGCATGCACAAAACTCAGTAACAGGACGTTTAATTGCGAAGTTAACGTGATGATTAAAGTTTTCACTAATCACCTTAAATATTAACCAGGCCGCTTCCTATCACGACACGAGCATTCAACATATAACAAACTTCGAGTTTAAAAAAAATATCACTAAATGGCTATAAGTAACCAAAATGAAGAGACTTTTTAGTAAAATATAAATGTTACAAGGTTCACTTTAACTTGATATGTGTTAACATCACGAAAGGCTTTATCCATTACAATAGCGCCGTTAAACCAGCGGGTATATACCGTTTTCCTGTAACATTAATATAATTTTCAGGTTTATTTTTTCACAACCGTATTTTGGAGTCGTTTTATGATCAAAAAGTTGACCATAAGCTCGCTTGTTGGCGTAGTTACCACCCTGTTTTCAATAACAACGTTTTCCGCAGAAACTGATACTGCTGAAACTTTTGCAGCTAACCTTGTTCCTGATAATGAAATTTTTACTGTTAGTGCTAATACGACTTCAAATACAGCCGTTCTGGGTGGCACGGTATTACCCATAAAAATGGTCAATCTTATTGCTCAAATGCCTGGAGAAGTTGAGTTTATAGCAGGTCAGGAGGGTGACTTGTTTGACATGGGTAGCACACTGGCCGGTCTTGACAGATCCACATTACTTGAAAAACGTAAAGCCGCTGTTGCCGGATTACGTAGCGCTCAGGCGGGTTTGTCAAATGCCCAGGTTCAATATACTCGTGAAGCAGAAAGTCCCAACGCCATGGGTAACACCATGTTAGGTGGAGCACCTTCCATGTTTAGCATGTTTTCAGATCCCATGCGTGAGTTCAGTGGCCAGGGTGACCCGGATTATGAGCGTTATTCAAGTATGTATGGTCAGGGCATACAGATCCAGACCGCTAAAGATCAAATTGATCAGGCCCGCGCTGGTATCGCAGAGTTAGATGCTAATCTACAAAACCTGTTGAGCATAGCCCCATTTAAAGGTGTTATCGTTAAGAAAATGATAGAAGTTGGCGATATCGTTCAACCCGGTATGCCATTACTGGTATTCGCTGACACCAGTATCATGCAAATTCAGGTCGAAGTTCCAGCCAGCCTGATATCAAACCTGCATGAAAACTCCGTTGTCTCTGCCAAACTGGATGGTGGCAACACTTTAATCCCGGTAAAAGTTTCCAGAATATTCCCAATGGCCAATCAGGGAGGCCATACCATAACCGTAAAGTTTGAATTACCGATTGGCACTAGCGCAAAAGCAGGTATGTATGCTGAAATTCTGATCCCTACTAATGGAACAGCCTCAAAACCTCTCGCCGTAATACCTAAATCAGCCATCAGCTGGCGTGGCAGTTTACCTGCAGTATTTGCAATCTCGGAAGATAAAACATATTTAAAAATGCGTGCTTTACGATTAGGTTCATCATCTGGTACAGATATGGTTACCGTACTTTCCGGGGTTTCAATTGGCGATAAAATTTTTAAACAACCATTAGCTTCCACTCGCTCTGGACCCTATATGCCACCTGTTCATTAAGTTGCCAGGTTTATTACTTATCTCTTTGTATTTACAGTTTCCTGCGAATTAACCGGGTAATCTATCTGGTCTTGCACAAAACTGTATATTTATAACAAACAATCCATGATGGCATACGCCTTCATGGATTAACAAAAACTTGAGGTCAGCTGATATGACAGTTGCTAATAAAACAGACGTCCTAACAAAAGAAGAACTTGGATTTGCCGGCCGACTAGCCGACTCCTTTATCCATTCTCCTCTTTCTCCCTTGCTCTTTATAGCCATGATGCTTGTGGGCTTTTATGGATTATACGCAACTCCAAGGCAGGAGGACCCACAGATTTCTGTACCCATGATCGATATCATGCTACAGATGAAAGGCGCCTCCTCTGAAGAAGTATCCCGATTAGTCGTTAGCCCTCTGGAGCGTCTGGTCAGTGAAATTCACGGTGTTAAACATGTTTATTCTGTCAGTGATGAGGGCATGGGAATTATCACTCTTGAATTTGAAGTAGGAGAAGAAATTGAACGCGCCATTGTACTGACACACAACAAGGTTCAGGCTAATCTGGACATGATGCCGCCTGGTGTTGAAGCGCCATTAATTAAACCCAAAGAAGTTGATGACGTACCAGTTCTCACTTTAACCCTGTGGTCAAATGAAATGGATGACGCTAATTTGCGAACACTCGCAGTTAGCCTGATGCACAATATGAAACAGGTTCCTTTAACTGGTAACGCGTTTGTTTCTGGCGGACGATCTGAACAGGTCAGGGTTAATGTACTACCTGAACAGCTAAAAGGTTATGGCGTAACCATGGGCCATATAGCTAAAACGATACAAAGCTTTAATACTGAGCAAACGGTCGGCTCTATTGAACAGGGAGGAAAGTTCCTGTGGGTTAAGACCGGTGCATTTTTGAAATCTGCGGCTGACTTTGAACGTCTTGTAGTTGGAAATAATGAAGGTAAACCGGTTTATTTAAGAGATGTTGCAGAAATCATTGCTGGTCCTGAAGAAGCTCGACACCAGGTTGCTTATTACACCGGGCCGGCACATCAAGGTGAAGCTGTAGATGGTGCCCAGGCTGTTACAATTGCAATTGCAAAACAGCATGGCGCTAATGGTGTTTCTGTGGTCAACAATATTCTGAAAAAAGTTGAGCACCTGAAAGGCCATTTAATTCCAGATAATGTGAATATAGAGATAACCCGTAATTATGGTGAAACCGCTAATGCAAAAGTTAACTCATTATTATTCAAGTTAACAGTTGCTACTGCTGCCGTAACATTCCTGGTGTGGATTTCTCTCGGTTTAAGGCCCGCTATAGTTGTTTTATTAACTATTCCGGTGGTTCTAGTCATCACCGTTTTTATGGCCATGTTAATGGGCTATACCATTGACCGGGTGAGCCTGTTTGCATTGATATTTTCGATCGGATTTCTGGTTGATAACGCCATCGTTATTGTCGAAAACATTTATGCCAGATGGCTACACGAAGGAGAAACCACGACAGAAATTGCGGTAGATGCGGTACGTGAAGTAGGTAATCCTACCGTGCTTGCAACTTATACCGTAATAGCCGCCCTGCTACCAATGGGATTCGTAAGAGGCATGATGGGTCCCTATATGGAACCAATTCCCGCTCTGGGGTCAGTCGCCATGATTTTTTCACTGATCGCTGCCGTTGTTTTTGCTCCGTGGATTGCCATGCGCATCATTCCACCAATGAAAACCCTCAGAAAAATGGAAGAGCGTGATGAGAAAATCGATCACTGGCTGGGTAATTTTTATCACAAAGTCCTGGGTGCATTGATCGATAAAAAAGTTATTGGCTTCGGATTTTTAATTGGCCTGTTCATCGCTTTTTTCCTCGTCATTGCCATGTTTACACCTCTGACCAACTATATGGTAAAGGTTAAAATGCTACCGTTCGATAATAAGGATGAATTTGCACTGGTGATTGATATGCCAGATGGAACTGCCCTGCCCGATACCATAAATACAACTACTGAAATCGTTGATATCCTGCGTACAATTCCGGAAGTCACCGCAGTCCAGACTTATGTGGGCACAGCCAAACCTTTTGATTTTAATGGTCTGGTTAGACACTATTACCTCAGAATGTTTCCCTGGCAGGCTGAAGTACAGATTCAATTAACCGGCAAAGGTGTACGTGATAGAACAAGTCATGATATAGCACAGGAAGTTCGACAACTGCTTAAACCGATAGGGGCTGCATCAAAATCTATTATCACTATTGTAGAAATGCCACCTGGTCCACCGGTTTTACAAACCGTGGTTGCCGAAGTACACGGTCCTGATGCAAAAACACGTTCTGAAGTTGCTACTATGTTAACAGAACTATTTCATGAGTCTGATCTAATCGATGATGTCGATAATTATATGCGTGAAGAGCAGGAAATCTGGCGCTTTAAGGTCGACCTGGACAAAGCTGCGAATCAGGGGGTAACTGTAGAAACTATTAACCAGCATTTAGCCATGTCGATGGGTATGTTTAAGGTAGGCGATGTCAAACAAAAGCTGGTATATGAGCCGACTTATATTCTGTTACAGATTCCACTAGCGGCCCGCTCGAAGTTAGAACAACTTGTAGATATGCCGATCATGACAACTGATGGTCGTATTGTTCCTTTAGGGGAAGTCGGTGAATTTGTGAAAGACTTCAGAAACCCTATGATTTTCCATAAAGATCTTCGAGCCATTGAGTTTGTGGTTGGTGACTCTGTCGGAGCATTACCTGCCCCTATTTATGCGATGAATGATATCGATGCCAAACTCAAAAACCACCCTACTCCTGACGGCATCATCATGTCAGGAACCATGATGGATGCACCTGAATTTGATGATGTTTCCGGTTTTGAGTGGACTGGTGAATGGACGGTAACTTACGAAACATTTCGTGACATGGGAATGGCATTCGGTGTCGCACTGGTTGCCATATATATGCTGGTTGTCTGGCAGTTTGGTAACTTTTCAATTCCTGCTGTAATCATGGCTCCTATTCCTCTGACCATGCTAGGCATACTACCTGGCCACTGGTTATTAGGCGCTGAGTTTACTGCAACATCAATGATAGGCTGGATAGCACTGGCAGGTATTATTGTTCGAAACTCGATATTGCTAATCGATGCAACTATAGCACTGGTAGGCAAAGGTATACCGTTACGTGAAGCGGTTATTAACGCGACTAAAGCACGTACCAGGCCTATTATGATTACCGCTCTGGCACTCGTTTTAGGATCAATGGTTATATTGACCGATCCTACCTTCCAGGGCATGGCCATCTCATTACTGTTTGGTGTTTTTGTATCAACCATACTGACACTACTGGTTATTCCTCTAGGCTGTATTTCACTCGGTGAACGAATATTCGTGTGTGCCGGCAGCAAGAGTCCAAATGTCTGTCAGGATTATGATGATAGAGTAGCTAATGGTGAAAATGGCAATGCTAAATCTACCGCTGTAGTTGTCAGAGCTTCAACTGAAATGATTGAATCAACCACTGCAGTAGATTTTGATGTCAGCAGTCCGATGACTGTGGAAGAAAAACCGGAAGTCAAGACTCCTGAAGCGACTGCTGATGAAACTGACAGTGAAACTAAACCGGATAAAGTCGAACCTGAAGTTAAAGCTGTCGTCAAAAAGAAAGCTACCGTCAAGAAGAAATCGGTAATTAAAAAGAAAAGTGTAACTAAAAAAGCTGTAAAAAAGAAAGCTGTAGTGAAAAAGGATGAGCCTTCTGATGAGGATGAGGGTTCTGATAAATAGCTATCATAGACGCTATGCCTAAAGTTTAAGACTTAGCACTTGAATTAAAAGCCGACAACATGTTGTCGGCTTTTTTTGTATGGCCCTGAAATTTATTTTATTACCTGACTACCCTCGAGATTCAGCCAGCTATTATTTTTTAATTAAAAGGAATTTTCCATTAAAAAACTTTACTCTCGCAAAGGCGCCGGGTACGCAAAGATTAAGACATCTTTATGTGTATTAAGACTAACCATTTAGCCTTTTTTCCTTTGCGCTCTTTGCTCCTTCGCGAGAGTCCATTTTTTTAGCCTGAGATGTCCTGAACCCGGGAAGTAATCAGGTTTAACTATAAAACATATCCCGGTACATACCCTCTGCCCAGGCCAGGCCTGCCTGCCCTGCTCGCTCATTCCATTTTTCCATTAAATGCGAACGGTCAAATGCAAAACTTTTTTCTACTTCATCAAATTTATAAAAAGCAATAATACTCATAGATTCAAGAGGATCAATTTTCACGCCTGAAAAGCACATCGTTTGGGGGCTTCTCCATTCTATCTCTTTACCATTTGCGTGGGCATTAATCACTTCAGCAACATAACGTGCTTCTGAATGAGCCGTGTTACCACTTTTAGAAAAAGGCTGTGAGCGTGAATCTCCAGTTATGTAAACAAACTCATCGTCAATCAGATGATATTTAAATGGATCGATTGCTGCTTCTTTCTGTGAGCTTTCTGCATCGATTAAGCCAAATTTCTCAATAATTGAAGATGCTCTAATAGGTGGGTAAATAACAGCATCATCGAATGCGTATGCATCGAAATCAGTTACAATCTCCCGATCTGCCACATTAACTCCATTAATCTCTGTGCTGGGTACATATTGAATAATATCGGCATAATATTCATTAAAAGCTTTTTTAAAACCTGCGGCTTTTATGCGAATTTCCGGATTCATATCAAGTAACAGAATTTTCCCTTTAATATTATGTTTTTTGAAAATTGCGGCAGCCATACAGGCTCTTTCGTAGGGAGCAGCGATACAACGATAATTTCCACTGGGTACTGTGAGCGCCAGAGTACCACCTTTGAAATTTTGCAATTTGTGTTTAATCGCTATGATTTCAGAGGAAGCTCCGAAACCTGCAGGATATTTCATACGTAGCGCATATTCATCCTCAGGATTATCAACACCGATACGGCTATAGTCATAATCAATTCCCGGAGCGAGCACCAGGTAGTCATAGTTTATACTTCCCAGTGTTGTAACCAGAATTTTAGCGGTTCTATCCAGTTCCAGTGCAGTCGCATTCAAATAAAGATAGTCATTATTGTTTGCCGCCTCAACATAACTATGTGTTAAAAAATCCAGCTTG
>ERZ890953.101-NODE-101-length-49674-cov-13.805216_pt1 | contig 49674 bp, 43 predicted proteins | sample MGYA00521264_ERZ890953 | MGnify/ENA primary metagenome ERZ890953 (study PRJEB32303, sample SAMEA104408629) | aquatic metagenome | biome: Brackish water; feature: Chemocline; material: water | place: Baltic Sea | collected 2014-10-26T21:54:00 | depth 200 m ...
TATCTTCTGGATTTTTTGTAGCATAAGTACCTGCTGTATGTTCATACCCTTCTAATCCTCCAAAACTCCACATTGCACCTTGGATTTTTCCTTGCTCGGTCATCATAAGAGAGTTCATTTGAGCTTTGACTTGGTTCTCGTGACACATGCCACAAGTGTTTTGGTTTATCCAAGTGCTTGCTGGTGCGGGGTAATACTCTTTTGGACCTTCATGTGTTAAAAAATACTCTATCGTGCCATTGTGTGCTTTGCTTTTATGTTCTGTAGCAGGGTTTCCACCATGACAAACGATACAGCTATTTTGAGGGTATCCAGCTTCTTGTGCTTTTTTTGCAATGGCTTTTGTCATACCTGATTGTTCTTGGCGAATATGTTCTAAACCACCATGACAACTGTTACAATTGTTTACTTTTGTATAATTAATTGCACTCAAAAGCAGTGTAGAGAAAAGCAGACTAAGGAAGAGGATTTTTTGCAAATCTACTCTCTACTTGTCTTTACTGATTGCATCTAAAACACCATTAATAAATTTCGGTGATTGTTCTGTTCCAAATGATTTCGTTATCTCTACTGCTTCATTAATTATGACAGCTGAATCTAACTCCGTAAAAAGAATCTCATAAGCCGCTAAACGCAGTGTTGCACGTTCAATAGAACCTAATCGCTCAAAATCCCAATCTTTTAAATGTTTTATAATTGATGTATCACAAGCAACTAGATTTTGCATAACACCTTCATAAAGTGTGAGTGCAAAATCTTTTTGTTTATTACGGATTTTTTTCTCTTCTAAAATCTCTTCTGAATGTTGTGAAGTGTTTCCATTGCCTAAATCATAAGCATATAAAAGTGACACAACCGCCATACGAGCTTGTTGTCTAGTTGCCATTACAGTGCCTCATAAAGGTCTAACATTTCGATAACGACCGTCATTGCTTCAAAACCTTTGTTTCCTGCTTTAGTCCCCGCTCTCTCGATTGACTGTTCAATAGTATCTGTTGTTAAAAGTCCAAAACTTACTGGTTTTTGGTACTTTAAACTCATAGTTGCTATGCCTTTTGTAGCTTCTGCAGAAACATAATCAAAGTGAGGAGTTGCCCCACGGATTACTGCACCTAAAGCACATATAGCATCATACTTTCCACTAGAGAGTAGTTGATCAACTATCATTGGAAGCTCAAATGCACCTGGAACTAAAACATGAGTTAAATCCTCTTCATTACCACCATGACGGTCAAATGCATCTTTAGCACCCTCTACCAATCTATCTACTATAAAGTGATTCCATCTAGTACTTACAATCGCAATTTTTTTACCATTTACTACTTTTAACTTACCTTCGATTAACTTCATCTATTTTCCTTATATTTCTTGAATTTTTTTAATTTTCGTTATGAGATTATCTAAATCTTCTAGTTTTAACATATTTGGTCCATCGCTGAGTGCACAACTTGGGTCGAAGTGTGTCTCAAAAAAGAAACCATCTACTCCAACTGCGGCGGCTGCTTTTGCTAAGTACGGTACCATTGAGCTATCGCCACCTGTTTTTCCATCTTGTGCCGTTGGCATCTGAACGGAGTGAGTTGCGTCAAAAATAACCGGTGCGAACTCTCTCATGATGACTAAGTTTCGCATATCTACAACCATGTTTCCATAACCAAAAGAGTTTCCGCGTTCACACAGATAAACTCCGTGTTTGACTGCGTTTTCATAAGTTGGTTCGTTGCATCCACGAGTTTCAAGTACTTTTAAAAGAGGGTACTTCATAGCATCAGCACTTAAAAATTGCCCTTTTTTGATATTTACTTCTTTATCAGTTTTTGCACAAGCAACAAGCAAATCTGTTTGACGACACAAAAACGCAGGGATTTGAAGCATATCTACTACTTCGGCAACTCTAGGCACTTGTATGCTTTCATGCACATCAGTGACTATTTTGTAACCAAAATCATCTTTGACTTTTTGGAGTATTCTTAAGCCCTCTTCCATGCCAAGACCACGAAAAGATGCTAAAGATGTACGATTTGCTTTATCAAAACTCGATTTAAAATAAAAATCTATCGAGTCATCATTATGATATTTTTCTAAACCTTGTGCTATTGTAAAAATATTTTCTTCGCTTTCTATGACACATGGTCCAGCTAAAAGTTTCATCATCTCTTACCCTTTTAAAATTAGTAAAGAGATTATATCATATTGAAGTTAAGTTGAGATTATTTGGCTCTTGCGACTAAGATTCCAGCCAAAACAATAAGTACAATACCAACACTTGTAAGAAGCGATGGTAAACTGTCTCCAAGGAGCAATCCTACTAAAATTGAGAACAAAATATTGGTATAACTTACAGCTCCAACTATGCCTGCTTTTGTGTAGCCATAAGCCTTTGTCATCAGGAGTTGCGAGATTGTAGCTAAGACACCCATAGCCAAAACATAAAACCAAACTATACCTTGGGGCATCACAAATTCACCAAGCAAGAAGTCTAGTTCTGGAACATCAAAATAGGGAGAAATGAAAAATAACATCAGAGGTCCTATAGTTCCCGTGAGCATAAAAGAGAGTACGATTGCACGAGTGTCATAGTAACCTTTTAACTCTCGTACAGAGGTGTATGCAAGTGCAGCACCTACCCCACTAAAGATACCTAATAAGTCATATTTACTAAAGCCAACACCACTTGGTTGTGTGATAAATATTATGCCGATAAACCCTATAAAAACGGCAATCCAAGCCTTAGAAGAGAGTTTTTCATGCAAAAATGCCCATGCAAAAATAGCGGTAAAGATAGGAGAAGTTTTTGAGTAAGTCATAGCATCACCAAGAGAGATATGAGCGATGTTATAAAAAAAAGCAAGTAGTGCCACAAAGCCCATAAAGCCACGAAAGAAGAGTAAAAAAGGTTTCCCCCCTTCTTGCTTCATCGGTGTTTTTAAAACTGCTATTCCTACTAAAATAACACCAGCAACATTTCTAAAAAAAACCACTTCAAGTGAACTCATACTTAAACTTGCTAGCTTTGCAAAAGCACCCATTACTGCAAAAGTAAAGGATGCGATGAGCATGTATTTGACACCTTGGTTCAATTACATTCCCAACACGGTGTTGATTGAGTATCGCATATCATCATCTAAATTATCCATACTTGAAAGCATCCAACGCAAGTATCCCGCATCTTCACGAGCTACTTGGGCAAGCTCTTTTCCTTTATGTTTTCCAAATCTAAAAGTTTTAACCAAGATTGGTGTGTTCGTTAAATCAACCATCTTCTCAACTGGATTTTCACTTGGAAACTGCTCACTTACAATGGCTTTTAGTTTTGAGAGTAAAAGCTTTAAGACAAGAACATCACCAATAGCATCATGAGCTTTAACGACAATATTTAAAGCATTTGCTTCTTTTTCTTCCTCTTTATAAAGCTCCATTTTATAACGAAAATACTGCAATCTGTGAGCTTCTTCATCAGGTAAAACATGCTTTGCAACTCTAAGAGTATCTATAACTTTCATTTGTGTGTTAAAACCCTCTTTTTCAAGCATACCTAAGTCAAAAGGAGCATTATGAATTATCATATAGTTCTCATTTGTATTTAGCTCTTGGAGTCTTTTAAACGCAGCTGTTTGGACACAAGCAGGCTTGCCTTCGATTAAATCTTGAGTAATTCCATGCACTTCCATTGCTCCATAACTTATGGGAATATCAGAGCTGTTAAACTCGTTATGCACCTCAACCTCTTTACTCCCTAAAACAATATATCCGAGTTGAATCACTCTATCTAACTCACCTATTCCTGTTGTTTCTGTATCTAAAATTATGTACTTTTTTGCCATCAAAATTCCTAGTTATTTAAGAGAAAAAGCTTACCATAACTTTTAGTTACCATTTTCTCATTGCATAGCATTTGTATAATTCTGGAAATAATAAATTTTCAAGATTTGTGACTTTCAGCCATATATTTGATAAAGTTGATATAATTTGAGACATAAGTTGAATCTAAATTTAAAATACGGAGTAAAAAATGATTTTTAAAAATTTCATATATATACTACTTATACTAAGCACTGCACCTGGACTTATAGCAAAAGATGATCTCAATTTTCTCTTAAAAGAGTTAAAAAACGAGTCTGAACTCTCTAAAATTACAAAAACAGATTCAGCTGGTTTGATTACAATTTTCACAAGAAAAGATTTAGAGATTATGCAAGTTAGGACACTCAAAGATATTTTAAGAAGCACACCTCTAATCAACATTTCAAGAGATGAGAGTGGTGAGTATGGTATTTTAACACCTGGGGCTGGTGCTATAGCGACATCAGATATAAAGTTATATATAAACAACCACGATATGACAGCTGGTTATCATGGTGGAGCCTTACAAATATGGGCAGATGTGCCACTAGATTTTGTGGACCATATTGAAATGTATAGAGGAAGCTCGACTATTGAGTTTGGAAATGAACCAGGTATATTGGTAATAAAACTATACACAAAGAGTGCCAAAAGAGAAGATGGTGGTAAGATTCGTATATTGGGCGACCAAAAAGGGAGTAGTGATTTCAATGCTTACTATGCTCATACTACCAAAAACGATATATCTACATTTATGTTTGCTCAAAAAGGTGATATCGTAAGAGATAAACAACATTATGATAACAGAACTTACGACAGCGATACAAAAAATAGTATGCAGTATGTAAATGTCTCTATAGGTGATTATACGATAGAGGCAGGAAGATATGCTAAAACTGCTGGTGCTTTTTTAATAAGTGGTACAGATACAAACATAGAGGAGAGTTCACATCTCTATGCCCATATAACAAAAGAGTTTAAGAAAAAAGATATTAAAGTAGAACTTTCGTATGATACGATTGATTTTAGTAGAAATTTAAATACAACAAAAATATATGCTGGAGCAGCAGGTATCCTTGATAGTGTGGATGGTAAATCCAATGACACAACATTTATGCTTAGTGTTGAAAAGCGGTTAAAATTTGATAAACACCATCTACTTCTTGGAACATTCTATAAATCTAAAAAGTTCCATACAGATGGTCTGTTTGGTTCGCACGACACACATTTTAATAATGGCTTGGATTTATACTCTGTGTATATTGAAGATAAATACAGTATCGATAAGAGTTCAATGCTTATAGCATCACTCAAAGATGATAGATATGTATATAATAAAACTATCCCTTCCTCTGACAACTTCACACTCAAACTAGGTTATATAAAAAATATAAATAACTCTCAATATAAGGTATTTTTAACACACACCTATCAAGCCTTACCTCTTTTTGAGCTATATGACCCATCACAGATTCCTTTTAAATCAGATCCAAACCTGAAAAATCCAGAGCTTGACATCTTAACATCCTCTTGGAGATATAAAAACAAGGCTTATACTTCAGTTGTAGAACTATTGTATACTAACATCAAAAATGCAGTTGTTTTTAATGCACCGCCAATAGGAAATGGTTCTTATGTAAATGCTACAGAGAGAACAAGTTTACAATTATTAACCATTAAGCAACAATATGATTTTAACAGTGAAAACAAAATCACTTTAGATGTGTTTGGAGGTGATAATACTAAGCATTATAATTTCTCTCCAAGGTATGGAGCTATTATAAAACTGTTTAATCGTTATAGAAAATTTGACATATATAATCAGATTAAGCTCTTAGCTAGTTATGAATTTGCTAATGTAAATGTGAAAAATTCTATAGATTATACCGCAGGTATCAAGTACCATATAAGTAGAGATTTCTCTATGGGATTAAAAGGAGAAAACATACTAAACAGGGGCTATCAACAAGCTTATAAAGGAAAAAGTTACACGATACCTGTAAATGACCAAAAATATTGGTTAAATTTGGAATATCTATTTTGAAAAATATTTTTATAATTTTTTTACTTGTATCAAACTTGCTAGCATCATCTTTAGAGATTGAACAAAAAATATATACTGTAGTTTTGTTTACGATTTTTCCTCATAAATCTACAATCAATATCTGGAGCGATGATGAGAGAAATAGAAAACTCCTAAGCAGTTTATCTTTAGATATAAAAATTGTTGAAAATATACAAGATGCAGATCTGTTGTTGATAACTCATACATATAATATCCAAACAGATAAAATGGTTTTTGTTGGAAAATATAGTTTACTAAAGGAGTATAATAAGAGTGCGATAGGTGGTTTTTACTGGCAAAAAGGTCGTCCAAATCTTGTATTTCTACATAAAAATATATTACTTTACCATATAAACTTACCTAATGATATGAAAGAATTTGAGGAAGATGAGCTTTGAGGAAAAATTATTATACACTCTATATTTTTATAATATCTACTATCCTAATATCAATCATATATCTATTTTATGCTGTTTACAATACTAAAGAGGAGTTAAGTATAAATTTACAAAATAAATTTATAGAGAATGCTAAATATTTATCGCTCAATATGGAAAAATTGTTAAAAAGTAAAATTTCAAAAAATCTTTATGGAACATTAAAAGAGAATCCTTTCTTAAGAGAAGATTTAGAGGCATCTCTCTCCCTATTTTTAACACCTACTTTTCAATATGCCTATGTTTTATATAGAGATAAAGATGGAAAATATAGATATCTGCTAGATGGGAGCAAACAAGATAAAGGTGCATTTGATGAACCATTATCAGTAAACAAACAACAATGGGACAAATTATATAAGAGTTCTAAAAGTGAAGTCATTATTCAAAATAGTTTAGAAAATTTATATGGAACATTTTTACAAGCAATAATTTATAACGGTAAAACAAGTGCAATCATAGCTATAGATTTTTCAACACAACTGCCTACATCTATCACAAAAGTAATCAAACCTGTAAGTATCATTTTTTTGTATCTGTTTATAGCCCTAGGTTTGATGATTATCATACTTACTTGGCAAACCATACTTAATATAAAAACAAAAAAACAGAGTATTACAGACAGTTTAACTAATCTATATAATAGAAACTATCTAAATGAAATCCAATCCTCTATCAATTTACAAAACTATAGCATTGCTATGTTAGATTTGGATAAATTTAAAATCATAAATGATACCTATGGACATAAAGCAGGTGATTATGTGTTGCAAAGAAGCAGTGAAATTTTAAAAAACTCCATAAGAGATAATGATATAGCAACAAGATATGGAGGTGAAGAATTTTTACTTCTTCTCTATACTAGAGATAATAAGAAGTCCGGATTACAAATCTGTGAAAGAATCCGAAGCGATATAGAAAAATATACATTTAATTACGATGGTAATGATATTTTAGTTACCGTATCTATCGGTCTTAACAAAACACCATTAGAGCAAAAAAATTTTAATGATGCAGTTAAGATTGCAGATCAAAAATTGTATCTTTCAAAAAACAGTGGAAGAAACAAGGTAACATCATCGCTTGTTGAAAGTATCAACAAAAAGATTACTGAGACCAGAGATATAGATTTCGTAAAACAAGCCATCTTGGATGATAGAATAATCTGTTATTTTCAAGCAATATATAACAATAAAAATAACAAAATTGTAAAATATGAATCATTAGTTAGAATCATAGATATAGATGGTAGTTTAGTACTTCCCAATAGTTTTTTGCCAAATATCACATATACAACCATCCATTTTAAATTGACACAAATAATTTTAAATAGATCTTTTGAAATGGCACTCAATAATAACAAATCAATTAGTATAAATCTAAACTATTCGGATCTCATAGATAGAGATATAGAAAAGTTTATAGTCAAAAGATTGAGAGAGAGTGAAAAATTAGCATCTTTAATAACTTTTGAAATTTTAGAGAGTGAAGAGATTAATAATATAGAGTTATTTAAAGAAAAAATAGCTCTTTTACACTCCTTAAATGCAACAATCTCTATAGATGATTTTGGTAGTGGTTTTTCAAATTTTCGAACTGTTCTTGATATAGAAGCAGATTATTTAAAAATAGATGCAACTTTGATTAAAAATATTGATAAGAATATAAAGGATTATGCTGTTGTAAAAAATATAATTTTATTTGCTAAAGATGCCGATATGAAAACAATAGCTGAATATGTACATTCAAAAGAAGTTTTTAACAAACTCATTGATTTAGGTGTTGATTATATGCAAGGTTATTACATCTCTAAACCTAACAAAAACCTTATAAATGAAGAAAAACTATTCACTTGAAAATATGAATTGCTTTTTAAAATCTTTGTAATTTCTGGTGTATTACACTATAATTGTTACAGATTTTCTTATCAAATAGTAGGTATAATGCTTAAAAGGTGCTTTTTATGTATACAAGAATTCTCTTTCCCTTATTGCTTTTAATCCTTGCTTATGAGTTTTGGAGTAGTCCTAATTTTACAGATATTTCTGCTGGAGTTGCTATATTTTTGTTTGGTATGCTCTCTCTTGAACAAGGTTTCAAATCTTTTACAGGTGGTTTACTTGATAAAATATTGAAAAATTCTACAGATAAACTCTATAAAAGCATTGGTTTTGGTATAGTCTCTACAAGTATTATGCAATCAAGCTCACTTGTCTCAGTACTTACTATCTCGTTTTTAGGGGCAGGTCTCATTGGGCTTACTCAGGGTATCGGTATCATTTTTGGAGCAAATCTTGGAACAACAACAGGGGCTTGGTTAGTTGCGGCTTATGGTTTAAAGGTTGATATTGCTACATATGCTATGCCTATGCTTGTCTTTGGGGTAGTTTTTATTTTTCAAAAAAGTACTTCACTCAAAGGTGTTGGTTACATTTTAACAGGGCTTGGATTTTTGTTTTTAGGGATTCACTATATGAAAGAAGGATTTGAGGCTTTTAAAAGCAGTATTAATTTATCCACATATTCAGTCGGTGGCTACAAGGGGCTATTTATCTTTATACTCATTGGTGTTTTTGCAACAGTCGTAATGCAATCTTCTCATGCGACACTTGTCTTAATTATTACCGCCTTGTCAGTCGGGCAGATTAGTTATGAAAATGCCTTAGCTTTAGCCATAGGAGCAAATATTGGAACGACCATAACTGCTATAATCGGAGCGATGAGTTCGAACATTGACGGAAAACGACTTGCCGCAGCTCATCTGATTTTTAATCTTGTGACCGCTTTTATTGCCATTGCTTTTATATATCAAATAATTCATATAGTTGATTATCTAGCAACAAATTTAAATATAGCAGCCGATAACTATACACTCAAACTAGCAATTTTTCATACTATTTTCAACACTATCGGTATTTTAGTAATGATACCGTTTATAGATAAGCTTGTTCTCTTTTTACAAAAAGCACTTACAGTGAAAAAATCTCCTGATGAAGTAGGATATGATAATGCACAGTACCTAAACGAATCTGTTTTAGAGTTCTCACAAAGTGCCATAGCAGCTATCAACAAAGAGACAATTCATCTTTATAAAAACAGTTTTAACATTATTGCTCATGGTTTAAATCTAAAAATCAGTGCTATAAATTCTAAGTTGGATTTAGAAGAGGTGATACAAAATCATTATGCTAAAAACTATATAAACGTTGATGAGTATTATCAAAAAAAAATTAAGAACATTTATGGTGAGATTATAGCTTTTTCCACTAGGGCGCAAGCGATTATGGGTCCTGGGAATATCGAAGCATTGTATCAGCTCAAACTTGCGAGTAGAGATTTAGTTGAGTCTGTAAAAAACACAAAACATCTACAAAAAAATCTTGTTAAGTATGATCAACATCAAAATAAGTTCATAGAAAGAGAGTACTTAAATATTCGTATGAATTTGGCAGGGCTACTAAGAGACATTCATACTATATCCCAAACAAAAGAAGAAGATGTTATACTTCTTTTACTTTCACAGATTAGATTACACACCAAAAAAGATGATATAACTTCCAATGGTATTTTAGACGATTTAATCAGAAAACATGAGATAACAAATGAGATGGCAACATCACTGATGAACGATACTATCTATGTATATAATATACGAACAAAACTGTGCAATATGGCAGAAGTCCTTTTTGTAGAATCAGATAGTGATCTTGGAAAACTCGAAAAAGATATGCAAATTTCACAAAGTGAGATAGAAGATATTTTAGATAAAAAGGAGTAGTTATGGGTGTAAATAAGTTTATAAAAAGTGTTCTTGGTGCATTGAATTTAAAAGAATTTGAGTTAAAGAGTAAAAAGAAATCACTAAAAACTTTACTCTCTAAACTGAAAAAGCGAAGGGTCAAAATTTATAAAGAGTTAAAAAAAGAAAAATCAGTACAAGAGATAGAAGAACTCAATGAAAAACTCGAACTAATATCTCTTCATATTAAAAATGGTAAAGAGAGACTTAACGCTTTAAAAAAGCCCTCTAAAAAATATTAATGCTGTATCACTTCTTACTTTCATAGTACACATCAAATATCTTCGTTGCATTTGCATTGACTTGCACATTAAAAGTCACTAAGTTTCCTTTTGTGAACTTATACTTTTGCTGCGTTTGCACTACAGAATCTTCTTTTGTGTTAAAAGGAACAAAGAGTTTTACAGTTTTATCTTCATCACTTGCATTTTTAATCATATACTTAACATTGGAGTTAAATGATTGTTTATAATCTTCTCTCTTTGTAACTGTTTGCATCACTTTTAAGTCAAAATTTTGCCCTAGTTTAAGTTTGATGGGAGTGTTTTTTGCAGTATGTTTTAAACTACTCTCACCAAGTAAAATTGAAGTGTTATTTAACTTTGAGTAAGTTCTTACAACACCCTTTGGCAAAGCTATATCTAAGCCTGCTAAATACACATACTGAACAACATTGCTTTTGGTTTCTCCTCTAAGGTAGAGTGGGCTTGAAAGTGTTGCACTGTACTCTCTTGTAACATTAAGTGCTTCTTTTTGGACAAATTTCATCTGCGTTTTTTCATTGTTTTTTAGGTTTACTTTAAAAGGAATGGTGTAAAAATGATACCCTTCATGTGCTTGTTCTCTCACTGCTGTAGCATCAGTCATAGCGGCTTTCATATATCTAAGTTCTGGACGATTAGGCTGTTTTTTTACACGATTTACATCACCTGCTAAGACATAGAGGGAAGTATCTTTAAAAGCTTTTCCTGCATTGTTGTTGATACTTATCCAACCACTTAAGTCCGCTTTGTTTTCATCAAGATTTAGGATGTAATTACTATGCCATGAGATATTTTTTATCACATAATCGAGCTTCATCGTTGCCTCTACAGTTTTATCAGTTTTTATATTCCATACTAAAGAGGGTTTGGTTAAAAGCGTCTCTGGAATTTTGCTAAATACTATGTTTTTAGACTCAACTGTAATGATTTTGTTTTTCACGGTTTGAACTATGCACTCGCTACCAGAGTATGAAAGTAAAGTAACTTTAGAACCCTCTATCTCAACTATTTTTCCTATATGTGATTCAAGCAGTTTTTGCTGCGTTAACTTATCGTAACGATACTGTTGTGAATAAAAATCAACCCCTTTGGGAAGTTCGACATTTATCGAGTCCGTATCTATGGTACTAGCAACTCCCTCATAAACTATCTCTTTATCGCTGTGTTTGAGTGCTAAATTTCGCTCTTCATGAACTAAGCCCATATTTGAGTTATAAACTATAAGTGAGTTTGAAGATAGCGTTTCACTTAAGCTACTTGCGCTTAGTAATGATAAAGAGGTGATTAAAGCTAGTGTTATATGTTTCATGTCAAATCCTTTGTTAAAAATGATACTCTTTTTAGTAAAATGGAGGGTTAATTTGCTTTGTAGAGCTTTTATATGATAAAACTTGCAGCAGAGGGTCAAAGAAGGAATCTTTCCAATTTCATAGAGTTTGCGACAATGCAATACTTGACTTCATCTCAGTTTGTGAAAAAAGATGAAATGACTGAAATTTTAACCTATGCCCCCTAGGTAGTACAAACAACTTTTGTGTTAAACTTACAAAAAACAAAAGAGACTACCTTTGATTACATCTGCACTTCTTTACCTTTTTACCCTCTCTATCGTTGTTACAATTTTTCATCTCTTAAGCACAAAAACTAATGCTAAAGTTTTTAAGTACGTTCCCGCCGTTGTAATGATTTACGCTTTTAGTATGCTCCTTGCAAGTCTCAATGTTTTTGAGTCAAACGAACAGATAAACGCCATCTATAAGCTTACAAAAACGAACCTTTTACCTGCTATGCTTTTTTTGATGCTTTTACAAGTTGATTTTAGGCACTTTTTTAAACTTGGTAAATCTCTGCTTATTGCTTATGTTTTAGCAGTTTTCTCTATCGGTCTTGCATTTGTTGTCGTTGCATTTAGCTTTAACTTTACACAAGATATGTCCGCTGCGTTTGGAGCATTGGCTGGGAGCTGGATGGGAGGAACTGCAAATATGATTGCTGTTGGTTCAGCACTTCATGTCAGCGAAGATGCCTTTGCTTATGCTCTTGTAGTTGATAGTGTAAACTACACTTTATGGGTAATGCTTTTACTCTTTTTAGTACCCTTTGCACATATCTTTAACAAGTTCACTAAAAGCAGTGAGTACTTAGCTTATTTAGACGAAATCGGTTGTGCTTGTTCTATGGGAGCTAAACGCTACTGGCTACTCATTGCATTTGCTCTTGGAGTTTCTCTGCTTTCACAAATTATCGCTACAAGATTTGTCCTCTTAAACGCAACGACTACCATAGTTTTACTTGCTACTCTTTTTGGAATTCTCGGCTCTTTTACAAAACTTAGAGAACTCAATGGCTCAAGCGAAGTAGCCACAACTATGCTTTACATTATCATAGCACTCATTGGGTCTAAAGCTGTAATTGAGAGTTTTTCAGGGCTTGGTTTTTATGTACTTGCTGGATTTAGTATTTTAGTTATTCATGCCATTATCATGGTGATTGGTGCGAAAATATTTAAACTAGATTTGTTTAGTATTGCTGTTGCTTCACTCTCAAACATCGGTGGAGTTGCATCCGCCCCCATCCTTGCTGCGACTTATAACAAAAGTTTAGTGAGTGTTGGTGTTTTAATGGCTATTATGGGCTATCTTATCGGTACATTTGGTGGACTTTTAGTGGGCAATATTTTAGTAGGACTACGTTAAATGAACATAATTAACATCACCACGCAGATAAAATACATTCCTCTTCAAACACCCTTTATCACGGCTATCAGACGAGTGGAAAATGTAGAGTTTGTGAGAGTAAAAGTGGAGTGCGATGATGGCTTTGTTGCCTTTGGTGAAGCTCCTGCGACTATGGCGATTACTGGAGAAGATTTGGGTATTATTGAAAACTCCATCGCTTACATCTCTTTTTATCTTCTGCAAAAAAATCCCACAAAAGCTTTAAGTATCTTACATGAATCAAAGATAGGTAGTAGTGCAAAAGCAGCACTTGATATGGCTTTTGTATCTCTTCTTGCACAAGAAAAGGGCTTCGAGATTTATGAGTATTTAGGGGCGAAAGAGAAGTTAAACATTCAAACCGACATCACCATAAGTCTTAATCCAAAAGAAAAAATGCTTCACGATGCACAAATAGCTTTTAAAAAAGGTCTTAGCATACTCAAAGTGAAACTTGGAAGCGACATACATCATGCGATAGAAGTCACAAAAGAACTCGCAAAAACTCTTCCTGAAGCCAAACTCCTCATAGATGCTAATCAAGCTTGGAGTTTGGAAGAGTCGCTGTTATATGTAAACGCAATAAAAGATGTAAAACTAGAACTCATAGAACAGCCCGTTCTAGCAAAAGACTTATTAGCTCTTAAAACCATTACAAACACAACACATATCCCTATTTTAGCTGATGAGGCTGCGTTTACACTTGAAGATGTCAAAGAAATCATCGCCACTAAAAGTGCAGATATGATAAATATAAAACTGATGAAGTGTGGTGGACTTACAAAGGCGGTTGAAATTTTAAAATATTGTAGAGGAAAAAACGTGAAGTGTATGCTTGGGTCAATGCTTGAGGGACCTGTCTCTATAAATGCAGCCGAACAACTAGCTATGGCTTATAATGATGTGATAAAGTATGTGGACTTAGATAGTCCACTACTTTACAAAGAAGGATTTACTCTCTAGTAAAGTCCGAATTTTCCATCGTTGCGTTTGTAAAGCACACGGGTTTTATCTTCATTATCTAGGAAAATTTCAAACATTTTTCCACTCTCTTTGAGATCATTTAAAACATCTTCAACTTCACGAGGTTTGTAAAGTTCAAGTTCTACTGGAACGATTTCATCTTCCATCTCTTCAGCTGTTGCTTTTACATCAACATTTTCTGCTTTTACTTCATTGATGCCTACTTTATGGTGGTCACTATCTTTATCATGCTTACGGCGCATCGCTTTTTGAGCACGAGAAACTGCCATATCAATAGCTGCATATAAATCATCATCATTTTGTTTAATGATTACAGAGTTTTTATGTGCAAGGTTAATCACAAGCTCGATGAATGAGTGTTCTTTTCCCTTCTTTGTTTGAGCAGAAGCCACCATACTTACAGAAATAATATCTAGGTTGAATTTTTTAAGTGTGTCGATAGAGGTCGTCATATGCCCTTTTATAGCATCAGTGAGTTCCATATGTCTACCAGTAATAGAAATATTCATTTGTAAATCCTTTATCAAATATACTTAATTATATCATGATAAAGTTTACAATAAATAATAAAGTTAAAGTTTTTGAATAGTTCTCTTAAAATAGCGAATTGGCTCAGTCGATACAGTCGTATCAGTAACACTTACAGCAACATCAATCAAGATAGAACCGTTTTGTTCTTCGGTTTCAACGGTTGTATAGCTGTTACTTGCTGTTGGACACATAGTTGTATAAACATATAAGATACTGACATTTATATCATATAAATTATTTTCTTGTTTAAAATTTAGTGAAGTTACATTACAAGGATTTGTACTATTGTTCTCTTGTGCAATTTTCAAAAGTGCATACTCTGTTGCACTTTTTGCTAACAAAACAGACTGTTCATAAAGATATACATCAGTTGTAGACTTAGTTGTTTGAGAAGTCATAGAAATAGCTAAAGCCATAATAGTTGAGATAATCACAATAGCGACAATCGCCATTATCATCGCTATACCATTGCGAGAAGCTCTTAAAATACTGTTTTTTCTTTGCATAAAGAGTACTCATCCCCCTCGATTAAAGTTGATTTTGTACACACTTGAATCTTCATAATGGAACCAATGCCGATAAAACGAAAACTACTTACATTTTCCATTAAAACAACTTTTTTTATATCTTTGCCAGTATCATAAAACTTCTCTCCATTCCAAGGCTGATAATCGTAGTAAAATACCAAATCACCCATATTCAGACCTGCATACTTACTAGTGTTATAGTCTTTCATAACTATTGCATTTGCAGTCCATGCTAATTTATAGTATTCATAAACATCAATCCCTGTAAAATTCCCATCCTTTGGAGCAAATTCATCTGAATTCACTGCCGAGTTAATAGGGTGCATTACGGCAAATTGGTCTAAAATAGCAGTTCCATTCCATCCATAACCATTTATATCATTGTTTGAACCTATAAAATACAAGGCTGATTTATTTATGTCGCTATTTCCATAAGAGAGTGTATCTATAAGTGTATTTATTTCACTTGTATCTGTTTGAGGGGAAACTAGCACTGTTGATGAGGCACGAGTATGATTTAAATCGAGTATACCACTCCACAAAGGTGTAGTGGTACCTCTAAATCCATCTATATCTGTTGATACCCACTCTAAAACATGAAATGAATCTCCACTTGTATCACTCAGTGCTGTAAATACGGTAGTCTCACCTGTTCTAGCGACAACTGAATCTTTTATCCTATGCTCCAACCTAGCAGCAATAATCTCAACTGTTTGTTCACTTGTTGCTTGGAGTTCATGATTTATTTTTGCATTAATAAAACCTTTATAAGCCTCTGCTATAAACTCAACACCAAATTTTCCAATAATCCCCATAACAACGATAACAAAAATGAGTTCTATCATAGTAAATGCAGTACGAACTCTCATTAATATTCCTTCTTATAGTAATCAACTTCACCAATGTTTGCACTATATGTAGTAAGAGTAGTTATAGTTGTTGTTCCATTTTTTATAGCTACAGAAATCTTTTTCATGTATGTATTTGCGACACCATTAAAAGTAGGTGAGCTTGCAACAGTTACAGTCGCATTGTAGTCTGTTTTATACCCAGATTGTTTATCTGTTGTATTGCTGATAAAAACATCTTTAGTTCCATTCATGTCTTCAAGGGAAGTTACTTCTGTAACATCCGTAGTTGCAAGACCGGTGGCACTAGCATCTAAACATCTTCTATGCAAAGGTTGATTTATATGTCCAGGTCTCTGTCTATCACTATTACAATCTCCACTTATATCTATCACTCGTGCCAAACTATATGGTGAGCCAGCCTCAAGAGAGTTGTCATCCCAATGAGCAGTCGTAACCTCATTAAGCTCCGTTGCCGCTGCGAAAATGGCTTCTTGCACTAAGTTTGACTCCATCCCTTTTGTAAGGACTTGGTTCATAACAGGCAAGGAAATAACAGTTATAGATATAACAACTATGGCAAAGATAAGTTCAATAAGAGTAAATGCAGTGCTTTTCCTTACCACATAGTTCTCCTGTTAGTTGTTGATGAGGCATTGGTATCTGTTGTTGCGTTTGTCTCATGTTGCCCTGCCCATGTTGAGTCCCCTACAAACTCAACTTCAAACTCATTAGCTGTTGCGGTTGCTTTATACTTGTTATAAATCAACCAAGAAGATGCATTATTTTCCATTGTTGCTTTATATGGGTAACCTCTAGTAGTATCATAAGTAAGGTTTGCTGTTGCCGGAGTTCCTGCTAACACCCCTGAAGTCACATAAACTGTACCTTTTTGGGTAGCACTTCCTGCACTGCCAGATGTTCCAATATGAGAAGAATTTACAAACCAACGAGGGTCATCGCTTGAGTTTGAATCACTACCATTTGGGAGTAAGGTTTTATTACAATCTGTACCACTACAATAAGCTTCATAGTAAATAAAATCTACTCCCGTTGCACCAACAAATCTTTTTCTTGGTGCATGTGTCCTACCATAGATAAATGTTGCGTTTGTATCTGCTAGACTCGACCCAGTAACCAAAACTCCTGAGTAGTTTGATTCTGTAGTGATATTTACATCTGAACCAAGAAGCATAAATGGGTTTTTCGCAACACTAATATTTCTATCAAAATTAAGACTTACATTCGCATCTGTATTAAGTAATGTTTTTGTGCCATTGGCATCAAAAGTAAGATTATTATCTCCTGTAAGTTCTCTCTTTTTCACATCTGTTAGAGTGTATCCTGTTGGTATATTTACTAAAGAAAATGTAATGTTTACTGGATTTTCCCATGCAGTAGAGTTAAAGTTTTTTGTTGCATTATCATCATCATTTGCAGCAACAACTTTAAGGCTCAATGGTGCTGAAATATTTAAATCACTTGATATGTAAGTAAATCCTAAACCTTGATGATTTCCTAAACTATTTGTAGTAAATTTAAAATGCTCTGGGATAAACGTAACATTTGCATCACCACATATCAAACGCCCTGTTGCACTACAGTCTGCAACTGTATCGTTAGTATCAACAACAGTCCAGTTTGCATCGGTAATGTTCATATCGACTTTTCCTACATCATCAAAAGTTACTCCAACATCACTAGCCGTACCGTTTGCAATAGTAAAATTAGATGTAGAAAAAGCCAAAGTTCCATTTAAAGTTGGCGATGTCGCTCCGTCTGGATAGTATATCGTTTGTCCGATTGAGAGTTCATTTTTAACAGCAGTATAATCTGTCTCTGCGGTTGTTTGATTATAAGCAGCTGCGGTCACTGTAATGTTATAGTCCTTACCTGCACGAGGTAGTGTTGGAAGATTTGAAAGAATAAACTTATCAGGTCTAATAGCAAAATTATCTCTAGAATAAACACTCTGACCTCCACCTAAAAGACATAAAGCACAACCATACCCTTTGTTACTGCCTGCATCTTCTTGATCATAAGGAGAGTTACCTATTCCGTGGTTATTACTCTCACAAGGTGCTCCCGTTGAAGTTTCATCTAAACACGATGCAGCTACAATCGGAAATATTGCGACTAAATTTGACTCATTATTTAAACAACTCGGTACACCAGGAAGATTACCCTGTGTTGTACTATGATTAGCACATGTAATTCCGGGGTTATCATACAATAATTGATCCCAATCAATATAATAGATTTTAAATTTTACATCTTTTCCAATGGTATTTAGATTGAGATTATTTATCTGATATTGTCCTAAAAGTGATGCATTGGCAATAGTAGAGACAAATGAATAATGCCATACATCTTCTTGTAATATATCATTGTTAGATGAGTCAATAATATTTATAGAAACAAATCCATTAAATGAATCATTGACTGTGACATTGTCATTAGTAAGGTGAACTAAAGAAATATTAAAATCTTTATTGATTACTTTTGTATAAATATCATTTTTAGTATCTGTTTCATCTACTGGGTCTTGTCCATTGAGTATTGTGTTTGTCTCTATGAGATTAAAGGAGCCTGATGGACTTGAGCCAGATGTGCTCCCTCCACCTCCACAACTTCCCCAACCATCATTTGCTATATCCTGATCATAATAAAACGCAGAGTTCTGACCAATGAGTATACTCCCACCACTTGATAGTGCCCCTTTTAAATAACTAGGGGAACCAAAACTAGCACTCCCTTCTACATAAACAGTAGCATTAAAAGTTGTTCCCCCTCCTCCTGTTTCTAAATCTCCACTGACAAAAAGCATAAAATTATTAGGGGGCAATGTACCAAAATTTCCATTATTTCCTGTACTGTTTATACCTGGATCATTTCCAGGTTTAAAATCACCATTAATATAAAAATTTATTATCTGATTATTATCGGTTGCACGAATCGAACTAACATCTGTACTTCCGGGAATGTCAAATGATGTTGTATAGTAATTACCACTATCAACAATCATCGTACTACTAGAGGAAGCTGTGATACTATTGGCTTTAAAAAGTACTCTTTTACCTGTAGTATAAGGTTTGATGATAATAGTAGCTTCTTGATCCAAAGCTAAACTTCCAATGTCAATATAATCAGCATGAATTTCAACAGTTGATGTCCCACCATAAGTATTTGTTTGATGCAAAGAGTTAATTTGGACATACGGAGCTTTTAATAATACACTTGTCCCTGCTCTTCCTATCTCTAGTGTTTCTATTTTAATAGTTTGCAGTGCTTCAAAATCAATACTTGTTTTTCCCGGTAAACTAAAAGAATTGATTTTTATATTTTTAGGAATAGTTGAAGTTGTAAAAGAATTTCCTGAACCATTATTTACTATGCCTACACTTCCAATTTCTAAATTATATGGTGTTGGAGTGCTAAAAGTAACTGTATTATCTTTTGTAAAATTTAGAGTATTAATGAATCTTAATGCAGAAAAGTCAACTGCTAATGAGACAAAACTTCCAGTACCTATTTCAACTTGATTATATTCACTTGAAACAAGTGTTTGAGAAGATGTAACTGTTTGATTAGCAACTGATGAACTTGGTGCAGATGATATTGTGGCCACAGCTGGTACATTTACATAATTGAGGTTTAATGTTGTACTATAAGTCCCTGTTGCTGTTGCATCTCCACCGTCACAATTAAGATGTTGATAAGTACCAAAATCAACTATCCCTGTATTTAAAGTACAGTCTGTAGAATTATATATATCTGCTGATCCTCCACCAACATGAGAAATACTACTTGGATTATTCCTTGTTTGCAGAACATCTTCAAATGAACCACATACTGCAGCCGTTGCATTAGCCTCAATTGTTGGTATAACTTCATCTGTTGTTATATAACTAATCGCTGCCTCAATAAAAGTATATGTGAGCGAATAACGCATATAATTCTTATCTTTTTTAAGTACTTCAACATAGTAAGTATTTCCAGACACAACTGAATATGAGAAGGGACCATGTGTTGTACCGTTAGCATTACTAGCAACTATATCGGCACCACCACAAGTCGTTCCTACATAAAATTTCACTTGCATAGAACTTCCATAAGGATGTATTCCTTCACTCATACTAATGTCACCATCAACGGAAGGGGTAAATTTTAAATAAATTGTTTTAGTATCGGAGTAAGAACCTACATAATAATTCGTACCATTAGAAGAAGTAGAGATACCATCTAACCCAGATATCGTATATTCAGCACCACAAGAATTAGGTGTAGTCGTTGTTTCAGTAACTGCCCAAAGATTTAAAGAGGAAAAAATTGACCAAAAAACAAAAAGTAAATTCAAAGTCTTCAAAACAAGTTCCTTATAGTGATAAAAAAAGTGCACACAAAAAGAGGGCTCAATAAAAATTCATCATTACCTCTTCATGCATTATCTGTTAAGTTAGCTTGAAATCTGCTTAAAGTAAGTTGATTATAAAGAGTAGTCTATTTTTTCAAAAAGCTAGATATCTTCTCTGCGACTCCATATTCTTTGGAATTTGAAATAATGATTTGTGCGACTTTTTTTGTATCTGTATTAAATACAAGTGGAGCTATGAAGTTAACTATTGAGTTTTCTATCGGTGTTTGTATTAGCACTATGTTAAAAATCAGGAGATTTGATTCTGTTGTTATTTCAAGTTCTTCTTTTATTTTTTCTGGTACTTCAAAGTCATATTCACGTACAGCATAGGGATTTAGTAAAGTAAAAGAGATATTATCATCTTCACACGACTGCATCTTCATAAACACTTCATCAATCTTTTGTAATTCAACTTGTTTTACATCTTCAAAGCCTAAAAGTGGTGTACTCATATTAAACTTCATTCCCAAACCCTTATATTAATTTCGTTTATTGTATCACTTTAAGCATAAAATATTCCTAGTTTAAAGAGTGTTATATAACTTTAGGGTAGAATAACAATATTATTCACAAGAGGATTATGATTTATGCAGACTAAAACAAAACTTTCACTTATAGTATTGGGTGCTTTTCTTTTACTTACAGGCTGTTCTAAAGAAGTTGAAGAGTACAATAAACCTGCTGTTTATTGGTATGGACAGATTATTCAGTCTGTTGCAAATGGCAACCTTGAAAAAGCTGATAACTACTACTCTTCTTTACAGAGTGAACATGCTGCATCTCCACTTTTACCAGAAGCTACAATGATTTTAGGTGTAGCACATATGCATTTTGAAGAATATCTTCTCAGTGACCATTTCTTAACTCAGTATGTCAAACGCTATGCGAACAACAACGAACAAGAGTTTTCAGAGTTCATGAAAATAAAAGGAAAGTATATGGCTTTACCTAACCCCAGACGTGATCAAGAACTCATTAGTGAAGCTCTGATTGCTGCGGAAACTTTTAAACTCAACTACCCTCATTCAATGTACTATCTGATAGTAGATTCTATGGCAACAAACCTTTACTTGGCACAAGCACTTTTAAACGAGTCTATTGCCTCTTTGTATGAAAGAGTAGACAAGCCTAAATCTGCTGCATACTATAGATCAATTAAGCCTGAACCTTGGATTAAGTGGGAAGATGTAAACAGAGCAAACACTGCTTGGTATAGAGAATGGTTTGAGGGTGATGGTACTTCTAGTTGGTATGACTTTATGATTCCAGATACACAAAATGTTGTTGCACGTAACTCAGTTGCAGATGACAATACTACAAAAAACTAGGACAAATATAATATGAAATTAAGTAATTATGGCACATTTCCAGCTGACATACCTATGATAGCAGAGGATGAACTCTTTTTATACCCTTTTATGATTTCTCCACTTTTTTTAAGTGATGAAGAGAACATAAATGCAGCTACAAAAGCTATAGAAGACAACACTCTTGTTATAGTTTGTCCAACTCGTCCTTCGTTTGAAGGTAAAAGAGATTTTGAATCTATGTATGATGCAGGTGTTGTCGGTTCTATAATGCGAAAAGTTTCTCTTCCTGATGGGAGAGTAAAAGTACTTTTTCAAGGACTTGCTCGTGCAAAAGTTCAACATGAAGTTTCTCAGTCACCACTCATCGCTCATGTTGATGTAATAGAACCAAGTGAGGTAAATGACTTAAAAGTTGAAGCAATTTTAGAGATAGTAAGAGAAAAAGTTCGTACTCTCTCAAGTGTTAGTAGCTATTTTCCACCTGATTTACTCAGAACTATTGAAGAAAATCATGACCACAACCGTATCATCGACCTTATCTGTTCTTCTGTAAAACTCAAAAAAGAGCAAGCATACAAACTTTTTATAGAAACAGATACTGAAAAAAGATTTTTAGACCTTATTGATTATCTTATTGACGAAATAGAAGCTAACAAATTACAAAAAGAGATTCGTTCAAAAGTACATACCCACATAGAGAAAGTTAACAAAGAATACTTCTTAAAAGAACAACTCAAAGAGATACAAAAAGAGCTTGGAACAGACAACTCAAGAAATGAAGAGATAGATGAATACCGTAAAAAACTCGATGCTAAAAAAGATAGTATGGGTGAAGATGCTTACAAGGAGATAAACAAACAACTTGAGCGCTATTCCCGTATGCACCCTGACTCTTCTGATGCTGCCATGACACAGACTTATCTTGATTGGGTTTTAGAGATTCCTTTTGGTGCTTTAAGTAAAAAAGCTCTTAAGATAGAAGATGTAAAAACACAGCTTGATGAAGATCACTTCTCACTCAAAAAACCTAAAAAACGCATAGTAGAGTATTTTGCAGTCAAAGAACTTCTCTCTCTTCGTGGTATCGCACAAAAAAAAGGAGCAGGTGCTATCCTCTGTTTTTCAGGACCTCCTGGTGTTGGTAAAACTTCACTTGCAAACTCCATTGCCACTGCACTAAAACGTCCTCTTGTTCGCATCGCACTTGGCGGACTTGAAGATGTAAATGAGCTTCGTGGACATCGTCGCACTTATGTTGGTGCTATGCCAGGACGAATCACACAAGGTCTTATAGATGCTAAAAAGATGAATGCTGTCATAGTTTTAGATGAAATTGACAAAGTTTCTCGTTCTCAAAGAGGAGACCCTACAGCCGCCCTTTTAGAGATACTTGACCCTGAACAAAATAGTGAGTTTAGAGATTATTATCTTAACTTCAACCTTGATTTGAGCGATGTTATCTTTATAGCAACAGCAAATGATGTTGGCAGAATCCCTGTAGCTCTTCGTGATAGAATGGAGTTTATTACACTTAGTTCATATACACCTCAAGAAAAGTTTGAGATAGCTTCACGTTACCTCATTCCTCAAGAGTTAAAAAAACACGGACTAAAAAAATCAGAACTTAGTATCTCAAACCCAGCACTTAAAGAGCTTATACACAGTTATACAAGAGAAGCAGGTGTACGAAATCTTCGTCGTCGTATTGCAGATATGTGTCGTAAAATTGCACAAGAAGTTCTTCAAAACGCAAGTACCACAAAAGTGACAGTCAGCTTAAAAAATTTAAAAGACTTTTTTGACAAAAGTGTTTTTGAGATAGAAAAAACAGATAAAATTCCAGTTATTGGAGTAGTTAATGGTCTTGCATGGACTGCAGTTGGCGGTGATGTACTCAAGATAGAAAGTATTCGCATCAAGGGCAAAGGAACATTGCAACTCACGGGAAGCCTTGGTGATGTTATGAAAGAATCTGCACGCATTGCTATGAGTGTTGTCAAAACCCTTATAGATACTAAAAAGCTTGAAATCACAGAAGAAAATATTCCTAAAACTTTTAAAGAGATTGAAGACAAGGCAAAAGTAGACCCTAGTGAGGTTTATAAGCGCTATGACCTTCATGTCCATGTCCCAGATGGTGCAACACCAAAAGATGGTCCAAGTGCTGGTATTGCAATGGTAAGTGTTATTTCTTCTATCTTAAGCTCTCAAAAAATCCGTTCTGAGATTGCTATGACTGGTGAAGTCTCCTTAAGTGGTGATGTACTCCCTATTGGTGGGCTTAAAGAAAAACTTATCGCTGCACATAAAGCGGGTATGACAAAAGTTTTAGTACCACAAAAAAATTATGAAAGAGATTTGGAAGATATTCCAAAAGAGGTAAAAGAGAGTGTAGAAATTGTTGGTGTGACTCGTGTCGAAGAAGTATTAAAACAGGTTCTTATTTAAGACCTGTTTTAAATATTAAATAATTACAGTAGCTATTTTACGCATTAATTCATCATTTCTGATAGGCTTCATTAAAAAGCCATTTGCTCCAAACTCCAAAGCCTCACTTTTTTTCGTTTCGTCTGTTGTCAGAACTAAGATAGGCAGTTGTCTCAAGTTGTCATCTGCTCTTACAACTTTTAACATCTCTAATCCACCCATTATAGGCATGATAATATCAAGTAAAATCAAATCTATATCACTTCTTGATTTAAGCACTCCAATAGCATCTGAGCCATTTTTAGCTTCTATCACTTCTTTCACTTTTCCACTTTTTTTCAACATTGACTTTAAAAGTTTTAAGTTAATTAAATCATCATCAACAGCTAGTACTACTAAATCATCTCGTTGCATATCATCAAACCTTTAAATAAATCTTTCCAATAAGAGACCTAAAAGGTCTCTACTTACAACATTGTTAATAACTCGTTGCACATACTTTTTATCTTCTTCATCAACACTATTAGCATCACTATTCATTAAAATAAGTTGTGTTGCCAATGTTGTTTCTTTTTCTTTATCTTGTGTAATATTGTATATCGTTTTAACATCTAAGTCTTCACATGATTTATCAAAAAGAGCAACCTTGTAACTCTCTTCTTTGAGTTTTAGGTACAAATCTTCTGTTGATCTTGCTATCTCAATAGTGTAGCCAAGAGGCTCTATAAGTTTTGCAAAAAGTTTTGATTCTAAGGGACTTGCTTTTGCAATAAGGACATCAGCTTTATACTCAAATGTAGGAGAAACTACCACCGGAGTAACTTCTTCTTCTATTATTTCAAAAATTTCATCTTCATTTTTGTCAATTTCAACAAACTCTTGCTCTGCTACTTCAAGAACTTCTTCTTCTGTAACTTCAACAAAAACTGCCTCTTCTGCATCAACTGTTGGTTCAATTACTTCTTCTTGCAGAATTTCCACTATTTCAGGTTCAGGTTCAGCAACACGATTTAAGAAGTTATTTAAAATAGAAATAATCTCTGCTCGTACTAAAGGTTTCGTTGTATATTCATCAAGTCCAGCTTCTAAGAATACTTCTCTATCACCTTTAAGTGCATTTGCTGTTAATGCGACAATAGGGACATGCGGTTTATTGTATACACTCTCATATTCAAGTATCTCTTTTGTTGCTTCAACACCATCTAGGAAAGGCATTTGAATGTCCATAAAAATCAAATCATATGTATTGTCCTTTCTTTTTTGGAAAGCTTCTAATCCATTAGATGCTATGCTTACAGTTAAACCTAAAGCTTCAAGTGTTCTTTTAATAAGTTTTTGATTAATTATGTTATCTTCTGCCACTAATATTTTTGCATTAAAATTTGAAAAATCTTCAGGAATTATTGTATCAAGAACAACTGCTTCAGCAACTATCTCTCTCTTATGATAATTATTTAGAGCTGCTCTAACTTTAGTATTATTTAAAGGCTCATAAATAGTCTTGAAAATGTTAAGCTCTTTTGAATCAATCATCTTCATATAATTTGATTTTGTTAACAATACAACTTTTTGAGGCATTGCACTATAAGCTACTAAACTCTCATTATCACTATACTCATAATCAATAAATAGTAAATCATAATCTGCCGATTCTTGTAAGTTTACAAGCTCGTCTCTTCCTCTAAAAGAAGTGTAACTAACACCATAAAAATCTAAATATTCTCGTAAATATACTTCTTGTCTTTTACTTCTTGTACTTGATTCTAAAATAAGTGCTTTTATATTTGAAAACTTATCTCTCTCTGATTCCGTATTTACCTCTATCTCTTCAAAATCAAGAGTAAAGAAGAAAGTTGTTCCTTTACCTGTTTCACTATGAAGGTCTAACTGTCCACCCATAAGTTCAATAAAGTTACTAGAAATAGTGAGTCCAAGTCCAGTACCACCATATTTACGTGTAATTGAAGTATCTGCTTGTGAGAAAGCTTCAAAAATTTTCGTTTTTTGCTCACTCGTTACACCAATACCACTATCTTGTACCTCAAATCTAATTCTAGTTATACCAATAGTAGCTGTTTCTTCTTTTCTAATGTTTACATTTATAAAACCTGCACTACTTGTAAACTTCACTGCATTTGAGAGAAGATTAATAATAACTTCTTTAATCTTCGTAGGGTCACCTTTTAGTGGGCTCTCTAATGATGGTTCAATAAAACAACTTAAATTTACATGTTTCTCACTTGCACGTACTGCATACACCTCAACAGCACTTTCAAACTCTTCAATAGGATAGAATGAAACATCCTCAATCTCAAGTTTATTACTCTCAATTTTAGAAAGGTCAAGAATATTATTGATAATTTCAAGAAGATTTTCAGAACTTTTTTCAATAATATCAACAAAATCACTTTGCTCTTCTTCAAGATTAGTATCTTTTAAAAGTTCAGTAAAACCAACAATTCCATTGAGTGGTGTTCTAATCTCATGTGACATATTTGCAAGGAACATTGATTTTGCTTCACTTGCATCAAGTGCAGTTTCCTTATCTTTTTTAGCTTGTTCAACAATTTTCTCAATCAAACTATATGCTTGTTCTGTTCCATCAGTTGTATTAAGATTAATCTCTATTCTTTCATCATGTTCTGTTGTAGCAACAATCTTTTTCAGTAAATCTTCTAGGTTGAGTACATTTTTTGCAATCTCATTTGAAAGTAAGTATCCAAGGATTGATAATATAAGGATAAGTGCCCATACAGATATAGAAGCAATCAAGAACAGATAAGCATTCTCTTTAACTTGCAAAGCTTTCTTATCTATGACTACAGAAAGAAGATTCTCTGCACTTGCTATTACCCTCTCTTTTTCTCTAAGAATTTTTTGCCAATTTTCTACATCAATTTCGTATTGACCAGTCATAATACTTGAGAAAATATGTGTTCTTTCTTTATTTATTTTCTTAAACAGTGCAAGGTTTTTCTCACTTTTAAAGATTCTATCAAGTTTCTTTACGAGTGCCACATTTTCAAGGTTGTTATACTTAAGTGCATCAGCTCTAGCAATCAAAGAAATCCAGTTATTTACTTTATCTTCTTTAAGTGTTATTGTATCGGCAAGAACACCTGATACAAAATCTTTTTCCGAAATAGTCGCTTCACTCGCTCTTTCAAAGGCAATATAAGCTGTTGTGAGTTGATTGATTTCTGGATCCATTTGGTCAGCATTCAACTCTTCCATTTCTATGTACTTCTCTGCTATTACATATTCGTTATATGAGTTATTCACAGCATAACTTGTTACTAATAACAAGATAACAATCGGGAAAAGACTAATTAATCTAAGTCTATTTTTTAATCCTAAATTCATCTATAAGACCTTATTTTGAGATTTGTTTTATAACAGCATTCATATTATCAATGGCTGCTGTCATACTGTTTTTATCTGATACATTTGCTATTAAAAGTAAATCAGATGTTAAATCTTTGATATACATACTATCACTCATATTTTTAAGAAGTAGTGCCTTTTTTCGACACTTTGCTATGTCATCTATATCTAAAGCTTCTTCCATATCTTTGAGTAAAGCAAACGCAGCTTGAGTATAATCCTCTAAGAGTTCATTGAATGTCTCTATATCTAAACCAATCTCACTTGCTGCAACTGTTTTAGAGTAAGCAACAACAACATCTTTTTCTATCTCTTCTTCAATTTCTATATCTAAAGGTATAAGCTCTGTTGCATCTTCTTTATCTTTAAATTCTAAGATAAAATCATCATCATCGTCTAAAACTATCTCTACTGGAGCATCTATTTCCTGATGTTCTTCTTGTCTATCAACTTCTATTATAGGTAAAGGCTTCTCTTCTTCTATAGCAACTGGAGCTGCCATTTTCACTTCTTCACCTGCAAGCTTAGCTACAATATGATAAAAATATTCAATATTATTTTTTAATACAGTTATATCTTTAGAATCGTTCATAATACATAGCTTGTCGTATGCATTCTCAATTCTAAGATTTCCTGCTACACCTTTGAGTTTATGAGACAACATAGCTACAGTTTCTATGTCTCCGTTTTCTAAAGCAGTGTATATTTTTGGTTGAAATTCTCGTGCTTGTGCAATAAAATCTTCAATAAACTCTTCAATTAAATCTACTGGTAGCCCAAGTTCATTTGATGCTATCTTAGGATCAAAAACATAATCATCTTGAGGAATAGAAATTTCTTGAGGTGTTACTTCTATCTCTTTTTCTGTCTCCATATCGACTTCAAGAGGTATGTCATAATCAGGTTCAACTATTGCAACAGGAACGACTTCTTCATAACTTTGCACTTTTTCTTCAACTTTTGGAGTAATAATTTCTCTTGGAATGACTACTTTTTTTGGAGTTAGCACTTCTGGTCGAATAATCGCTTCTACTTTAGGTTGTGTACGAACTTCTTTCTCCACATGTACAGGAGGCTCTTCTTGTGGTATGTCAATAAGAACTTTATCCCCTGTATCACCAGATAATTGTCTTAAATTATTGAATTTTATTACGAAAGATTTTGAGCTTGGGCTTTGTGTAAGATAGATTGTTGTGATTGCTATATTTGCTGTAAATGATTTAGCATGAATATTAATCATTACTTTTGATTCTTCTACTGATTCAGCACAATCTATAAAATCTATCCAATGTACATGCTGAAAATTATGGATATATCCTGGTTGTTTTACAAAAAAATCTGCAAAATCTTTATGTTCCGCTTGCAATGCTGCTAAGTCAGAAAAACCAAAAATTTTTAAATACTCTTCGTTAATCCCAATAAACTCTTTTTCAAAACTATAAATCAACATTCTTCATGTTCTCCTTTAAGCTTCTTCTAGCATTCTATTATATATGTCTTGCATTTCTAAAACATTTGTGCGGGAGGCATGCTTACGAACAGCCATATAGCCAGTAATTTTTCCATTATCATCTTTAATAGGTAGTATCTCAGTCTCAACCCAGTAGTAGAGTCCATCCTTTCGCAAATTTTTCACTAAACCATTCCATGCTTGACCCGAAGATATAGTTTGCCACATCTTAGCAAAGACTGCTTTTGGCATAGAAGGGTGTCTGATTATGTTGTGGGGGTGACCAACAAGTTCATTGGCTGTATATCCAGAAACTTCACAAAATCTCTTGTTCGCATAAGTAATGATACCTTTTTCATCTGTTTGACTGATGATAACACTACCTTCATGCACATATTCTTTGTCGATAGGCGCTATTATACTCATATAAAACCCTTATATTAGTGATTTACTTTCATGCTTTGTGCATATACTAACATAAAGGAGTAAAAATAAAACTTAGTTATAACAGTTTTTTATAACATTAGCATCTTTGATGCTTAAAACCGCACTAATATCTTCTAGGCTTGTCTTTTTTAATGCTTCAAATGTACCAAAATGTTTTAAAAGTTTGACAATTTTTGCTTGAGAAATTCCCTTTAAAGTAAGGAGTTGGCTCTCTTGGTCAAGCTTGAGTTTTGTTTTTTTATGAAAGCCTATAGCACTTCGATGTGCTTCATCTCTAAGGTTTTGTGTCCATTGCAATCGTTTGTCACTCTCTTTAAGTCTAAACTCATTCTCTCTTGTATGCATGATATCTTTGGCTTTTCCTTTTGCACGATGAGACTTTGCATCAATCTTTTCTTTAGAGATAGCTATAACATCAAAATTTGCACCACTCGAAACTAAAATATCTAATGCAAGTTTTAAAAGAGTTGCCCCTCCGTCTATTATCCACAAATCTGGAGGAGAATTTTTAGCAAAACTTTCTACTCTTCTTGTAAGTGTTTCTCGCATTTGTGCATACTCATCCCTGGCTTGTAGATGATAAGTTCGGTAACTTTTTTTATCAAATTTTCCATCTTCATAAACTATCATAGCCCCAACAGTCGCCATTCCTGACATATGGGAGTTATCAAACACTTCTACTCTACGAGGTATTTTTTCTAAGTTTAACAGTTCTTGTAAATCTTCTAAAAGTTTTGTATCTATGGATTTTTTATCTCTTCTAAGTAGTTCATTTGCATTTATAAGAGCCAAGTCGATTAACTGTTTTTTCTTACTGCGTTTAGGTACTTCTATCTGTGCTTTTTTTTCAAAAATCTGACTCAAATGTTGGGCAACAACCTCCTGCCCTTCAAATGATTCCCCAATCAAAATAGGTGCAATAATCGGTGGCTTTTCTCCACTATAAAAATCAAGTAAAACACGGGCATAACTCTCATCTTTGTCATACCCTTCATTCAACTGCATAAAGTCATGAGAAGAAGATATAATTTTCCCATGTCGCATAAAAATCCGAACAACTACAGCTCGCGATGTTGCTGCTTGAATAACAAAGATGTCATAGTTTTCATCTGTTGCAAAATCTATCTCACTCTTAATCTCTGAACGAGATATTCGCTCCATCCTATCACGAAGCTCACCTGCTTCTTCAAAACGCAACTCCTCTGCATAAAAGCCCATTTTATCTTCTAGTTTTTTGAGTAGACTTTTTTTGTTTTTAATCAAATGAGTAGCTAAGGTCACTTCTTCTTGGTATCTCTCTTGCGAAATTGACAACTCACAAGGACCTAGACATTTATCTATTTGATGATACAAACAAAGTTTTTTTGATTTTAAACAAGCTTTTTTTTGTACAAGTTTACAAATCTCATACACAGAGTCTAAAATATCTCTAGCCCCTACCGAATAAGGTCCATAATAAGTAATATCTTTACTTTTTAGTATCTTTCTTGTTATATCAAAACGAGGGTATTTTTGTGCATTATCTATGTAAATGTAAGGATATGTTTTATCATCACGAAGTAAGATGTTGTACTTTGGATTGAGTTGTTTAATGAGTGAATTTTCAAGTATCAGGGCATCATGTTCACTATTTACGACTATATAGTGCATACTTACAGTTTGATTTATCATCTTTATGATTCGCTGGCTAAGTTGTGAGGATGGAGCTAGTTTTGGAGAAAACTGCCAATAAGATTTAACACGATTACTTAAATTTTTAGCTTTGCCTATGTAGAGTAAATGCCCATCTTTATCAAAATATTGGTAAATCCCTGCCGATGATGGAAGTTGTTTTATGGTTGCTTCAAGTGTCATGTTGTATTATATCAAATATATATTTTAAAGGGCTAGTTTGAAATCATTCAAAACAATTTTAATATTTCTAAGTTTTTTATTTAGCATAAGTGCTTGTGGCTACAAAGCGGCTCCTTATTACCAAGAAGAAGCACCTGCATCTGATGAAAATGTAAAGTTCATCGTGACAAAAAAAGAGTTCCCAAATGACAATAATGTGAGTTGTGATAGCAAATGATTCAATATGATGTCATAATCGTTGGAGCTGGTGTTGCTGGGCTTTATGCAAGTATGAATCTGCCTAAAGAGAAAAAAGTTTTGCTCATCAATAAACGCGAAACTTTTAAGTGCAACACTTTTTATGCTCAAGGTGGCGTTGCACTAGCTCGTGATACTGCTGATATTCCTGTTCATATCCAAGATACTCTCGATGCTGGCTCTGGACTTTGTAATGAAGAAGCTGTAAAACTTTTGAGCGAAAACTCAAGGGAGGCTATTGACAACCTCATTGAAAAAGGATTTGAATTTGACAGAGGAGAAGATGGCGAACTTCTCTACACTAAAGAAGCAGCCCACTCATGTGAGAGAATTTTACATGCTGGTGGTGATGCAACTGGACGGTATCTCCACCACTTTTTACTCTCACTAAATACCCATGCTATGCTTGGTGATGCTAGAGTTGTAGACTTGCTTATAAAAGATGGTGTATGCTATGGTGTAACTGTTTTAGACCATAGAGAAGTACGAAATATCTATGCGAAAGATGTCATCATTGCTAGTGGGGGGATGGGTTCACTCTATGAGTACCACACAAATGCACCAACTATCAGTGCCGATATGCAAGGACTCTGCGCCCTAAAAGGCATAGAACTAGAGCATATGGAAATGTTACAGTTTCACCCGACTGTTTTTGTAAAGAGTCTTGATGCTCAAAAACAACTCCTTACAGAAGCCCTTCGCGGTGAAGGTGCTACCATAGAAGATGAAAATGGCAGAAGATTTATGTTTGACTATGACAAACGCGGTGAACTTGCTTCACGAGACATTGTGAGTAAATCTATCTACATCTACAAGAAAAAAACAGGCTTACAAGTTTATCTTGCATTTGATGCTTTTGAAGAAAAATACTTTGAGCACCGATTTCCAAATATTTGTACAAATCTTAGAACACTAGGCTATGATGTTCCTCGTCAAAGAGTTCCTATTTCACCTGCATTTCATTATGCAATTGGGGGCATCAAAACAGACCTAAATGCAAGAGTCCCTAGTATCAAACATCTTTATGCTGTTGGTGAAGTTGCCTCAACAGGTGTACATGGAGCTAATCGTCTTGCTTCAAACTCTTTACTTGAGGGTTTAGTTTTTGCAAAAATAGCTGCCCTTGATATTCTTTCCAATAAAGAAGAAAAACAATTTTTGGAGTTTGATATTATAAACGAAGTTATGAGCTACAAAAAAGATAAAATAAAAAAGAATCAACTGAGATATATAATGTGGGAGAATGTGTCTATTATAAGAACAATTAATGGATTAAATGATGCATTAGGCACAATTAATGCTCTTTTAAATGAAAAAATTGGTAGACTATTGAAATTTCGTTTATTGACTGCAAGGGAGATTGTACTTGCTGCATTAAAAAGAAAAGAATCCATAGGGGTTCACACCATACAAGAGGAGAATTAAATGGAACAAGGTTCGATGGCAGAAGGTGTTGTACAGGCAGTACAACATGCTTCAACAGATATAAATCTAGCAACAACTTGGGTAGGATGGCTTTCTTTAGCTGTTTTTGTAATCGCATATTATTTTATTGCAACAGAAGAAAATTGGGGAGTAAACAAGGCTAAACCAGCACTATTTGCAGGTACTTTTATGTTTATGCTTATCGGTATTTACTATGCACTTAATGGTCTTAACCCTGACTCTTTACATGATGAACTTGAGTTACTTATTCTTGAAATTGCAGAGATATTCTTCTTCTTGCTTGTTGCTATGACATATATTGAGACACTTATAGAACGTGGTGTATTTGACCTTATGAAGTATAAACTAGTTTCAAAAGGTTACACATATAAAAAGCTTTTTTGGCTTACAGGTCTTTTAGCTTTCTTTATCTCTCCAGTTGCAGATAACTTAACAACAGCACTTATCCTTTCAACTGTTCTTTTTACTATTGACAAAAAAAATCTTGCGTTTTTAGTTCCAGGTGCTATTAACATCGTCGTTGCTGCAAATGCAGGTGGTGCTTGGTCACCATTTGGTGATATCACAACACTTATGGCTTGGACAGCCGGAAAAGGTGAGTTTATAGACTTTTTATATCTTTTCCCTGCATCTGTTTTAGGATGGGGTGTAACAGCATTTTTACTCAGTATGTCAGTTCCTACTGGACAACCTCCATTTGATGCATCAACAGAGAAAAAACCTGTTGTTCAAGATGGTGGGATGGGTGTTGTTTACTTAGGTGTTGCAACAATCATCATGGCAGTTCTTGGACATCAATTTTTCCACTTCCCTGCAATGTGGGGTATGATGTTTGGTATGGCTATACTTAAACTTTACTCTGTTCAACTTACAAAAACAGGTCAAAATAGTTTTAACATCTATGTAAATATGCAAAAAGTAGAAAACGATACACTTCTTTTCTTCTTTGGTATCCTCTCGGCGGTAGGTGCACTACACTTCTTAGGTTTTTTACACTACATCCATGACTTATATGGTATGTTTGGTCCAACAGCAGCTAATATTGGTGTTGGTTTTCTCTCAGCAATTGTAGATAATGTCCCCGTTATGAGTGCTATCTTAAAATCATCCCCTGAAATGGGAATAGATCAGTGGTTACTCGTAACTATGACAGCTGGTGTTGGTGGTAGTTTAATCTCTTTTGGTTCTGCTGCTGGGGTTGGTGTTATGGGTAGACTTCATGGTATTTATACTTTTGGTTCTCACATGAAACATGCTTGGACTATCTTAGTAGGTTATGTTATATCTGTAGCTATTTGGTACTTCCAGTTTGAGATTTTAGGTCTTTACTAAAATCTACTTTTCTATTTGCTTCCATTTTTTAATGGAAGCAAAACATTTCCTTCTTAACAAAGGTCATTTTCATGTCTTATTACATCCTCGATAAAACCAACATAACTTCTTATCTTTACCAAATTGATACAATCAAAGAGTATTTTGAAAATGCACAACTCAGTATAAATGAAATAGGAGATGGAAACCTCAACTTTGTTTTTATAATCAAAAGTAAAGTTGATAGTTCTAAAGCTCTTATCTTAAAACAGGCTGTTCCTTACCTGCGTTGTGTTGGAGAAGAGTTTCCCCTTGACAAAGAGAGAATGACTTACGAGATAAGAGCTCTGCAAACATACTTAGTCAACACACCAAACAACACTCCAATAATTTACCATGCAAACGAGGCTATGAGTGTTGTTGTTATGCAGTATTTGAGCGAGCATATTATTATGAGAAAAGGTCTTATAGTCAGCACTTTGTATACAAATTTTGCAGAACATATAAGTGATTTTTTAGCACAAAATCTTTTTAAAACCTCCTCTTTGTACTTAGATTCTAAAGCTAAACGCAGCCTAGTTGATAGATTTAACTCAAACACTCAACTATGTAAACTTACAGAAGATTTTGTTTTTACCTTTGCGTTTATGGAAAATGAAACAAATGACGAGTATGCACAAAATCATCCACTGGCACAAGAACTTTTTTCTAATATGAACTTTAAAAAAGCCATCTTAAAACTCAAGTATAAATTTATGACGCAAAATGATGCCCTACTTCATGGAGATTTACACACAGGTTCTATTATGCTTAACACCAAAGAGACTTATGTCATAGACCCTGAGTTTGCCTTTGTTGGTCCTTTTGGATTTGATATTGGTGCACTTATTGGTAATCTTGTTATGTCTTACACTTCTCATATTGCCAAAGAAGGTTCTTGTAATTATTCGGATTGGATACTGCAAACTATCCAAGAGATACTCGAAAAATTTGAGACAAAATTTTTACAACTTTGGCAAGAACAAAAAGAGAGTGCTTTAATAACTGAGGGCTTTATCGACGAAGAACATCTTAGTAGTTATCAAACTGACTTCATGTTAAACATCTTGCAAGAGAGCATAGGTTTTGCAGGAGCAAAAATGGCACGACGGATGTTTGGAATCGCTGGAGTTGAAGAGATTCGTGAGATTCAAAACTTCAACATTCGTGATAGTGCGATGAAACAAACACTTCAAATCGCCAATACATTTGTTACGACTTATGAAACCATTCAAAGCACTAACGACATTATAAATATAATAAAAGAGAGTAACTAGATGCAAGGAAAATACAGACCTTTTTGGCTTGATGATGCAAAAAACGTTGTTGTTATAGACCAAACAAAACTTCCATTTGAGTATGAGACTGTTACATTAAAAAGTTCCGATGATGCCATAGTTGCTATAAAAGATATGATAGTACGAGGTGCAGGAGTTATTGGTAATATCGCTGCGTTTGGTGTTTACTTGGCTGTGCGAGAAGATAGCTCACTCAAACACATCAAAGCTCAAGCACAAAAAATACGAAAATCTCGTCCTACAGCGGTAAACCTTATGTGGGCAGTTGATATTATGATGAGTAAACTTGAAAACGCACAAGAAAATCTTCTTCAAGTCGCTCTGGAAGAAGCTATTAAAATATCCGATGAAGATGCACAAAGAAGCGAGTTAATGGGAAAATATGGCTGTGATGCTTTTGAAGAGATATTAAAAACAAAAAACAAAAAAACACTCAATGTCCTCACTCACTGTAACGCAGGCTGGCTTGCCATAGTAGACAATGGCTCCGCACTTGCTCCCATCTATGAGGCGCAAAAAAGAGGTATGGACATTCATGTTTGGGTTGATGAAACGCGACCACGAAACCAAGGAGCAAATCTAACTGCATGGGAGTTAAATGAGAGTGGCATCAAACACACGGTCATTCCCGACAACACGGGTGGCTATCTTATGCAACAAGGTTTTGTAGATGTATGTATAGTTGGTGCAGATAGAGTCAGTGCAAATGGTGATGTTGCCAACAAGATAGGAACTTATCTTAAAGCCCTAAGTGCTAAAGACAATGAGATTCCTTTTTATGTTGCCATTCCTCTTGGAACACTAGATTTTGAGATTCATGATGGGATTAGAGATATTCCTATTGAACTTCGTAGCGAGGATGAAGTTCGGTTTATTAGAGGTCTTAATGCTGATGGGGAAGTTCAAGAGCTTAAAATCGTTCAAGATAGTTCTTTAAGCGTAAATTATGGCTTTGACATTACCCCTGCCCGTCTTGTCACGGGCATCATCAGTGAAAATGGAATTTGTGAAGCAAATACAGAGGCAATACGAAAAAGTTTTTTAAGAGAAGATAATGTCTAAAATAGACGACGGAGTTGTCAAATACTCTCTGGACTTTCAAGAGAAAAAACTCCCCAATGAAGCATTATGTTTTAACATAGAAACTCTACGAAAAAGGCTTTATGCCATGCAACTCATAGGTGCTTATGAAAATGGCATAGGCTATGGAAACATCAGCCATAGAGATACTAACAGTGACTCTTTTTACATCACAGCTACACAAACAGGAGAACTTGAAAACTTAGAGATAAAAGATTACTCTTATGTTAAAAGTGTGGACTTTAAAACCTTTAAAACCTTTGCAAGTGGTTTAAGCAAACCAAGTAGCGAATCCATAACACATGCCGCGATTTATGCACTTGATAAAAACATAAATGCAGTCATTCACATACACAATGAAAAACTTTGGAATTTTATGCTTCAAAACAACTACTTAAGCACCAACGACACACCCTATGGAACTCCAGAAATGGTCGAGGACATCCAAACTATGTATAAAAAACTCACTCCCCTAGAGAATAATGCCTTTGTTATGAAAGGACATTTTGAGGGTGTTGTTACCTTTGGCAGGAGTTTAGACGAGGCTCAAATAGCACTCTACAAACTTGTTGGAGAGTGCTTAGTATAGAGTTGTTTTTATTTGATTTTATCTCTTGGAACAAACTCTAAAACAGTGGCGTCTATACAAAATCGTCGTCTTCCATCAGCTCTTGGAAATACATGCCCCAAATGAATACCACTTTTTTTTGAAACAAGTTCTATGCGTTTCATACCATACCTGTTATCTTCTTTTTCAACTACTGTGCTATCTGCCGCTTTATAAAAACTAAGCCATCCCGTTCCTGAGTGAAAACGCTCTCTTGTGTCAAAAAGCACATCACCACTAAGTTTATCTACAAAAACACCATCTGGTGTATCTTTAAAGATTTCATATTGTCTACATCCTGGTGCATCTGTACCCTCATGAAACGCAACATTATAGGCTTGTGAATTTTTGCCAAGTTTAAACAAGCCCAAAATTTTGTAAAACTCTTTTGCATTCATGTATCCAGGGTGACCTATGACCTCTTTGGCATCTTTTATAAACAAAATCGTTGGCGTTGCAAAAAGTTTTGTATCAATTTTAAAGCCTTTTAAATCCTTAGCATAGAGTGTTCTTAGAGGGATTGAGCCTTTATATTTGGAGCTTACATCTTTATCAAATTGTTCACAGTATGGGCAGTAATTTTCTGATTTGATAACAATAATCTCTTTACCTCCTAAAGGAATTGCCTTATCGGTGTTTAACTGCATTTTACTAAACTTTACTCCCGTAGCATGATTTGGACAGTATCCATGTGGGTTTCTTTGTAGATAATCTTGATGATAATTCTCTGCTGGATAAAATTTCACTAATGGTTTTATCTCTGTTGTTATAACACCATACCCTGCGTTTATGAGTAAGGCTTGATACTCTTTTTCTGTAGATTGCGCTACTTTTTCTTGATTTTCATTTGTGTAGTAGATAGCACTTCGGTAGTTGTTTCCAACATCATTACCCTGAGCATTGAGTTGTGTTGGGTCATGAAGTTCCCAAAAAGATTTTATAAGTGTCAAAGCATCTGTTTTTGTGTTATCGTAAGTAACTTGTACCGACTCTGCATAATTTTTTGTTTTAGAGTCTAGTTTGAGCCTTCGCATATCTAAAACATCGTTGTAAGTGGGGTTTGCATAGTTACCTCCTGCATACCCTGACTCTGCGTTTATAACACCTGCCATATGTTCAAAATGTTTCTCAACTCCCCAAAAACATCCCGCTGCAAATACTATTGAAACTATCATAAATTCTCCTTCTTTTCACAGAAGTATAGCTTTTGTTTGTGTATGTTTTGTGTATAATTCATTTATGATTGAACAAGCCTCCATAGAAGCTCTCAAAGCTCGACTTGATATTGTTGATGTTGTTGGAAGTTATGTGGAACTTAAAAAAGCAGGGGGCAACTACAAAGCACCTTGCCCTTTCCATGATGAAAAATCACCCTCTTTTGTTGTAAGCCCACAAAAACAGATTTATCACTGTTTTGGATGCGGGGCCGGTGGTGATAGTGTTAAGTTTGTGATGGAGTATGAAAAACTTAACTACCCTGAAGCACTTGAAAAGTTAGCAGATTCTTACAACTTTACTCTCTCTCATACAGATAATAAAAACAGTAAACCTCGTTCTCAAATTATGGAGAGTTTAAATGAGTGGTATCAAAATCTACTCAACACAAAAACAGTTGCACTGCAATATATAAGCGAACGTGGTATCTATGAGAGCAGTGTTGAGAAGTTTGGCATAGGATATGCCCCCGATACAAATGCAACAATCAACTATATAAAATCACAAATGTTTACTATGAATGAAGCGGTGCAGATGGGTGTTGTTGGTTTTGATGGAGGACGGAATTTTGCTCGTTTTATAGAACGAATTACTTTTCCTATTCATTCAGCCAATGGCTCGTTAGTTGGTTTTGGTGGAAGAACCATAACAGGACATCAGGCAAAGTATGTAAACTCTCCTGAAACACCTTTTTTTAATAAATCACGACTACTTTATGCATATCACCATGCAAAACAATCCCTCCATAAACGCAAAGAAATCATCATCACAGAAGGCTATCTTGATGTTATAATGCTCCATCAAGCAGGTTTTGACAATGCAGTAGCCACTCTTGGAACAGCTCTCACAGTTGAACACTTACCACTTCTTCGTAAGGGCGAGCCAAAAGTTGTGATGGCTTATGATGGAGACAATGCAGGTCGAGCAGCAGCCCTAAAGGCAAGTAAACTCTTAAGTGCAAGTGGTTTTAATGGTGGTGTTGTAGTTTTTAGCGGAGGGCTAGACCCTGCTGATATGGTCAAAGATGGACGAGTAGAAGAGCTTGGAAATATGTTTCGTTCACCTAAACCTTTTATAGAGTTTGTCCTCGATGAGATACTTTCTCTTTTTGATTTACAAGACCCTAAGGCAAAAGAAGCTTGTATGCAAGAGGGAGTGAGTTACTTAAAAACTCTCTCTCCTCTTTTACAAGAGGAGTACAAGACTTATCTTGCACCGCGTTTAGGTGGGCTTGGAGTCTCTCCCTCGCTTATAAAGTTTAACAACCCTACAACTACAAACGCAGCGAACAAAGCACTTATGCAGACGAACACTCATAAAGATATGTGGGAACTCTCTCTTATAAAAACAGTTTTAGAAAAGCCTCATTTTATTAATCAAATCTTAGATGTTATAGACCCATCTTTATTACAGTTTCACTCTCGTGAGCTTTCTCTTGCCTTGGGTGAGAACAAAGATGCACCCCAACTTATGGCAATTTTGATAGATGATAGCATTATCGCTTTACAAAATGAAGAGGCTCTCAATGCAGAACTCATTACTTTTCTTTCGCGTTATTATGAACGTGAACTCAAAAAAATAAATATTACTCAAAATATTAGTTTTGAAGAGAAAGCTTTTTATATTCGTAAATTTCGTGGTAAAATCTCAAAACTTAAGCATGGAGAATTAGTAGGCTTTAATGATTAAAATCAAAAAATATGTTATACTTTAATCATCTAAAATAAGGTTTTATAATGGCTGGTATACACTTCTCTTTTGATAACTTTAAACAACTTATGCAACTCAACATTGGTATTTCTGAAAGACTTGACGAAAATCGTGCTGAAAGTTTCACACTTTTGTATTGTGACTTTTCAGGAATATCTGAAGAAATAGTTGATGCCTCTTTACTTCAAATACTCAGAACATCTGATTCTATTGTCAATCATGAAGGAGATTACTTTTTTGTCTTACCTTATACAGACAAATACGGAGCAGAGATTGTAAAAACGATGTTTGATGAATTTTTTGCAAAATATTTAAAATCTTTTTTACTCAGTTATCCTGCTGATGGAGAAACGACAGAAGAGATTTTAGGAGCTATGCAAGATAGTGTAAGTCTATTTCATAAACATGATTTAAGCTGTTTAGATAGGTTTGCTAAGCAGTATAACTAAAAATTTAATGGAACAATAAATGCTATATTTATAAAAACCCCTAAAATTAGGGAGCATAAATATAGGAGTACGAGATGATTTCATTAGATGTAAAACCGAAAACTTCGGCTTCACCCTTAAGTCTCTCTTCAAAAGAAGAGATGCCAACCCTATCTTTTTCAGAACTTTTAAAAGGTGTATCACTTAAACAAGATACAAAGCTTATCCAAAATGGGGCTTTAGTTCTCTCTTTAAATGAATCTTCAAAAGATGTACAAACTGATAAAAAACTCTCAAAAAGTGATATTTTACTATCTTTACTAAAAGGTGATATACCTAAAGAAAAAGATGTGTCAAAATTAAAAACAGAGTTACCTTTAGAACTCAATCCTAAAATCACAGAATCTTTGAGTGTGGATGAATTGAAAACCCTTATTAAAGATGCTAAACAGTATCTCAAAAACAAAATCATTCAAAGTGATGGCTTTAAACATGCGGAAATTCAGGCACTTCCTCAAACACTTAAAGGTCTTGCACAAGTTGCGAAGAAGTTTGGTATTGAGCTCTCAAAAATAACGATTGAAGAAGTAAAATCAACTGTTAAAGAAGAAGTTAAACCTGATACAAAACAAATTTTAAAAATCGATAAACTTCCTAAAATAGATACTCATAAACCTATTGTTAAAACGAAAACAACTCTAGTCAAAGAAAAAGCACAAATTCAAGAGACTAAAACAGAACTTCAAGAGACATTACACACACAAAACAAGCAAAAATATGTAGAGCAAAAAATAGAAGCCATCAAAACTACTCCTCTTTTTAAAGCACAAACACAAACTGAACATACTACACAACAGTTAGTTCAAACTAAAATCTTATCAACAGAAAAAAAAGAACCTAAAGTAAAAGCTGATGAAATGCTCAAATCACTTTTAAATGCAGATAAAGCATTAAAACAAGACACAACATTAACATCTGATTTTTCTGTAGCCTCTGCTAAAGTAATCGCTCCTAAAGCAACTCGTGAAAATTCAAATGCTTTTGAGAGTTTACTTAAAGGAGATAGCACAGATGCATCTAATGTGAGTAAACTTGATGGTTTAACAACAAGTAAAGCAGATAGCTTTGAAGTTAAACTCGTTGAAGCAAAACAATTAACAAAATATCTTTCTCAGGATATAAAAACTGCAATAGAAGATTATAAATCACCATTTACGAGAATTAAAGTACAGTTAAACCCACAAAGACTTGGTGAAATAGACTTAACAATTGTACAACGAGGCAAAAATCTGCATATAAATTTAAGCTCAAACAGTGTTGCGATTAACACTTTAGCCATGAATGCACAAGACTTAAAAACACAACTTGCCAACAATGGAATAAGTAATGCTTCATTAAACTTTAATAACAGCTCGCAAAGTGATCAATCTGGTGCAAATCAACAGCAACAGCATCAGCAGAAGCATCAAGATCAAAAAGCTCAAGATGAATACAATTACTTTGAAACACAAGAGAAAAATGAAGAAATTTTAAGCTCTCTTGAAATTGTAGTTCCGCACTACGCTTAAAGGACATATTATGGCAGTCAACTCAACTAACAGCACGTCTTCAACACTTTCACAAGCAACAACAACTAGTACAAATCCAAAAGGGATACTAGGAAAAGATGATTTTTTAAAGCTTCTTTTAGTAGAACTTCAATATCAAGATCCAACAGCACCAACAGATACTGAGAAAATTTTATCTCAAACTTCTCAGTTAGCAACTCTTGAATCAGCTGATAATACAAATGCTGCTTTAGAGAAGTTGTCTGCATCACTTGGAAATTCACAGCAATTTTCTACTATCTCTGCTATTGGTAAAACAGCTGATTTAGGAAGCGATTCTATAGCTATGGATAAAGGAAACAGTTCGACATTTGAAGTATATTTTCCAGAGGCAGTTCAGCAAGGAAGCATAGTAATCACTGATAATACTGGAGCTACTATAAAAACTCTTGATGTTGGAACAAACCCATCAGGTGTTTACCAATTTACTTGGGATGGTAGTGATACAACAGGAAATGCTGTAGATAGTGGGATTTATCATGTCAATGCAACTTATAGTAACCCTGATGGACAAACATTACAAACGCGACTCGGTGCATATCCTATTGAAGCTGTGCGTTTTGACCAAGGCAATACTTTAGTCAAAGTTGGTTCAAACTATGTACCTCTTGATAACATCAAAGAAGTATATTAATTAAAAGGAGTTTATTATGATGACTCAAGCTTTTTATAGTGGAATTTCTGGTTTACAGACAAATTCTGCAGGAATAAATGTTTTGTCAGACAACTTAGCAAATATTAATACTACTGGATATAGAGGCTATAACATTGAATTCGCTTCGCTCTTTGAAGAAAGTATTAACACAAACACAAACAAAAGTAATCAAGAAAGTACTATTGGTGTAGGTTCTCGTGTTCAAGCATCAACAATGCTACAAACAAACGGTTCTCTTTTACTTTCAGACAGAAGTACTGATTTAGCCGTTGATGGAAATGGTTGGTTTGGAGTTAGAGGAGATGGTGATCCCCTCTATACTAGAGATGGTAGTTTTACTTTTGATGCAAATGCAGACTTAGTTACCACTGATGGTTTACATGTACTAGGGACTATGGGTGGTAATATTGGTGCTGATGATATCTTAACAAAAGTTCTTGATCAAGTCAAACTAGCAGATGTAAACAATCAAGAAAAATTACGTTTTCCAAAATCTTTGACTTATCCCCTTGTTCCAACAGCTAATGCTAAATTTTTCTCTAATCTAGGTGTTGATCCAGAACTAAGAACTATTAGTGCTTCAGTAATAGATAGCCAAGGTGATAAAAATCAACTCAAACTCGAATTTACAAAAGATGCTATACAAAATCCTCCTGGAAGTCAATGGAGTGTTCAAGCAACTGTAACTACTCTTGATGGAGTCACCACTTACGACACACAACAAGGCAGTGTAATCTTTGATGCCCAAGGTGCTTTAGTATCGACAACTTTATCTTCTATTGATAATAATGGAACACCTGTAAAAATAGATTTAGGAACAGGTTTTGAGGGTGTTGTATCTATTAACAGTGTTGTTGTTTCTGGCTCAAGCTTAGCTGATGGAACAATTGGTGGTGATTTGCGAGGCTATGCTATTAATCAAAATGCTGAAGTTATTGCAACTTTTACAAATGGACGTCAAAGTAGTGTAGGAAAGATTGCTCTTTATCACTTTAGAAATGAGCAAGGACTAAATCGTATAAGTGGTACACGCTTTGAAGAATCTTCAAATAGTGGAAATGCTATTTTCTTTAAAGATGCAACTGGACAAAATGTCATTGGTGCTAGTGTTGTAAACTTTAAACTTGAGGGTTCTAACTACGATATGACAAAGGGTCTTACTGAACTTATAATCTTGCAACGTGCTTATGATGCAAGCTCAAAATCAATCACAACTGCTGACCAAATGATGCAAAAAGCCCTCAACATGGATGCATAAGAGTTTTTAAAAAGTTGGTACACTTCATGCTATATATTCTTTAACTAAATCTCTTCTTTTTTAAGAGATACATAAAGGATTTAAAATGTTAAAATCACTTTTTTCCGGTGTTTCCGGACTCCAATCGCATCAAGTCGCGATGGACATCGAATCAAACAATATTGCAAATGTTAACACAACAGGTTTTAAATACTCTCGTGCTAACTTCTCTGATCTTCTAGCACAAACAAAAGCAATCGCTACAGCACCCCAAGGTGCTCTTGGTGGTAAAAATCCTGTTCAAGTTGGACTCGGTTCTACTGTAAGTTCAACAACCCGTATCTTTTCTCAAGGAAGTATTCAAAACTCTGATAAAAATACAGATGTTGCTATTCAGGGAGACGGAATGTTTATAATCTCTCCTGATGGGGGTAATACTTACAAATATACACGTTCTGGGGACTTCAAGTTTGATGCAGGTGGAAATTTTGTAGATAACAATGGTTTTATTGCTCAAGGATGGTTAAGAGATACAACAACAGGAAAAGTTGATTCAACTGCACCTATTTCAGACATTAACATTGCTCCTGGTTTAACAACTCCGGCACAGCCAACACAAGAGGTTGTAGTCAAAGCAAATCTTAACTCTGGTCCACTCATTACAAGTTTTTCACCTGCTTATCAAGTGGTAACTGGTACTCCAGCATCACCATTTACAACAACAGAACCAGCAAAAGATGCAAATAGCAACCCAATAGCATCTGGAGACCTTGGTGTTATGTTTAATGAAGTTGGAGAGGCTTTCTCTTTACAAAATGGACAAGGAGTATGGGCATCTTTTCTTAGTTCTACTTCCACTTCAACAAATGCAGTTACAACACCAGCAGTAGACGATTCACAAACGATAGTTTTTAACCTTGACCCAACAAAAGTACCTTCAACTGCTACAGCTTCTTTTACACTCCTTGCTGCAAATAGTGTTGCACAAAATGCATCGCTAGAAGCTGCTGCAATTAATGCGATAACGGGAACAACAGGTATAACAGCTACAGTTAGTGCCACAAATAACATAGTGCTTACCAATTCAAATGGTACTGCTGCATCTTCACATAACATTAACATTGCATCGGTAACAGGGACAAGTACAGCATTTGATGCTACAGAAGATAATCAAACTGCATGGAAATATACTTACAACTCTGCAAGTGCTACAGTAGTTACTGGAGCCGACAAGGAGTTTAAATCTATCGCTGATTTACGTACGGCATTAGAGGACCAAGCTAAAGCACATGGTACGACTCCAGCAAACAACAAAATAGAAATTTCTGTAAATGCTCAAGGGAAATTTGAGATTAAGAATCCTACTTCAGATGTTGACAACTATGATTTGAACTTAAAAATCACTGGTTTCTCTGGTGGCGGTATCACTGAAAATACGCGTTTTACTCGTAACATGGAAGCTATAAACTCTGTTTTAGCAGCCGGAACAGCAGGGAAAGCTTTTTCACAAGCTTTTAACGCAGCTACTCACTCAAGCTCTATCGATATTTTTGATTCTTTAGGCTCTAAACATACTCTAAGAATGGAGTTTAGAAAAACTGCTCTTGACACCTCTACAGGAAGTACATGGAGCATGACTGTTACAGTACCACAACCTGCTACTATTGATACAGTTGCACCTACATATGAAAAAACTGGTTCAATCCGTTTTAACAATGATGGTTCACTAGCTACATATAACCCGCCAAACATCTCTTTTAGCGGTAACAATGGTTCTGCACCAGACCAACAAGTTTCTCTCTCTTTTGGTACAGCAAATGCCTTTGATGGTATGACAAGTTTTGATAATGCTTCTGCAACATCAGGAATCTCTCAAGATGGTTTTACAGGTGGTGATTTAGTTGGGATTAGAATCGATCAAAGTGGTACTTTAGTTGGTTCATTCTCAAATGGTAGAAGTTTTGGTCTAGCACAAATCGCAATGGCAAAATTTACCAACAATGAAGGTTTAGCCACTGAGGGTGGAAATGTTTATATTCAAACAGCCAACTCTGGAGATCCTATTATTGGAACAGCGGCTACAGCTGGACGTGGGTTTATTCAATCAGCTGCCTTAGAAGCATCCAACGTTGACCTTTCACGTGCTCTAACACAGCTTATTATCATCCAACGTGGTTTCCAAGCCAATGGTAAAACTATTACAACATCAGATCAGTTACTCCAAACTCTGATAGGCTTGAAAAACTAATTTTAACTCTATTTTGATATAATTCTTTCATAATAAATGAAGGAATTATACCCATGCAATTCTCCGCTCCACTCAAATCAAACTCAAAAAAAGTAATGTTACTAGGCTCTGGCGAACTTGGTAAAGAAGTCGTTATCGAAGCACAGCGTTTAGGACTTGAAACTATCGCAGTTGATCGTTATGCCAATGCTCCAGCACACCATGTTGCACACCGTTCTTATGTTGTAAATATGCAAGATGAAGCAGCGATTTTAGAGATTATTCGTCATGAAAAACCTGACTATATCTTACCTGAGATTGAGGCTATTTCTATCTCTGCACTCTTTAAAGCTGAATCAGAAGGGTTCAATGTTATTCCAAATGCAGATGCAGTAAACAAAACAATGAACCGTAAAAACATTCGTACTTTTGCAGCAGAAGAGTTAGGACTAAAAACAGGACCTTATAAGTTTGTAACAACAGAAGAAGGGATGTTAAACGCAGCCAAAGAACTTGGTTTTCCATGTGTGATTAAGCCTGTTATGAGTTCATCTGGACATGGTCAAAGTGTTGCTCGTGATGAGGGTGACATCCCACTTTCATGGGAGATGGCAAAAGAGGCTCGTGGTGATGCAAGTGAGCTTATCGTTGAAGCTTTTGTTGATTTTGATTATGAGATAACTATGCTTACTGCTAGAAATGGCAAAGAGACTGTTTATTGTGAGCCAATTGGACATGAACAACGCGATGGAGATTATGTTTTTTCATGGCAACCAATGCAAATGAGTGAAGTTGCAAAGCAACATGCTCAAGAGATGGCAAAAACAATCACAGATGGTCTTGGTGGTCAAGGTTTATTTGGTGTTGAGATGTTTGTAAAAGGTGATGAAGTTTACTTTAGTGAAGTCTCTCCACGTCCTCACGACACAGGAATGGTAACACTTATCACTCAAAGTCAAAGCGAATTTGCTCTGCATTTAAGAGCTGTTCTTGGTTTACCTTTAGGATTTACTTTTTATGGAGATGGTGCATCCGCTGCGTTTAAAAGTGAAGCACACACTTATGCTCCTGTTATTGATGTTGATGATTCTCTCTTTAGTGATAACTCATTTGTAAGAATTTTTTCTAAACCAGAAGCACACAAAGGTCGCCGTTTAGCAGTTGCACTTGTTTTTGACAGAGTTGAAAAAGCATTAGAAAAAGCACATGATTTAATTACAAAAATCAAAGATGCATAAATAAGGAGTCGGTCATGGGCGAACGAGCATACGAAGAACATTATACCTACGAAGATTATGAGCAGTGGGAAGGTGATTGGGAAATCATAGATGGTTTTCCTTACGCTATGAGTCCTAAACCAATGATTAAACATCAAGTGACATCAGGCAATATTTATGCAGAATTGAAAGAAAAAAATAGCTGTAATAAATGTTTAGTAGCCATAGAGATTGACTACAAAATGGCTGATGATACAGTAGTGTCTCCCGATGTTTTAGTTGCTTGTGGGGATGACTTGGGTGATAAGTATCTTAAAAAAACACCTCAAATAATCTTTGAAATTCTAAGCCCATCAACAGAGAAAAAAGATAGAAATGAGAAGTTTCATCTTTATGAAGAAGCAGGTGTAACATACTATGTGATAGTTGATTCGCAAACACACAAGGCAGAAGTTTATAAACTCCAAAACAAAAAATACAAAGAAGAGAAAAAAGTGACACAAGAAAAACACACTTTTGACATTGTTAATTGTCAAATAGATTTTGAATTTAGTAAGATATGGGCATAAAAATGAAAATAGTACTACTCGACACACTGACTTTTGGCGAAACAGATTTAAGTGCTTTTGATGCTTTAGGTGAAGTTGAAGTTTATCAAACAACAGCACAAGAGGAAACGCAGGGGAGGATTATAAACGCAACGGTTATAGTAACAAACAAAGTTCTTATAACAAAAGAGTTGATGCAAAACTCTGCTAGTTTAAAACTTATCTGTGTAGCTGCGACAGGGACAAACAATGTAGACCTAAAAGCTGCAAAAGAGTTAGGGATTGTAGTTAAAAATGTTGCAGGTTACTCTACTGACTCTGTAATTCAGCACACTTTTTCAATGCTATTTTATCTTCTTGGTCACTCTCGTTATTATGATGAAAGCGTTAAAGATAAAACATACTCTAAAAGTCCTATTTTTACAGATGTCTCTCATCCTTTTTTTGAAGTAAAGGGTAAAAAGTGGGGTATTATCGGGCTTGGTTCTATTGGTCGTGGTGTTGCTTCCATCGCACAAGCTTTTGGTGCAGAACTCTTGTACTACTCTACAAGTGGTGTGAACCGTACAGAAGATTTTCAAAGAACAACTTTAGAAAATATGCTTCAAACTTGTGACATTATCACCATTCATGCTCCATTAAATGACAAAACAGACAATCTTTTAACATACGAAAAACTCCTAATGTGTAAAGATGGAGCTGTTGTTTTAAACCTTGGTCGTGGTGGTATCATCAATGAAGATGCAGTTGCAAAACTAGTGGATGAAAAAAATATTTACTTTGGTTTAGATGTTTTTACTAAAGAGCCATTAAATATAAAAAGCCCACTCTTAGAAGTAAAAAATAAAGAAAGACTTTACCTAACGCCACACATAGCATGGACTTCCGTTGAAGCACGAGATAAACTCATAGCTTCTGTTGTTGCCAACATTAAAGAGAGCTTTTAGCCTACAAATGGCAGAACTTGCCCTTTTTGTCACTGCGTTTCTTGCAGCGACAATCCTTCCTTTTTCTTCTGAAGCTGCGTTTATAGTTGCTCTCAAAAATGATATGTCCACACTAAACGCTATGTTTTTTGCATCAAGTGGCAATATCTTAGCGATTGTGTTCAACTACTATCTTGGTTATTTTTTATATGAAAAAACAAAAACAAAACTCTTAACTTCAAAGCTTGGTAAAACCTCTTACAACTATGGACACAAATATGGTTATTTCGCTCTTTTACTCTCTTGGTTGCCACTTATCGGAGACCCTCTAACCCTTGTTGCAGGGCTTGTAAGATTAAAATTTATTTACTTTATTTTAATTGCTGGAAGTTTGAGAATAATTCGGTATTACATTATTAGTCTCATTTAAAACATCAAATATTAAATTCTTTAATACACCTTTCATTATATAGTCAGTCCTGAAAAACCAATATCAATCCAAGATTCTTCTAATGCTTTTAAGCTCAAAGTGCCATTTTACAAAATGGTTGGAAAAAGGTGGTAGAGAATATTTAGGCTTGAA
>ERZ890953.102-NODE-102-length-49519-cov-8.976488_pt1 | contig 49519 bp, 35 predicted proteins | sample MGYA00521264_ERZ890953 | MGnify/ENA primary metagenome ERZ890953 (study PRJEB32303, sample SAMEA104408629) | aquatic metagenome | biome: Brackish water; feature: Chemocline; material: water | place: Baltic Sea | collected 2014-10-26T21:54:00 | depth 200 m ...
TACTCGAAATCAATATCACGATGATCATTCTGCGAATAAGCAAACGACACATTGAAGTTCTCAATATCGTATATCCTTTGCTTTTTATTGGTTCCCACCCTATCTTTTCTAACGTTCATTAGGTTTATATTCTGCCTTACCGTTCTATCGATAACAAGACTACGAACGGAATCACGTTTACTCTTATCATCATATGTATCAAGCTCTTCATCCAGCAGTACATCCGGATCGAGGGGGTTATACTCGGGAGTTATTGTTGTTAAGGCATAATCGTAATGCACAGGTATTCTAACACCTGCTTTCTCACCTAAAAATTTACCCATCTCCATATCGGTTGCAACCATGAAATTAGTTACGTGTTCCAACGGTATCTGACTGATTTTCTTTTCAAGGCTTGCAAATCCAGCAGAGCTATGTGAGCTGGTTACGACAACCCTACCCAAATCAGCTAAAGTTGCCTCTACCCTTCCTGTGGCAGCCCAACCAGCATGGTCATTAAAATCGGTAAGTCGTAATTCATCTACCCAAATAATAGCACTGCGTGGTGTTCCGTCATCATCTAAGCTTGATTGTTGTTTTGGATTACGGACTCCGATTAAAATTCCCTTAACATCACTAATACTTGGGCTACCCATGATAGTAACCTTATTTGTCCCAATATATTCAGTATATGGTTTATCCAAACGTAAATCACTTTTTGGATCACGCATCGCCACATTTCGATTTTGCTTAATACGCACTAACTCCTGAAGGTCGATGTCAAAATTATTGACTTCGGGCCAAATGGAATCTACCGATGTGGCAATAGTCCCCCATTTGGTAAACTCAAGCGGGACTTCATACTCATAATAGTTATCAGTAAAATCGGAACCTACCCTTATAAATGCTGTTAAATCACCCTTTTCCAAATCTTCACTTTCCACCAATTTCTCAGCGTGCACATACATTTTTAATCGCTTGTATTGTCTGAAATCAAAGTCGGTGGTTTTAAACACACCTCTGGCATCACCATCATAAAGTTTAGAAACATTTAATTCGATCGACTGCTCGTTTTGAAGGACATAGCTGGTGGTTCCAAAATTTGATTCACGCTCTATACCCGGAGGAATAACATATGGTACAGGCTCACGCTTTCCATTTTCCTCAATATTTACTGTTGCTACCGTAAAATTTGTTTCATTGCCATAGTCACCAGTTGGATAATCACCAGGTTCCAGTATCTGGTGATCATATCTTCTCCACTCACCACGCACTAGTTCAAAGGTGGCAAAACGAGCAACAATTGGGCGTTCAAAGTCTTTCATGAACATCCTCATAAAACGGATTGATCTGAAGTCGCTTATATTTCCAATTATGTTATCAGGATTTTGAACTGGGATTTTAAACTGGTACCAATGAACGCTTGTAAGATCACCATTTGCTAACTTTATATCTTTTGATTCAAAAACATCTGTAATATAGTTTTGCCCCACTTCCATTTTAGTTGGATCAAGTTCAACTTTATATTGGAAGTAACGTTCCGATTCACTTAGTGTATTATCGCGATTGATATCCTCAATATTAGGTAAATTAGTTGCTGCCGTTGGATATGCTTCCGGGTTTTGTGCATCAGTAGGTGAATTACCCTCTGAATTATTAAATTTCTTATATCTCTCTGTTACACTTGAATATTTTGCTTCCTGATCATAATCGCCCCCCCTAAAATAGTGGTAATTATCTGAAGATGGATCAACTTCTGCATCTATAAATGCCTTGGAATTAGCCCCATACTTTGCTCTAATCACATCAAGATAAGTATTGTCGTACCATATTTTTTCATCCTCCGACATAAGTCCATCATATCCAACATCCTGAAATTCGCGTGACCCACCTGCACTGCTAAACGACTCAACCAAAGCTTGCAATGATGGAATACGTCCCCAAATAGTAGTATCAACATTTTCTACTACTGCTGAAGTTGGTAATCCGTTTTCGTAACTTTTCCTGCCATCCTTAAGAATGTCCTCAGAAATTTCACCTAGGTTTATGTATAGTTCACCCTTATTATCAATATCATCAGTAAAAGGATCCATCATCCAAAACTCGATATATTCAATATTTGCAGCTTCAAAATCCGATGACTCAATTTCACGCATCATACCTCCCCACCTTGATTCAGGATTAACCAAATCACCATTTTCATCAATTCCATCTGAATAAGCATTTTGATCCACATCATAGTTGTATGATCCTTTTTCGGATGGAAAATATGCAAGGTTTAGTACAGCGATGTTAGTAGGAATATTATTAAGATTATTGTCCTTATTGGGGAAAACCTCTTTTTGTAGTACCTGACGTACAGAGTTTTTGGAAATCTCGTTTTTATCAACATTCGACGGTCTATAACCACCCCTTACATCATAAAAGAGCGGATCTATAATATACCATGCAAGTTTCGCCCTGTTTTTTCCATAAGCATATACATTAGTGGCTGATGGATCATTTATCTGGGCCTCAGGGAACATATTTGGCTGACCTTGTGGTGTACTTGCCAGAAACCACATATTTGTGTTTTTTAAATCAATTGACGAAGAAGCACCCTCAAAATCATCGATATAGGAGGTTCCTGTTTCGCCAATTGCTTTACTATGCCCGGGTATAAATTGAGCAAACTCACCATCAACATTAATTTTTGAAATTTCTTTGGTTGATATACCTGGTAATTTATCGATCATCTTTGTCATCCACCTCGATTCGGTACGATAACTCATATCGATACCCCACATTGTATTCGAAATGGGGTCATCCCCATAATTAACCTTTTGTGTAAGTGGCCTTTCATGTAAATTCAACAACGTACCACCAATATGAAAATCCTTAGTTACCTCATGATCAACATGTACACCCATCATCCGCTTTTGTTGGATATTAAACATTGAGTTACTTTCGAGAGAAACATTGATGGGTACTCCTGAGTTCATAACACCATCGTTAATGATTTTTACTCGGCCAAGTGTATAATCAACAGTATAGTCAACATTCTCAACCAATGGCACTCCACCGGCAGTTACTTTTACCGACCCTTGTGGAACATTAAGTGCATTAAGGCTAATGTCGGAACCGCCTGAGGAACTATACATACCTTCGAGAAGGAATTTATTTTTATCAGGAAACTGCTCAGCACCTGATTTTGTCATGGTGTAGAGAGAGTCGTAAGCATACATTTTCGCATACTCAGGATTATTCGGAAATATCGAATCTCTGATATAGCTACCAAAGGGTTCAAGATTAGTAAAAAATATCCGTCCATTTGAAGATTGAATGGTTCCCCCATTTAGTGTTGCTCCATCAATATAATCGAACATACCATCACCACCTGGGATGGGATTTAATTGATTATCTAAATAATCAAGACCAAAAAGATGAATAAGAGGTATTCCGGTCACACTCTCTGGGCCTTCTGTAAAATATCCAGTTGGCACTCCCTGCTGATTGCCCGAATAGAGGATATTAAACATGAAATTTTGTTTCTGAACCTGATAAGCGCCAATGGCGTATACGTTTTTCATCATCAAATCCCACATGGGCATATTAGTGCTAAGCGTATTACTTTTTAATAACTTAACAACAAGGTTGTCGGGAGAAACAATTCCCTGATCCGAAAATTCACCAACCTGATAAATACTATCACTTCCTATAACCGTATATTGATAGGCAATTGCCAGAACCTGATCGGATGACAAGGTTGTGTTTAATGAAATAAATCCAAGCTTTTTGTTAAGTGAATACTCCGATTGACGAAGTTTACGTGCATTTTCAAGTTTCACATAATCCTCACCGGCTACAAAATAGTTTGTTTTACCAATATGAAATGGGTCACCACTTAAATAATTGGTAACGGTATTAATTCTTCTTACCTGATTTGTATCCAAGCTTCCCATTAAACTATTTGAATAGTTAGATGGTTTTATTCCACCAGGTAAAGCATAAATATAGGGGCTATATATATCCTTTTGATTTCCTTCGCCAAGATCGGTAAAAGCAACAATATTTCTATTTTCTTCAGTGGCAGCACCAATGTTTGTAACCCATAGTTCCACCTTTGTTATATTAACATCGGAAGCAACAATTGGCAAACTCCTTAATGCTTTTGGATATAAGTCTCTGAACGAATGGGCAAAGAAGAAGTGTTTGTTTTGCTCATAATCGAGAGCAGTCATTGTAAACCTATTGGTTTGTGCTCCACCCTCAACAGTTATATTTTTAGTTTCACTTTGCTGTTGCGAAAAAATTGCAGTAACATGGGTTTTACCAAACTGCAATTCAGTTTTAACTCCAAATAAACTCTGGCTTCCACTGATTAATGTTGATCGCAAAGGGAGGCTAACATTACCAGCTTCTATCAGTTTTATAATTTCATCTTCCTTACCTTCGTATTTTAGTTTAAGAGTATTCTCGAAATCAAATGAAGATTCGGTATTATAGTTTGCCTTAAATTCAATCTTATCACCAATCTTAGCAACAACATTCATTTGAATCTTCATGTCGAAGTCGAAATTGGTAGTTTTTCGTTGCCTTACATCCAATGCAGGATCGTCACGTTTGGTGGAGAGAATTCCAAAGCTTACTTCAGCAGAACCCTGAGGTCGAATATCGATTGTATTGCTTCCAAATATCCTGTCGAAGGCTTCACCACCTATATAAATTTTAGGGATTAAACGCTCACCATCCGAAGTACCAACAGTTTGCGTTCGCTCATTCCAGTAATCAGAAACATCTCTATTGAGTTCATATTGTTGATATTCATCAAAATCCATTTGTGTGGGTGCACGATAATAAAAGTCACCAATTTTATCAACAAATTCATAACTATTAGTTTCGGGATTGTAAATGATTTCACGCTCAATATTTGATGGCTGACTCATAAACAAAGGGCTCGAATTTTGATTATCGATGTATGGATTTCCAGTGAAGTCATTAAAGGGGAAAATCAAATCGATTTTAGATGTGTCAGGGCTTGGGGTTGAATCAGGATAACTTACATTCTGTGATAATACCCCAACCGGAATTAATAGAAGTACAATGAATACGCCTAAAAAAAGAAATTGTATAGCTTTAGTATATATATTCTCCCTGTTCAATGTATTTTATTTTATCGCTTAAGTTTAGCAGTAAACTACTATAACATCTTCAATGATTCTTTAATTAATCCCTCAATACTAATGGCCTTGTTAGATTTAAGTACACTATTTAATGCTTTTTCTACAGCAGGTTTATTGAAGCCCAATATCAGTAACCCTGATAACGCTTCTTCTCTGATTGTATTGTGGGTATTGTCTATTTTTTCGTGCTCAATTCCTGATTTCATCAATTTATCTTTTAAATCAATAATTATTCGTTGAGCTGTTTTACCACCGATCCCCTTAACTGCTTGTAGTACATCTGCTTTTGACTGAACAATTGCATCGAATGCTTCCTCTGTTGATAATGAGGACAAGATTAATCGTGCCGTATTGGTTCCTACTCCGGAAACGGTTATTAGATGTCCGAATAAAATCCGTTCAGTAATATCTGCAAAGCCATATAATAATTGAGCATCTTCACGAACCACAAAATGAATGTAGATTTTGATGTTTTCCAGATCCTTAATTTTAGAATATGTTGTTAGTGAGATATTTACCATATAACCAATTCCTCCAACATCTAGAATTATATGGGTTGGGTTTTTCTCAACCAAACTACCCTTCAAATAATCGTACATTCTGCTTTATTAATTATGACAGGCTATTGCCAAATCTTAACTGGCAAAAATACAATTTATCATAAGATATGCAATGTGAAAATAAGCTATTGTATTCCTATTAGCATTGCTACAATTCCATCCGCATCATATCCGCAAACTTTATGGAGAGTCTCAACTTTACCATGACTTATAAACCGATCGGGGATTCCCAATAGTTCAAGTTTATTATGATAATTGTATTTGTTTTTAAATCTTAATACACTCGCTCCTAAACCACCAGCAATAACACCATCTTCAACTGTTAAAACACTATCGTAATTATTAAAAACGTAATGAAGTATTTCCTCATCAATTGGAGTTAGGAAACGCATATCATAGTGTCCGGGATATATATTTTGTTTTGCCACTCTTGTAATTGCATCTTTAACAAAGTTGCCAGCATGGCCCAATGATAATATTGCAGTTCCTTTACCATCGGTTATCCGTTCACCTTTGCCAATTTCCATTTTCTTAAAAGGGACATCCCAGTGATCTAAAACGCCTCTGCTTCTGGGATACCTGATTGAAAATGGGCCTTCAAAATAAGTTGATGAGGTAAACAATAGGTTTCTTAATTCTACTTCGTTCATGGGTGCGCTGATAACCATTCCCGGAATGCTATTCATAAATGCAAGATCGAATGCACCATGGTGAGTTGCTCCATCCTCTCCAACCAGCCCTGCCCTATCAACACAAAAAACAACCGGTAGTTTTTGGAGAGCAACATCATGAATAACCTGATCGTAGGCACGCTGAAGGAATGTTGAGTAGATTGTACACATAGGTTTAAACCCTTGGGTGGCGAGTCCTGCGGCGAAAGTTACAGCATGTTGCTCGGCAATTCCAACATCAAAAACTCTTTCAGGAAATTTTTCCTTCATAAATGTAAGAGCCGATCCGGTAGGCATGGCGGGTGTTATTGCAACAATTCTATTATCATTTTCTGCAAGTTCAAGTAGTGTTTTTCCAAAAACTTCCTGATAAGTATCTGGTAGTTTTTCAGAATCAACCACTAACAACTCTCCTGTACTTCTGTTAAATTTGCCGGGAGCATGATAAACAGTTTGTTCTTCTTCAGCCTTTTTAAATCCCTTACCTTTAGTTGTTATTACATGAAGTATTTTTGGTCCGTTAATGTTTTTAATTTTCGACAGAACCCTAACAAGGCTAGGAACATCATGACCATCAATTGGACCAAAATAATTGAAATTCATTGCTTGAAACAAGTTGCTTTGTCGTTGAAACTTGCCCTTTATTGATGTATTTTCACTTGAAATCGAATTAGCATATTTATTATCAATCCCAAGTGACTTCCATGTTTTCCTTCCGGCTTTTGATGCAGTTGCTATTTGAGAAAAGTAACCTTTTAAAGAGCCAATATTTTCGTCGATTGAAATACCATTATCATTAAGTACAACTAATATATCGGCATTGGTGGCACCAGCATTATTCAATCCCTCAATGGCAATTCCTCCTGTAAGTGCACCGTCTCCTATTACTGCAATATGTTTTCGATTAATTTCTCCCTTAAGATTTGATGCCTCAGCCATACCTAACGCTGCGGATATGGAAGTTGATGCATGCCCTGTTCCAAAAGCATCATATTCACTTTCTTCACGAACAGGAAAACCACAAATACCGCCATACTGACGGTTTGTAAAAAAATTATCCCGCCTCCCCGTTAAAATTTTATGACCATAAGCCTGATGGCCAACATCCCAAATTAAACGATCAAATGGTGTATTAAAAACATAGTGCAATGCAACCGTTAGTTCAACAACTCCCAAGCTTGAACCCAAATGACCAGGGTGAACACTTACCACATCCAATATAAAACTTCTCAATTCGCCGGATAACTGAATTAATTCAGATTCAGACAGTTTCCTTATATCAGCAGGAGAATCAACTTTTGATAATATTGTGTCTGGTTTTGGTGTCATTAATATTTTATCTTTCAGAAATGAAGTAGATACTTTAGATTGTCATTTTGAGTAACACAAACAATTATAACATATTCTGTTTCTGTAATTCATAATTCACTCAAAACGACAAAACCAAAGAGTGTGCAAATTTATGAGTTTTAAACCAACTAAAGTAGTTTTGGAAAAATTGCTTTTCTATTTTTTGGATAGTCGGTAAACCGATGATAATACCAACGATGATGATCAACGGCACGAGGAATTAGATTGGCCATTGTCCATATGGCAAATGAGAAACTAGGCAAACACCAGCTCATTAATGCCCACCCTGTCCATTCTATTATTTCACCAAATAAATTAGGTGAAGAAATATACTTAAACAATCCACCATAAGGAATATAGTATCCTTTCTTATCTCCGTTTCTTAAATTGAAAAGGATATTATCAGATGAAATGTTAATATACATCCCAACAAAAAAAAGTATTAACCCGATAATAAATCTCGGGTCATACAACCATGATAAGTTGTATGCCGGACTAAGTGTTCCAAACCAGTATCCATTAAAGAAGCCATTGAAAAAATTAAAGAAAACAGCCATTATAATTATTGACCATGGCATTTGTTTGGACTGCGATCTCATCTTAAATGGGAAAACAAATATTCTGTTCGCATAATGAAGCATAAAAAGTCCATAGAAAATATAAACCGGAATTGATTTAGGGGCATCTCCTGTAAAAAAAAACCACGAAAACACTATTACCACAGGAACTTCCATTAATATCCAACCAAGTCGATTATTTATTTTAGGGCCCCACGAACTTGAGGTATGTCTTCCATATGGGACAATTATCTTCAGAAGAATGGGGAAAATAACAATGGCCAGGGCTATCCAAATATAAAGGAAAGTGGAAAAAAGTTGTTCAGAAATCATGGTTAAAAGTAATTGTTTTCTTTGAACCAACTATAAGTATCTGATAAAGTTTCCTTTAACGGTCTGGAGTAAAAACCCAATTCCATTTGCGCCTTATTGGAAGAAATTAACCTATTACCAGATTGCAGAATTGACAAAGATTCGCGGGTATATATGGGTTTTGTATTTGTAACCTTTGCATATATATGCAAAAATGGAATTCCTATTCTGGCCAGCCATAGCGGTAATACAGGTATCTTTCTTTTCTTATTACCCACACTAATTAAAGTATCAGCAAAATCCTTAATGCTTAACCAACTTCCCGATAATAAATAGCGCTCACCTCCTCTTCCCTTATCGATTGCCGCAATCGAAGCATCCACAATATCACGAACATCAACCCAATCGTAACCTCCGGGAACTATACCGGGAAGTCTACCTTTATATACCATGCAAATAAACTCACCCATTAAGGAAGGACCATTATCTTCAGGTCCGATAATCGAAGTAGGATTCATTATAACAACATCAAAATCATCACTTTGTTGCTGTAATACCCATTGGTCGGCAATTGCTTTTGTTCGCTCGTAAGTAATATTGGAATTGACAGCGATAGCTCTTGACTCATCCATCTCAATATCAAATGGTTCATGTATGAGGGCGTGGATCGAACTAAAATGTATTAGTTTTTTAACGCCTGCTTTTTTTGCAGCAGTAACAAGATTTTTAGTTCCATCTACATTGGTTGAATAAACATTTTTTTCTGAATCATTTCCGATCGAAATTAGGGCTGCAAGATGAAAAACAATTTCAACACCCTCACATAAACTAAACAATGATTCAATATTACGAAGATCGCCTTTTATTTTTTCAACAGGTAAATCCTTTAATAACTTAGTATCATTATATACTAGCACTTTAACATCATGACCCAGGTTCACCAACTTCTTAACCAGATTAATACCAACATGCCCACTGGCTCCTGTAACAGCAATTTTCATTTGTAAAAAAATTTAGTTGCCAAAGATATTAAAGTAGGGATGGCTTTTTTGATATTAGTGATTTAATGTTGGAGTGAAAGTCTGAATTTTTATTGGTATTAGTTTAAATATCTTTAATCAGAATTATCTTCTTTAGAATAATTCGAAATGTTGTACCCTTACCAATGGTTGAGTTTTTTACAAAGAGTTTCCCTTTGTGGTAATCACAAATAATTCTTCTTGAAAGAGAGAGTCCTAATCCCCAGCCACGCTTTTTACTTGTATATCCAGGATTAAATATTGCTTTTTGTTCAGTTGCAGAAATACCTTTACCTGTATCACTAATATCAATTATAACACTTTTGTTTTCTTCATGCAGGTCGATTGTAATCAGTCCATTTCCTGACATTGCGTCAATTGCATTTTTACACAAGTTCTCAATAACCCAACTGAAAAGAGAAGGATTAACAGGAATATGAAGTTCATTATTTTCGTTGAAGTTGAGTTGATACTTAACTTTTTTTGAGGTTCTGGGTCTTAAATACGTAATGCTATCCTTAAGTATCTTAATTATATCTTCGTTTTCGAGTGTTGGAGTTGAGCCAATTTTTGAAAATCGTTCAGTAATCATTTCCAAGCGTTGTACATCCTTTTCAATTTCAGTTGTTGCTTGCCTAACATTACCTTCATCAATTTTAATTAATTCGAGCCATGCCATTATGGATGAAAGTGGCGTTCCAATCTGATGTGCTGTTTCACGTGCCATACCAGCCCAAACCCTATTTTGTTCCGATTTACGTGCAAAGCTGAAAAGCAAGTATGCTATGGCTGCAAAAACAGCAATAATCAATATCTGCGTAAGCGGAAAATATTTAATTATTGTAAGGAGTTCTGAATCCTGATAATAAATATATGATGTACCCTGGTCACCAAAATTTACTTTGATTGGTCTATTCTCATCAGCCATTTCTTCAAGTTTACTCTCAACATATATCGGATCATTCATTTTAATATCATCCAGATTCCCGAACTTTAGTACCTTATTATGAGTGCTGTCGGTAATTATTACAGGAACGCTTGATGAATTTAAGGCAACTTCCGACATAAACGATGCAACATAATTACTAAGTACGTCTTTCAACTCAGTAAAAAACCTTGAGTCCTTGTAATATAAATATCGATTGCGATTTGGTAAATATTGATAAACTATTGGCTCATAAACTGTAAACTCTGCCTTAATTTTACCAGATAAACGCAGTACTGTGTCAAGTTTAAAATCAAGATTCTTCGAATCCAGTATCCAGCCTTTGTCATCTGTTATTATAAGAGGTATAGTATTATTATCGCGAATTATATCCAGAAAGAAGTCATATTCCAATTGGTCTTCATCAAGAAGTTGGGTGTAAACATTGGCTAACAATTCAACACGTTTACGTTCCTGTTCCTGTAATTGTCCGAAAAAGGACTCAGTATATCGCACAAGTCTAGCTTTTCGCTGAACAGCGTCTGCCCACAAACGTACATTTTTACGCTCTCCGGCTGCGAACTTCCCAACGATTAGGTTTGTATAGAATAATGACAAACCTATGATCAGCAGGCCAAGTATTGAGAGAGTTATCTTCCAAATTCTTTTTCTTGTATATATATCCATCTACAAAAGATAACGGTTTGTTTAACTTAACAAATGTATAACTTATTATCAATTACATTATTGCATGGTGAATAAAAATAGAAATCTATCGTTATCACAAAGTGCAAGAGTTAACATTCAGTAATTTGGTTTTGGAATTTATAAGAAAATAGACTACAATTTTAACTAAAATGATCGTTTTCGCACACAATATGTAGTATGCCCGAACACCTTTTTCCGAACTGATTTTTGCTATAGACACATAATCAATCACATACACACAATGGCATAATTATGGCTAGATGCGCATAGTTATATCGATAAACCTACTGCAACAATGATTAGTCTTGAAAACATAAATAAAACCTATTACACAGGCAAAACAAGCTTACACGTTCTTAAAGGCATTGACCTAAATATAAATCAGGGCGAACTGGTTTCCATTATGGGTTCATCTGGTTCTGGTAAATCAACATTACTTAATATAATAGGTATGTTGGATAACTACGATCAGGGTACTTTCAAGTTAAACGGTGAATTAATTAAAAACCTTAATGAAAAGAAAGCCGCCTTCTATAGGAACAAATTCATTGGATTTGTATTTCAGTCATTTAATCTTATCTCATTCAAAAATGCAATGGAAAATGTTGCTCTTCCTCTATATTATCAAAAAGTAAATAGGAAAAAGAGGAATCAATTGGCAATGGAATATTTGGATAGAATGGGATTAGCCGACTGGGCTCACCATCTACCAAATGAATTATCCGGAGGGCAAAAACAACGGCTGGCAATTGCCCGAGCACTTATATCTAAACCAAAGGTAATCTTAGCAGATGAACCAACAGGAGCACTTGATTCAGCAACATCCATTGAGGTAATGAAATTGTTTAAAGAAATAAACAAAACTGGAATTACAATTCTTATTGTAACCCACGAACGAGAAATTGCTGCTGAAACCGACAGAATCATCCGATTAAAAGATGGACTTATTGATACTATTATTGAAAATGGCCAGAGAAAAGAATGGCTGGCTGCCCAACATATGGCATAAAAATACTGAGTATGTTCGATATCGATAAATGGCAAGAAATATTTAACACCATAAGTAAGAATAAATTACGTACCTTACTTACGGGCTTTAGTGTAGCATGGGGAATTTTTATGCTTGTTATACTGCTTGGTTCGGGTTATGGTCTTGAAAATGGTGTAAAAAAAGAATTCGAAGGTGATGCTGTAAATTATATTACAATAAACTCAGGAGTAACATCAAAGGCCTACAAAGGCATGAAACCAGGAAGGAATGTTAGATTTAGCAACCAAGATTATGATATGTTAAGCGATATGGAAAATGTTGATCATACTTCCACCCGAACCGGACTCTTTCAGAACAACGTGCTTTCTTATAAAAACGAATACGGAACATTCGACATATTCGCAATAACACCTGATTATAAATATGTTGAGTCACTTGAGATGACCACAGGAAGATTTCTTAACAAGAATGACATGGATTATTTCAGAAAAGTGGTAGTTCTTGGAAGACTGGTTTATGAAGCATTATTTAAAGGGGGAGAAGAAAGTGTTGATAGTTATGTTAAAGTTAGTGGAGTACCCTTTAAAGTAATTGGTGTTTTTGACGATCCCGGTTCCGACCGCGACCTGTTACGAGTTTATATTCCCATCTCAACAGCCCAAAAGGTTTTTAACATGGGTGACTATATCCGGTCTATACACTTTAATCTTGAAGGTGGGTCAGTTGCTGAAAGTATGGCAGTAATTGAAGAAGCTAAAACAAAATTATCAGACAAGCATAAGTTCGACCCCGAAGATCGAAGAGCAATTTTCATCTTCAATAGTATTGAAAATTTTCAGCAGTTTATGAGTCTTTTTGCTAGTATCAGGCTATTTATTTGGGTAATTGGTATAGGGACAATAATTTCAGGAATAGTGGGTGTAAGCAATATTATGATGATTGTTGTTAAGGAGCGAACCAAGGAAATTGGTATTCGGAAAGCACTTGGTGCAACACCTTTTTCAATAGTAAGTCTTATTCTTCAAGAATCAATTTTAATAACAGCAGTTGCAGGTTATATCGGACTAGTTATAGGTGTTGGGTTGCTCGAACTGGTTTCAAAATCACTACCTTCTGTCGACTATTTCGCCAATCCGGAGATAAATATGAATGTTGCTTTAACAGCCACCGCCTTGTTGGTGTTGGCTGGAGCAATTGCTGGTTACGTTCCTGCTAAAAAAGCAGCTTCCGTAAAACCGGTTATTGCATTACGTGATGAATAAATTAAAACACTAAAGAAAAACTAAAGTAAAAAGCGAGCTAAGTTATTTAAAATGGAAAACATCAAAAAGAAAATAGAATATGCCAACTTACACCTTCTCATAACTAGTGTTACTCAAGGTACTCAAAATTAATATTATGTATTTGTTTGATAAAGATAAATGGACCGAAATAATGAGTGCTCTTAGTAAGAATAAACTAAGAACATTCTTTACAGCATTTGGTGTTTTTTGGGGAATATTTATGCTCGTTATAATGTTGGGTTCCGGAAAAGGGTTAAAAAACGGTGTTAACCAAGGAATGGGTGATATGGCTAACAACGCATTGTTTATGTGGACTATGCCAACCACACAGCCTTATAAAGGATTCCCCAGGGGAAGGAGATATAACTTCAGAAATGACGATACAAAAGCTCTACGAGAAAATCTGCCCGAATTAGAATATATTGCTCCCCGATTACAAGTTTTTAGTGCTCAGGGCGACAACAATGTTGTAAGAGGAGAACGTACCGCTGCTTATTCAATCCAAGGCGATTATCCTGACATGAATAAAATTGACCCAATGAATATTCATGAAGGAAGATTTATTAATTATAAAGATATTGAAAATAAGCGAAAAGTAATCGTAATTGGCACAAGAGTAAAAGATGAGATGTTCGATGCCGATGAAGATCCAATTGGTGATTATCTAAGGATTCGAGGAGTATACTTTCGTGTTGTGGGAATTTTCTCATCAAAGAAAAACGATCAGCAGGCTGAACGAGAAAACCAGCAAATATTTATGCCATTTACAACACTTCAGCAAACTTATAATATGGGTGACATTGTTGGGTGGTACTCAATGACTTCATATAAAGATGTTCCGGCATCAGTTGCTCTTGAAAAAGCGAAAAAAATTGTAAGAGAACGCCATTCAATAGCTCCTGATGATGATAGGGCTGTTGGGTCGTTTAATGTTGAAACCGAATTCCAAAAAATGGAAAACCTTTTTGCCGGGATAAATGGATTAATCTGGATAGTTGGGATTGGAACATTATTAGCCGGTGTAATAGGAGTTAGTAATATTATGCTAATTGTAGTTAAGGAACGAACAAAAGAAATAGGGATACAAAGAGCTATAGGAGCAACACCTATGGCAATACAAAGTCAAATTGTACTCGAATCAGTTTTTTTAACTGCAATGGCAGGATATATTGGATTGGTTCTAGGGGTCGGAATACTTGAGCTCATAAACTATCTACTTATTGAGTTTGGCGCTTCTACAGATATGTTTGCACGACCGGAAGTTGACTTCGACAAGGCAATAGTTGCTTTAATAATATTAATAATATCAGGTGCGTTAGCAGGTTTAATTCCTGCCCGACGTGCCACACAAATAAAACCAATTGATGCTCTCAGAGATGAGTAAGTTAATGATTAAATCAAAAAACATGGGTAGTTCCATGTGACTAAAAAAATTAAATAATAACACATGAAAACATTTTTCAAAGTATTAGTAGGATTGATAATAGTAGGAGCTATTGGCTATACTATGTATTTTCTTTATCAGAAATCACAAGATGAACCTATTGTTTACGAAACAGATTCACCAGTAGTTATTGATATTGTAAAAAAGACGACAGCTACCGGATCGGTAGTTCCTCGTAAGGAAATAGAAATTAAACCTATTGTTTCAGGTATTATTGAAGAAATTTATGTGGCAGAAGGAGAAATGGTGAAAAAAGGTGATCTGATTGCAAGGATACGCATTATTCCTAATATGATTAATGTTAACAATGCCAAGTCGAGAATTGAAGTTGCCAAGATTAACCTTAAAGAAACAAAAACAAATTACGATCGGCAACTTAGCTTACTTGAAAAAGGGGTTATAGCCAGAGCCGATTTTGAATCGTACGAAACCGGTTACAAAAGTGCTTTGGAAGAGCTTGAAACTGCGCAGGAAACACTTGATCTTATTCAGGAAGGTCAAACCAAAAACTCAGGAGGCAAAACCAATACTCTTGTTAGATCCCAAATTGATGGAATGATACTGGACATCCCTGTGGAAATTGGGTATCAGGTTATTGAAGCCAACAATTTTAATGCAGGTACAACAATTGCAAATATTGCCGATATGGGTAAAATGGTTTTCGAAGGCAACATTGATGAAACCGAAGTTGGTAAAATTAAAGAAGGAATGCCTCTTATTCTCGTTATCGGAGCCATTGAAGATATTCAGTTTGAAGCACTGCTTGAACATATTAGCCCTAAAGGTGTTGAAGTAAATGGTGCGGTACAATTTGAGATAAAAGCTGATGTAGTACTTCGGGATGACCAGTTTATAAGATCTGGCTACAGTGCCAATGCAAATATTGTCCTCGACAAGGCCGATAGTGTACTCGCAATCTCAGAAAGCCTACTGCTGTTCGAAAATGATACTGTTTACGTTGAAGTTGAAACATCACCTCAGGTATTTGAAAAAAGATATATAAAAACTGGTCTTTCCGATGGTATAAACATAGAAGTTTTGGATGGGCTATCGAAAGAGGACAAAATCAAAAAGCAACAATAGCATACTTTGGGTAACAACCAAAGCGATTAATTTCATCTGGTTATTTTCTTTTAAAAGTAAACCTGTCAATCATGCAATGTGAGGGGCAGGTTTTCATGTTTATAAATCTTTGTTATCAAAAATATCTACATTTGTATCTTAATTCAAACCAACATAAAATTAATAATATGAAGAAGATCAACTTACTAATAATTATTCTTGGTGTCATTATCACCTTTGCAGGATGTGAGCAAAAGAAGGAAGCCACAGAAAAACCATATGAAATGAGAAAATATACTAAGGTTAAGCTTACTGCCGATATTAACCACCTGAGTGATAATCAAAAGGAAATGCTTAAATTACTTTTTGATGCTGCCAAACTTATGGACGAAATTTTTTGGGTAGAAAACGTTGAAGAAAAAGATGCTTTTCTATTAGGTATCGACAACGAAAAAGATAAACAATATGCCATCATTAATTATGGCCCATGGGATGAGTTAAATAACCTTGAACCTTTTATTAAAGGATATGGTGCTAAGCCTGCCGGTGCACAGTTCTATCCTGAAAATATGACTGTTGAAGAATTTGAAAAATTTGAAGACCCCAATAAAACCAGTCTTTACACTTTGATTAGAAGAAATAATAAGTCCGGTAAACTCGAAACTGTTTGGTATCACGAAGGATTTAAAGACAGAACACAGAAAGCTGCAGCATTACTTGAAAAAGCTTCTCAATTAGCGGAAGACGAAGGATTTAAAAATTATCTTAATCTAAGGGCTCAGGCACTTCTAACAGATGATTATTTTGCCAGCGATATGGCATGGCTCGACATGAAAGACAACTTAATTGATATGGTTGTTGGTCCTATTGAAAATTACACTGACGGACTATTTGGCTACAAAGCAGCTCATGAGGCTTTTATATTAATCAAAGATGTTGAATGGAGTGATAAGTTGGCAAAATATGCTCAATATCTTCCTGAACTTCAAAAAGAACTACCTGTTGATCAGGCATACAAAAATGAAGTGCCCGGTTCGGATGCACAATTAAATGCCTATGATGTAATTTATTATGCAGGAGATTGCAATATGGCTACTAAAACTATTGCCATAAATCTTCCCAACGACGAGCGTGTACAGCTTGAAAAAGGTACACGCAAACTCCAGTTAAAGAATGCAATGCAAGCCAAATTCGATAAAATATTAGTTCCCATAGCTGATGTATTAATTAGTGAAGATCAGCGTAAGCATATCACATTTGATGCTTTTTTCTCGAATACTATGTTCCATGAAGTTGCACATGGAATGGGAATTAAGAATACTATCAACGGAGTTGGTCCGGTTCGTAAAGCACTTAAAGAAAAGTATTCAGCAATCGAAGAAGGAAAAGCTGATATTCTCGGTTTGTTCCTAGTTACAAAATTAAATGAAATGGGGGTTTTCACAGAAACCGACCTAATGGATAATTACGTAACATTTATGGCCGGTATTTTCCGGTCTGTACGATTTGGGGCATCAAGTGCTCACGGTATGGCCAATATGCTTCGATTCAAATTCTTCCTCGAGAAAGGTGCTTTCACTCGTAACGAAAATGGTACTTACTACGTAGATTTTGATAAGATGAAGGAAGCTTCAAATGAACTAACTGAAAAAATACTTGTTCTTCAGGGCGATGGAAATTATGAATTGGCAAAATCGTGGATTGAGAAAGATGGAAATATTAGCCCACAACTTCAGCAAGATCTTGACAGAGTAAATGCTCTGGGTATTCCTTCTGACATATATTTTGAGCAAGGGCCAAGCGTTGTTGGTTTGTAGTTCTGGAGGGAAGGTTCGAAGGTTGGATGGATGGAAACAATGGAATTGTAAGAATCGAATTAGACAAAAATAAAAATATTAAAGGGGTTTCCGAGGACTGCAGGTTTGGCAGGAATCGGTTACTCTTTATGTTTTTGTATCCAAAGTTTTATTAGATTGTCCTTTCGAATTAAAAAAATCAGTATCAAATGCATTATAGTGTTGAAAATAAACTTATTAATTTGATCAAATCACTACAAAAAAAGAAAAGAGATGATTGGTCAGATAACTTCAATGACGATAACAATAAATGAAAGATGATGCAATTTTACTACAATCCTACTATTCATCCAACCTTCCAGTCTTCCAGTCTTCCAACCCCACATATGTCCGAAACAAACAAATACATGTTCGATTATGAACACTCGAATGAAATGAACATTGACTCCCAAATTATATACAATTAATTACCATGATGTTATTATAACTGGTATAATTTATGATGATGTCCACTTTTAATATTTTACCAACATAAACTAAGTAGTTAACTCTGTCAGAGTCTTTAATTAGAATAAGGCAGAAAAAAAATCAAAACGAATGAAAAAATTATCTTATTTATTTGCTTTCATTATACTGTTTGGCGGTATAAAAGTAAAAGCCGATGAAGGCATGTGGCTTCCCATTTTTCTTGAGAGATTGAATTATGTGGATATGGAAAAAATGGGTCTAAAGTTAACCCCGGAAGAAATTTACAGTGTTAATAATGGCAGCTTAAAAGATGCTATTGTAGGTTTGTCCGATGGTCCAACTCCTCAGGGTTTCTTTTGTACTGGCGAAATAGTATCAAACGAAGGTTTGATGTTTACCAATCACCATTGTGGTTTTGGAAATATCCAAGAGCATAGTAGTGTTGACCACGATTATCTTGCTGATGGATTTTGGGCAATGAGTCGTGATGAGGAATTACCCAATGAAGGTCTTTCAGCTTCAATACTATATCGTATGGAAGATATTACTGATAGCATTATCCCAAATATAAGCGATACTCTAAAAGGACAAGATCGTAGTGCAGCAATTAAAGAAATTACAACTCGTATTAAAAAGAACGCATCAGAAGATGGGAAATACAATGTAGTCTTAAAGAGTTTCTTTAGTGGAAATGAGTATTATATGTTTGTTTATGAAGTATATACAGATGTTCGTTTAGTAGGTGCTCCTCCTTCATCAATTGGAAAATTTGGTGGCGATACCGATAACTGGATGTGGCCACGCCATACCGGTGACTTTAGTATTTTCAGAATCTACACAGCTCCTGATGGGAGTCCTGCTGAATATTCTGAAGAAAACATTCCTTTAGTACCGAAACATTTTCTTCCTGTAAATCTAGATCCTATTAAAGCAAATGATTTTTCGATGATTTGGGGATTCCCGGGAGGAACAGAACGTAATTTAACATCTTCAGGTATTGAGTTTAAAATAAACAACTTTTACCCACCCATTATTGAAGGTTTTGGTAAAAAGCTTGAAGTATGGAAAGATCATATGAGTAATGATCAGGAAGTTAAAATTAAATATGCTTCAAAATATGCAGGAACTGCAAATGGTTGGAAACTGTTTATTGGTCAGATGAAAGGAATTAAAGACCTTGATTTATATAATGAAAAGAAGGCATTTGAAGATAGTTTCCAAACTTGGGTTGAAGAAGATCAGGCAAGAAAAGAAAAATATGGAGATGTACTTGAGGTTTTATACCAATCAAATAAAGATAAAGCTGATGGCTTCTCCACTATGATATTAGCCAGTCTTACCGGAATTGGAGGTACGGAATTATTGGGTTATGCAAGTGATTTTTCTGCATTAAAATCATTCATGGAAGGATACAAAGAGGAGAAGGACAAAAAGAAGAAAGAGAAAAAACTTGAGCAAATTGATAAAGAGGTTGCAAAACTAAAAGAAGGAATAACAGGTCAATTTGAGAATTATGATATGGCAACAGATGAAGATGTATTTGCTGCTTTAACAGAATTATATTTTACTAAAGTTCCCAAAGAAATGCAACCTGAACTGCTTGTTGATCTGGTTAAAAAGTTCAAAGGAAATTATAATGAAATAGCAGCCTATGTTTTTGAAAAATCAAATTTCTCAACTGAAGCAAAAGTTCAAGCGTTTCTTGAGAAGCCATCATTAAAAACATTAGATAAAGATCCTGCCTTTGTTCTTGCTTCAGAGTTTAGGACTTCAATAATGGCAGCTTCGGGCAATATTAAAAGAGGTGGTGATGAAGTAGAAACTGCCAACAGACTTTTTGTTGAAGGTATTAGAGAAATGCAGCCAGACAAAAAGTTTTATCCTGATGCTAATTCAACACTAAGATTTTCTTATGGCAAAGTATTGGATTATTATCCTAAGGATGCTGTACATTTTGATTACGTTACTCACCTTAGCGGAGTAATTGCCAAAGAAGACCCTGAAAATGATGAGTTTATTGTTCCAGCAAAGCTTGTTGAATTGTACAATGATAAAGATTATGGAAGATACGGGCAGGATGATAAAATGATAGTTTGCTATCTTTCTAATAACGATATCACCGGAGGTAATTCCGGATCACCCGTTATGAATGGTAATGGTGAGCTCAAGGGAATTGCATTTGATGGTAACTGGGAAGCCATGAGCAGCGACATTGCTTTTTCCCCGAAACTCCAGCGAACAATTGTTGTAGACATTAATTATGTGCTTTTCATTATTGACAAATTTGCCGGAGCAAAACATCTTATTGATGAGCTATCAATTGTTGTAACACCACCTACTCCAGTATCTGTGCCATTGGAAGAAGAGGTTGAGGTAATAATGAACTAACATTGATTTTTTAATAGAAAAAGCCGTTTTGAACATTATCAAGACGGCTTTTTTATTACCCTTATTAATAAAGAAACTATTTCATATTGAGAGTATTTTGCATAACTTTTTTAATTTGCCATTCACCGGAATTGTAATTCACCTGAGAATTAATGGCCTCTAGAGAAAAATCTTCTTGTAGTATTATTTCATTGGCCCTATCCAAATTCGAAATATATGACTCTTTTGTTTCATCAGCATTTTCACCTACAACCAGAATGTGATACCCTGGATTATAAGAACTGGCAAAGGCCCCTGACTCACAAACAATCGGAGAGTTTTCTGGAATCAACTTTCTAAGTACGTTGTATATTAAAGGAAGGTCATTATCGGTACACCGAACAAAGTAAACTGAAGAAGCTCCGGCAACTAACATTCGCGAACTGTCCTTTCCTGATCTTGTATCAAGTTCACGATAAATACTAAATCTGTGATCTTCATAAACAAGCACCTGTTTATTTTCGGTTATGTGAAAATGAGGTGAAATCTTCAATCCAGTTACCTGACCCATCTTTGCCAACTGACTTATAATATGACAGGCTACAGTAGTTTTCCCGCAATTACGACCAGAACCGGATATCAAAATAATGTCGTTATAATTAATTTTCTCCATATCTACAAAATCCAAAACAATTTAATACTTGCTAATAATAATACAAAAGCGAGTACATACCTCAACCTAACCAATGAAAACTTGTAGCTGCCGCTATAGGCTCCTAATATGCCGCCAACCAGGGCAACAATTACCCAGGTCAACAATTGAGGGCTGAAACTTATATCAGTTGTTAATAGTCCAAAAATTCCGGCAGCAGAGTTTAAGAAAATAAAAATAGCAGAAATTGCGGCTGTTTCTTTAACATTTGCCCATCCCATTAAAAGCAATATTGGACTCAAAATAATACCTCCGCCAATTCCTATCAATCCAGAGAGAAATCCCAATAACGCTCCAATTATTAGAGCTATAATGAAGTTGAATGGTATAATTTGCTGCTGATTTTTATTAGGTGGATAGACCATCCTGGCAACAGCAACAATTAAAAATACTCCTAGTATATACTTAAATAACTGAGGATCTATGAAAATACGAGCGCCAATAAACGCCATTGGTATTGATCCTATAATAAAGGGAAGTAATAATTTTATCTTAAAATATCCACTTTTATAATATGCATAAAACGAAACTCCGGCTACAAAAAGGTTTAATGTTAGCGCTGAAGCTCTCATGAAAATTGTGGAAACACCAAACAAAGCCATCAAGGCCAGATACCCACTGGCTCCTCCGTGTCCAACAGAAGCATACATGAAAGCCACTATGAATAATGCAAACAAAAACAATATGTTGAATTCCATAAATACAAGCATTACAAAACTCCGCCTACAATGGAAATGGGTGAAACAATCCCATGGATTGTTAACATACCTCCTTTCCAAGTCATTCTGCAATAGCAGAAATCGGGAGGATGATTGGTTTCCCTGACATCCCATCGGCACTATTTCCATGTGTAGCTACATTTAGGAAAAGCACTCGGAGTTTTTAATATTATAAATAATGTGCTTAATAAAGCACTGACAAAAGTAGTTCTTTTTTAAGTTGTACCCAATTATCCCAAACTGCATTTTACCCATTCATATTCAATCAAAAACATTAAAATTTTAAAATAAATGCAAAAATGTTTTCATATATCTAAACGATTGTTTAGTTTTGTCGTTTATAAAAGCATAATGGCAAGAAAAAAGGAATATATAGAAGAAGAAGTAATTGAGAAAGCAATGAATTTATTCTGGCGAAATGGCTATGAATCAACATCTATGCAAATGCTTGAAAAAGAAATGGGCATAAACAAGTTTTCTATATACGCTAGTTTTGGAAATAAAAATGGCATATTTCTTAAAAGTTTAAATTGCTATAAGCTGAAGTTAAACGCACTTATAGATAAGTTGAAAGCTTCTGAAAATGGAATCGAAGGCATAAAGCAATACTTCTTCGACTTTATTGAGTTCTCAAAAGAAACAGAATTTGGTAAAGGCTGTTTAGTAACCAACACTGCGAATGAAATTGGAGAAGATGCAGACGACAAGATAAAAGAGGCATTGTCAGTATTCACAAACGAAGTAAAACAAGTATTTACAAACAATTTAAAACAAAATAAAACCAAGGACACAATAACAATTGAGCAACAAGCAGATTTTTTAATTATTTCTATGTTTGGTTTGTCTTCCGCGACAAGATTATTTAGTAACACACAACTTAATAATTACATAGAGAATATATTTAAAAAATTATAATATTTTTTTAGCTTAAAACTAAATGATTGTTTAGTTAATTAATAATTCGTAACGCAATAGTAATTATGAACAAAGTATTATTTTTTCGATATTAAATCTAATTATTATAAAAAAACAAAGTGATAATTCAATAAATAATAAAAATCAACAATATGCAATCAATTAAATTTTTATCCTTAAGTTTTTTGCTTTTAATGGCTTATTCCTGCCACAATAAAGGCTCGCAAAAAAACAATCAACAATCAACAAAAGAAGTAAATACAATGGAAATAACTGAAAAAGCAACACTTAAATCGATGCTTGACGAAAAGAAGAAAAATTTTGAATTAAACGCTGACGATTATAAAAAGAAAATATATAAGGAAGGAATTGAATCGGTTGAGAACAGCGGAATATTGGACAAAGCTTTGAAAGTAGGTGACCTTGCCCCTAACTTTAAACTAAACAATGCACTTGGGAAACCAGTAGAATTGTATCAGTATTTGAAAAAGGGAAAAGTAGTTTTAACATGGTACAGAGGCGGTTGGTGTCCTTATTGTAATTTAACGCTTCATCAACTACAACTGGAATTACCGCAATTCGAAGCAAATGGTGCTAACCTTATTGCATTAACTCCGGAATTACCCGATAAATCATTAAGTACATCAGAGAAACACGATTTAAAATTTGAAGTACTTAGTGATATAGGAAATGAAATCGCAAAAGAATATGGTATTGTGTTTAAGTTAACCAATGATGTTGCTAGTGCCTACAATAAGTCTTTTGGTATGAATGAGTATAACGGTGATGAATCAAACGAATTACCCTTGGCAGCAACATATATTATTGATGAAGATGGAAAGATAGTTTATGCATTTTTGGATGCAGACTATCGTAATAGAGCAGAACCTGACGAACTAACTGGATTTTTAAAATTAAATAAATAACTGGGGACCACATTTTGTATAAGTAATGACAGGTAAAGTGATAACTATCTACGTTTATATTCCGCTCAAACTGCGTATCGGTTTGGCAGGAAATTGCAACGCAATCTGCCACTACTCTTAAAATTTAACATTGAAACTCAGAGTATCTTGAAGGACTATTTTATTGTCAATCCGAGAATAAAAATGGCAGGGGGAATATCTAAATCTCTTATTTCTTCTTCTTGCTTGATCTGGCAAAGGGATTATTATCAAGACACAATTGTATCCAATATTCAAGGTCTTCGTCCATATCAACACTTATAGGTTCAACAAAAACCCATCCTTTCATTGGTCTGCCTGTGAAATCCATTTCATTACAACCATCCAATTTTAGGGCATCTTCATAAACATCAGGTCCAATACGCGCCATTAGGTTATTCTTTACAATTCCTATACACATCTTTCCATCAACCATATAAGTCAGACCGCCCATCATTTTTTTGGCCTCAAAGTTCACTCGTTTATCGTTTAGGATTTTGACAATACGTTCGGCAAGAAATTCATCGTAAGCCATCGTTTGTTATAAGTTAATTGTAATATGTTAACCTTTATGATGTATCGTGTGTTTCAATTAGACGATTATTGCAATAAATCAACTTATCCTATAAACCAAATATAATAGACAATTCGTTATTTAACAATTGTACTATTCGTTCAATTCCAGGAAAAGGCACTATGAAGAAGCTACAACAACAGGAGTAAGTTTGTGGCGCTTTTCAATTTCCATATAGAGAATATGCAAGGCTTGTTTACTTGCTTCAAGATCACTCATTATCTTTGATTTTGTATCCTCAAACTTATCCTTCATCTCATCAAACAAACCTGAATAATAGCTTACGCCTTCTTTTAAATTATTTGCAAAAGTTAGCAAATACTTCTCCTGTTTGTTAGTCCTTGATATTTTGGTTTCTTCAATCTTATTTTTAAGATATTCGATATATATACTAAGTTCTTTAATGAACATATTTGGGCGATCATTTCTCGTGATGATATTCGACCTGCCATAAATATGATCTACCATTTCTCTCAAACTTTTAATTTTTGAAAAATATGCCAAATTAGGACCTGGACAAACTGATACTCCTTCACCTTCTACTTTTGTATCAAGCTTATTAATTAGCAAAGTTGCTGTACTTAATCCAACACAGATACATGATTTATCAATTATTTTATCATAACTCTTTTGATGTTCATTGGATGATAATCCTTTGCCAACCAATTCTTTTATCTTCAATCGTTGATAACGATGAGATGCAGTACAAATAGGTTTTTCGGTAAATTCTGTATTAGATGAGAGGAATTTTTTTGGACATAAACTTCCTGGTCTTCCTGACTCGGCTAATGCTAATTTTTCGATATCTTTAGAATTACCCCTGAGGCTGTTAAAAGGTACTCCCAACGGCGAAATATTGCTTAAATAAAGATCATCTTCTGTTGCTTCAGCCAACTCATTTAGAGTATAATCATCAACATTTGTTACTTCAGGAACCAATAAGAAAGGACTTCCCCAACCTACCGAATCCATTCCATAATGATCCAACAGGAACTCATGTTCTTCGGCAGTACCAACACCACCTTGGGCAGTAATTTTAAGTGGAAGAACCTCTGTGGGAACGGTACGGTTTTTACCAGTCAAAGCATTTACTAATATTTCATGTATGGAAGATGTGAGGTCACTCCTGTTCTGTTTAAACTCAGATAAAATTGGCCCCAGCAGGTAACCATCGGTGGCAAAAGCATGACCTCCACAATTAAGACCTGATTCAATTCGATATTCACTAACCCACAATCCTTTTTTGGCAAAAAATTTACCCTGAATTAATGCTGAACGATAGTCGCTAACTTTCAGAATAATTTTCTTTTTAATGAAGCCTTCCACATCTGGAAAGAAATCATCAAAACTTTCCATGTAGCTGTATAATCTTGGGCTCATACCTGCCGATATTACAACAGACGAGTTTAGATCACTTGTTGCAAAACCTCTGATAGCTGCATGTGCATCATTATATTCAATTGGTAATTTCTCACCATTAACGTAGTTATCCTTATCAATTTTGGTCATGATATTAACATCAATACTACCCATTGATAAGTTTTCTTTAAGCCAATTCTTTATTTCATTAACATTAAAGTACTTTTCAGTTAAACTATCAAACTCCTTTTTAATTTCTGAGGTATCGGGCAACATACTGAAATACTCTTTTATCTCATGACTTTTTTCAAGTGTAGCGTTTTTGAATTCTTCAAATTTCTTTTCAGCCTGCTCATTAAGCAGGTTTAAATATGATGTAATACGTTTTGCGCGGAAATCTTCAAATTTTTCTGTAATCTCATGATATGGTACTTCGAATTTTTCGCTATACATTTTTCTTAATTTCTCAAGAAGAACATCATCTACTAAGGATATAACTGAATCTATACCAAATTGACTCACTTTCAATGGAGTATCTACGGTAAAACCAATTCCCATTACAGGTATATGAAACGAATGCTTTTTATTCATCTTTCATTAAATTTTTAATGAAACTCCTCATCATAGGCTAATAAACAAGCCATTGAATAATTCAAGAAACTTCACTTTTTCGTAATTACTGATCTGCAAAGATACAATAAAACCGAGCCATTGGTTGTTATAAAAACATAAATAATTATGTATTACGATTCTTCAAAATGTAATTATCCCTAGATATTTGTTTATTTAATGCTCGTAAGAAACTCATTAACAGCAATCCAATACTCTTCCCCACCTGGTTGTGATTTCCAAAGCGCTCGGGAACCATGATGACCCTCACCTGTGGGTTCGAACAATATTTGATTTTCGTTCATGTCAACTTTCTGAAGAAGTGACTTAACACCTTCAGCCTCCCTTTTGGAGGATGTAACAAACATTGGTTTATTAAATCCGTACAATACATCTAATAGTGAACCTTTGTATTCGGATAAGTAATTACCCGGACTAAATGCAACAACTGCCGCTACATTGTCATTTTCTGCTGCTATATACAATGCCAGAGTTGAAGAATATGAACTGCCCCAAAGGATAATTGGGTTTCCGTATCTGGCAACAGCGTAGTTAATTGCAGCTATAATATCAGGTTCAGCATCAATATAATCGGTAGCTTTCCCCTCTTCAAAAGCTCGAATTGAAGTTTCGTTAATTTTATTACCAATAGGTCCTCCCGACCTCTGATCAATTGCTATACAATTAAATCCCAGCTCATTTAATTTCTGGGCAATCCCATCGTATTCAAATTTATTAAACCGTGCTTGATGACACAATACAATTACTGGTGAATCCTTACTAATTTCATAAATAATGGCACTTATCATTAAACTATCCAGAGAAGGAAACTCGACGGGTATTGGGTTATTAACTTCCTGCAAACCAATTTTATTATCTTGCACCGAAGAACTTTTATGGTTATTACAACCCATTAGTACGGTGCTTAAAAATGCTGTGATTAAAAATAAATTTTTCATAGATTAGGTTTTGGAATAATCTGATATATTAATTTTTGTTTTATACAAAAATAACAAAATACTTACCCCCGACAAATTTCAAATGCAGCTCATTGATTTATCCTTTTGAAATTACATCAAACCACAACTGGGGTTGATAAATCCCGTACTTAAATATATAGATGATTAGTTTACTGTTTTATTTTCCGACTTTCCTCTTCCAATTGGAATATTTACCTTTATAAAAAGGGAACTATTATTCGTCCCTTTAATGTTTTTTACAACATCAATAAAACCGTAGTAATATTTAATACCAATTGTCATTCCTGTACCTTTTCTAATAATATAACCTATCCCACTCATTGCTCCTACATCTATTTTATTTATTTCATTGCGGTTAAACTCACGGATACGTACCTCTTTATTATCCAGACTGGAATTATACTCAATTAAGGACTGGCACATTTTAATTTCAAGTTTTGCTCTCTTAAAAAAAGAGACCTACATTTGCAACAACCTAACAGAGGTTGATCTTGTCATAAGATTATCAACAAAAAATGTATTATGAAAATAATTTTTACGATTTGTTTAGCAGTTATTACTGCAACATTAAGTGCACAGGTAATTGGTGATACAATAGTTATCTCAACTTTTAACTATTCACAAACCTCAGGAAGTGGTAATCGAGATACATTAATTGCCTTTCCTGATGATCCTACTCAATCTTATGAGAAGATTATTATGCTGTATAATATGCGATGTAAAGATGGATTAATATCCATACCCGGAAATACTAACAGAGGTTGTGGTGAGTGGGACTATTCATGCAATACATATATAATCGACTCGTCAAGGGTTGATTCAGTACTTAGCTATACCAGCTCGCATACAATATCCGCATTTTCAGGTTCATCATTTGATTATCTTGAAACACCCTTGGTCGACTATTATCAATATCGTCAAAAGGAAGTCCAAATAAATAATACCATAAGTGAAACATTATCCACAGTTGGATCTGGCAATTTACCCCTATCCCATACATTGGCAACCGATAATAACTCAGGAAAATCACAATATTTATACTTGCAATCTGAATTATCATCAAGTGGAATTATTGCAGGAGGCATAGAAGGTATCCTGTTAAATGTAATTGGCACTAATGCCAACGCCAACTACTTACGTGTTAAAATTAAACACACCGACAAAACAAATTTAGACGGTAACAACCCTGATAATGATGATTTTACTGAAGTTTATTTTCATGACTACCCATTGGTTAACGGGTTGAATAGAATTCAATTTTATTCTCCATTTATGTGGAACGGAATCTCAAATATCCTGATAGAATTTTCATTTACAAACAACATAATGAATAATGCACTTAATATTGAAGGTGAAAATACAGGCATAGTTTCGGGTATTTATGCTGTAAATGGTTATTGCCTAAATTCTGTGAATGGTAAAATTGACATACCAACTGCCCCTTTCTCAAGCATATCTGATGAAATAACAATTTCATTCTGGTGTTATGGAAACGAGGCGGTTCAACCAATTCATAACAGTATACTTCATGGTGTTGACAATAACAATAACCGACAAATAAACCTCCATTTACCATGGGGAAACTCAAGCATTTATTATGATTGTGGAAATGATGGAACAGGTTATGACAGAATCGATAAGGCCGCCACTCCTGATGAGATTAAAGGAAGTTGGAGTCATTGGGCAATCACAAAGAATGCAACAACCGGCGACATGAAAATTTATCATGATGGCGAATTATGGCATTCAGGTACAGGCAAAACCAGACTTATTGACATTCAGGAATTTATTATCGCAACAAGTGGAACTGCCGATCGCTCATACTATGGAAAATTTGATGAGTTTAGAATTTGGGATGTTGAACTTAATCAGGAGACCATTCAAAACTGGATGTATAAACCTGTTGTTTCGTCTCACCCAAATTACAGTAACATGGTGGCATACTACAATATGGATGAAGGTAGCGGAAATACTGTGGCTGATGTAACTCCCAATGCTGAGATTGGGACAATATCTGATTTTCTATATTGGTTGTACGAGCGTGGTAATAGCCTGAAACGTGGATTTATGGAAACAAATGAAAGGCCTAACATTACTTTTGCACAAGGTGAATACACCCTTACAATTACTGATCAGATTGTTACCGATTCTATTTTATTAACACCGAATATTGTAAGAGAATATGAGATTATTCCCAGATATGGAACCATGTTGCACGATAGCATTAATCAAGTTTCAGTAGTTGAACTCTGGGAAGCTCAATATCAACACATCTATAACCCGGAAGGAGTTGCCATCGATTCAACATTTGCTACAGCAACCGGAACCATTGAAATAACCGAACTAACTTATTATACCAGATATCCATCTCAAAATGAAATAATGTCGTTTGTAACACCTTATGGAATTTATCTTGATCTGGGAATGGAAGGAGAAACATGGGGATTCGATGTAACCGATTATGCACCAATCCTCAAAGGATCGAAACGCATGGTAATTGGCAGGGGTGGACAGCGTCAGGAAGATATGGATATCAAATTTCTATTTATACTTGGAACACCACCACATGATGTATTGGATATTAATCAAATATGGAGACCTGACTATATGGGTTACCAAAGTATAATCGACAATAGATCTTTCGAGCCCCGTAATTTCTTTTTCAATCCTGATGGTGATATGTTCAAGCTTCGCTCGGTTATAACGGGTCATGGTCAACAGGGAGAATTCCAGGGACGATACCATAATTTCAATATTAACGAAGGTGATATTGAATACGAATGGAAAGTTTGGACCGAGTGCGCCGAGAATGCTATTTACCCCCAGGGAGGAACCTGGATTTATGATAGAGCAGGATGGTGTCCGGGTGCCCCAAGTACTTTATATGAATGGGATATTACCGAGCATGTTACAGCCGGACAAAGTCACATTATCGACTACGGACTCGATTATGCAAGCGGAACATCAAACTACATTGTAAATAATCAACTAGTTACTTACGGTGAGCCTAATTTTAATTTGGATGCTGCAATTGTAAAAATATTAAAACCAAATAGTGATGAGGCAAGTGTAAAGCGGTTTAACCCTGCTTGCTCATATCCTGAAATAGTAATTCAAAATACCGGTTCAACAACGATTACTAAGTTGGAAATTGAATACTTTGTAGATGGTGGTGAAACAGATACTCACACATGGAATGGGTCATTGGATTTCCTTCAGAAAGATACCATTATACTTCCCATTGATGACCTTACTTTTTGGATTAGTGGATCGAACATATTTACTGCCAGCATAATGAAAGCCAATGAGCTGGAAGACGATTATGAATATAATAACACATATTCCACATCCTTCGAAGACATTCATGTTTATCAGGAAGGAAACACCTATACGGTACAATTAAAGACCAATAATTTTGGATATCAAACTTCGTACACACTTAAAAATGGTGCTGGAACACAGTTATATGAACGTCATAACTGTGATGACAATACAATATATGAAGATGAATTTTACCTATTGCCCGGTTGCTATGAATTGCAAATTGATGACACTGGAGATAACGGTTTAGAATTTTGGGCACAACCAAATCAGGGTGTGGGATATTTTAAGATACTCAATGCCGATGGAATTCCTCTTTATACATTTGAGCCTGACTTTGGTGGCTTCGCTAGTTTTGAGTTTGGAATAGGTAATATTACTGAAATTGATGAAGTTAACAATCCATTTAATTACAGTGTTTATCCTAACCCCGTAATGGATGAATTAAATATTAACATCCATGGCAGTGGAGATGAAGTAGTAGTTGCTAAACTTACAAATTTGGCAAGTGCTGTTATTACTACAATAAAATGGAATGCTGTTACTAAAGAAACTGCTACTACAATTGATATGAAAAGTTTGCCTGCAGGAGTATATTTCTTAGCGATTAAATATGGAAATCATACCAGGACAGAAAAAGTGATTAAGTATTAGTTTCTATTATATCCTATATTTGCATGCACGAATTTGCAAATAACATGGCAATACCAAAAAAAAAATTACTACTAATAAATCCTCTAAACTCTAGTACCAAAGGACTAATAATACACAAACAAGTAATTTACCCGCCTTTGGGTCTTGGCATAATTGCAACTCTAACTCCCGATAATTGGGAAGTGGAATTGCTTGATGAGAATTTTGATGAATTTGAATATCGCAAAGCTGATCTGGTAGCATTAACCGCTCTTACATCCAGTGTAACAAGAGCATACGAAATAGCAGCGACATATCGTGAAAAGGGAATACCCACAGTACTTGGTGGAATTCATGCTTCGATGATGCCTGAAGAGGCAAAGAACCTTGTTGACACTGTTGTTATTGGTGAAGTAGAAAGTGTGTGGAAATCACTAATTGAAGACTTTGAAAAAGGGGAGTTAAAAAAACAGTATATGGGCAAATTATTGTCGATGGAAAATGCTGTCCGTCCCACAAGAAGTCTGTTCCATAAAGATTACAATTTTGCCAGTGTACAAACAACCCGTGGTTGCCCAATGAGTTGTGATTTTTGTTCAGTACACACTTTTAATGGCAATTGCTATCGACTTCGACCTATTGATGAAGTTCTGGATGAGCTTGAAACAATAGAACACAACATGGTTTATTTTGTTGATGATAACCTAATTGGCTATGGTAAAAAATCACAGCAAAGAGCCATTGAATTATTTAAAGGAATTATTGATCGTGGAATAAAAATTGAATGGTTCTGTTCAGCATCCATGAACTTTGCTGACAATGAAGAAGTATTGGAATATGCATCCAAAAGTGGCTGCAGAATGGTGCTTCTTGGCATTGAATCGGAGCGTATTGACCAGCTGCAAGACATGAATAAAAAGCTAAATGCGAAAATGGGCATCGATAGCTACGACAAGGTATTTAGTACAATACACAAATATGGTATTGCAGTACTAGGTGCTTTTATTTATGGTTTACCTACTGACACTCCTGAAACGATGGCAGCACGTACCGAGTATATAAATAATGCTTCGATAGATGCTGTACAGGCAACCATATTAACGCCACTTCCGGGAACGGGTTTATTTAATCGTATGATTGAAGACAACAAAATTACACTCAATAATTACCCCGAAGATTGGCAACATTATCATTTTGGCAAAGTAGTTTTTAAACATGAACTGATGGATCATGATACCATTAGTAATGAAATTGCATTAAACTGGGATAAGCTTTATAACGAAAATACACTAAAAAAGAAATTCATCCGAACTCTAAAACAAACAAAAAGCCCAATTGCAGGTATCTGGTCCTATGGATCAAATCTTCAATATTATAATCTGGTTTTTGAACATGATGATAGTAGGCCACATCTTGATTTAGTCGATATTTTTGGATTAAAGGAAATTGGCGAGAACCCCTTTATCAAGCAACAATAGCAACATGTCGGCAAAGAAACATAAGCTACTGCTCATCAACCCTCTTAGCACAAAACGATCTGGTTTAATTTTGGATCAAAAATCCATTTATCCACCAATGAGCCTGGCTATTATAGCTGCATTAACACCTGATAACTGGGATATAGAACTACTCGATGAAAACTTTGACAGATTTCAGTATAAAGTAGCTGACCTTGTTGGCCTAACGGCATTAACCTCGCAGGTTACACGTGCTTATGAAATTGCCCAAATCTACAAAAAGAAAAATATCCCGACGGTTATCGGAGGAATTCATGCTTCTGTAATGCCCCAGGAAGCAAAGAAGTTTGCTAATACAGTAGTTATTGGTGAAGCTGAAAGCGTTTGGAAAGATGTTATAACTGACTTTGAAAATAACAGGCTAAAGGAAATCTATAATGGAAACCTGCAACCTATGGTAAACTCTCCCCAACCACGCATCGACCTTTATAATCCGGGTTATGCATTTGGGAGCGTTCAAACCACGAGAGGATGCCCGATGAGTTGTGATTTTTGTTCTGTCCATACTTTTAACGGAAAGCAATACCGTCCGCGCGAAGTAGTAGATGTTGTTGACGAATTTGAAAAGATCCCTCAGGATAAAGTCTATTTTGTGGACGATAATTTTATCGGTTATTCAAAAAAATCAACCGAAAGAGTAAAAGATATATGTAAAGAAATTATCCGGAGGGGCATTAAAAAAGACTGGTTTTGTGCTGCTTCAATGAATATTGCCGACCATGATGAAGTATTACAACTGGCAGCCGAAGCGGGGTGCAGGATGATATTTCTGGGTATCGAATCGGAACTAATCGATCAGCTTGAATCGGCAAATAAAAAAATGAACATTAAAATCGGTATTGATAACTTCTCAAAGGTTTACGATAAAATCCATAAGTATGGTATTGCAGTACTTGGTGCATTTATCTACGGACTCGATACAGATACCCCGGAAACAATAGAAAACAGGACGAAATATATTATTGATTCTGATATAGATGCGATGCAGGCAACAATACTCACACCTTTGCCGGGAACCCCTCTGTTCGACCGTATGTTAGCGGAAGGGAGGTTGATTTATAATGATTTCCCAAAGGATTGGTCACGTTACGATTTTGTTGAAGTTGTTTTTAATCCAAAGCTAATGTCAGCTGAGGTATTAACAAGCTCAATTGATAAGGCATGGAAAATGCTTTATGATAATAAAAGGTTAAAAAGGAAATTCATAAACGCATTAAAATCAACCAGAAATCCTGTTTCAGCATCGTGGTCTTACAACTCAAACCTTCATTACCATAATATAGTATTTGAAAAGCAAAGCAACAAGATTAATTTTGAAGATACCTAAAAAGATTTAAATATTATGAGCAGTTCATTTTCCAGAACAGAATACAAATTAATGTCGGTTGAAACTGGGGCAACTTTTAACGACAAAGGCTGGACTCTCGATGCACCGGGTAAATCCAAACCATCATTGATTAGAGCAATATATAATGATAAGCAACTAATTCAAAAAGATGATTCGTTAGGAATTTACAAGTTTGCCGACTGGTTGCCAATCCACAAAATGCTTAATGGATCATATGCACCCCTTACCTACAAAAGTGCAGGATTAGCTGGGAAATTGGGGCTTTCAAATCTATACATAACCTTTAGTGGATATTGGCCCGAACGTGGTATTGAAATGAAAACCTGCTCGTTTAAAGAAACTGAAGCATATAGTGTTTGTGCACGAATGGATAGCGAAGAGAAGAAGATCCTTGTTGTAGCCAGTGCAGGAAATACGGCACGTGCTTTCGCCCAGGTATGCTCCGACAATAATATAAATCTGCTATTAAGTGTTCCTGAGGATAATTTGAATGCCCTTTGGTTTGATGCCCCACTTAACGATTGTGTTAAACTAATTGCCAGTAAAAGTGGAGGCGACTATTTCGATGCGATTCATCTATCAAATATAGTATGCGAGCTTGATAATTATTTTGCAGAAGGTGGGGCTAAAAATGTTGCACGCCGTGATGGCATGGGAACAACAATGCTATCCGCAACTACATCAATTGGAGAGATTCCTGAATACTATTTTCAGGCTATCGGCAGTGGTACCGGTGCAATAGCGGCATGGGAAGCAAATATGAGATTAATTGAGGACGGCAGATTTGGAAATCGTAAAATGAAACTCATGGTTAGCCAAAATTACCCGTTCCACCCAATTTATGATGCATGGAAAGCTGACTCAAGATCATTACTTCCATTTGATGATTTAGAGGCCCGAAAACAGGTTGAAATAATTGATGCAAAAGTATTATCAAACAGAAAGCCTCCTTATTCAATTACCGGTGGTTTATTTGATGCAATGAAAGATGCCGGTGGTGATGTATTACTAGCAAACAATAAAGAAGCAAGAGAAGCTGCACAGCTATTCCTCCAAACAGAAGGTATTGATATCCATCCTGCGGCAGCAGTGGCAACAGCAACACTAATTGATGCTGTAAAGAATAGCACTATTGCATCAAACAGTTTGATAATGCTAAATATTACCGGTGGAGGTGAAAAGAGATTTGAAAAAGAACACAAGCTACACTATTTGAAACCACTACTTGTATTTGATGTTAATCCTGATGAGGATGAAGTAAAAGAGCATGTAGGAAAACTGAAATGGTAGTTGTTTGTTGAAAGACTATCATTATGAAGAACTCTGCTTTTCCTTAAAAAATTGTAGCCATCTATCGGCCATAGCCAGTGGTAACAGTAACGACCTTACCGGATGTTTGATAATTTCTTTTGATTTGGGTAATAAGGAAATCATTTCAGGCAACGCACTAAATGCCAGTCCTATTGACTGATAAAACTTTCCCATACCTACTTTCATCAAAAATAATTTTACTTTGCTATTTCTTAATTCAACACTAATGGCAGAAAAACCAACAACCACAAACAAAGCTCTTACCATCATTTCAATGCCGGCATACATACCTTCCAACTGAAATAGCACAACCTCATCTTTATCATTTTTCCAAAATAATGCTGACAGGGCAACAATCAATAACAACTGAACCCAAAAAACAGGCTTTCGAAGTCTGCGTAAGGCTAAACGATAAATGTATCCAATTACAAAAATATAGGTTGACACAAATAAATAACCATAGTTCCCATCACTTACATTTAGCAAAAACAGGCCTATGGGAATTGCAATAATGTGCACAAAAAGCATTGGAATTGATGTATGTTGGTTGTCTCCTATTTTAAAAAAATCGTTTTTTGGAATGTGGTTTTCCTTGATGCCAACACCACTGTATTCTTGACTGATTACAACTGCTTTTCGTCCGGCATAATAACCCAAAGTAGCAGCTATTGTGCCCATTAATGTATAAAACACAAGTAAAACCGCAAGAACCTGAACAGGTTCAGCCTCAGCAATTCTTAATTGTTTTAAACCAAAATTTATGACGTTAATATAAACCTGTATCAAATCGTAACCGTAAAAAACAATCATGCTGAATATCTTATAAAATAAAGCACTCGACACACTAAAAATGCCGGCAATCAGATATCCAATAAAATTACGCCCCAAGATCAAGATAACAAGTTCAATTAGTATTGCTTCTAGCATTATTCCCATCATAGGACCCAAAATTATTGCTGACGGGGATACCGATTTCATAATTGCAGTAATTAATCCAGCCCTGATAATTAGCCCCCTTTGAGGCCATAGTTGATAATAACCAATAAGCAATATAGTGCCAAAAAATGCAAGGGTGGATCCTGCCATTGGCAATCGGGCATTATGTAAAAAGCTACCTATTATTATTTCTAAAGATGCCCATAATCCGCCAACAACAGCAGCTTTAAGCCACAGGTCGCTTTCCTTATTATTTTGTGATTTGGCCGATTCCATTAAGTAAGATCTTCCGGTGAATTCAGATTCTTAAACTGTGAAGATGAGCCGGGTAATTCATCAACACTTATGGCTTTAAAATTAACCTTTGAAAAGAGATTAATAAGCTTGTAATCGTTAGCTTTAATTGACTCCTTTAATGCAGGAAGTATATTAGAAGAATAATAGGACGCAAGTGGTTCGTAATAAGAATTTGCATGTTGTGGGACTACAATATCCCAATCCTGCCCAACCATCAAAACATGTTTTAATAATGATGAATTAAGAAATGGAGTGTCGCATGATACAATAAGATTGTGGATAGACTTTGATTGTTTAAGACAACTAAATATTCCGCCTATGGGACCAATACCGCGAAATTCATCTTCGATAATTTTGTAGCCAAATTTTTTATATCCTTCAGGATTATTAGTACTTATCAGAATTGTATCGCAAATAGGTAGTAGTATATCTATTGAATACCTAACCAACTCCTTACTGTTGTAAATACACAATCCCTTATCTTTCCCCATCCGCCGGCTAGCTCCTCCCGCAAGAATAATTCCGGTAACTGTTTGCTTTTTCATAGGAGAAAAACGATAATAATTATCGTGGTGAACTATAGCTTACATCATCCATTAACGACTGAATAACATATTTCATACTTCCCAATTCAAGAGCAACAAGATTACCATATCCTACTCTATCATTAAAATATACTCCATTATCCAAATCGATGAATTTGTATGAAGAACTATTAACTGCCAGTTCAATAAATTCCAAATTTACGGGAACATGTCCGTGAATAATTTTTTTATTTGGAATTTTATCCTGATCTACCTTAAAGTCTCTAATCCAAATCATTGCTCGCTTGTCAGAAAATGGATCTTCCACTTTAAAATTCAAACCAGCATGAACTATAATAAAATCATCAACTTCAATAAAATATGGAAGTTTACGCATCCAATTAATATACCTTTCATCTATATCTTTTGGTGATTCTGCATTAAAGCTTTCCATAGTTTGTAAGCCCCCATGCATCTCCCATTCTTTTTGAACCTTTGTTTTAGATCTAAATCCTAGAAATCCCTTATGTTTACTATCCTCTTCGTAGGCCTTAATACAATAATCCTCATGGTTACCCAACAATGCGGTTACATTGTATTCATTATTTTCAAGATCCATAATATAATCAATAACTCCCTTACTATCAGGGCCACGATCGATATAGTCACCTAAAAATATTAAGTGATCATTCTTATTTGGTACTATCTGATTCTCAATAAGAGTTGACAATGTGCGAACACATCCATGTATATCAGGGATTACCCACTTTTTTACCATATTAACTATTTAGCTTTTGCCTGATTTGCAACTTTGTCCATTAATGCTTTTATCTCGTCCGGATCACCTAGAAAATAATCTTTTACAAAATTAAGATCATCATCAAATTCAAATACATAGGGTACACCGGTTGGGATATTAAACCCAAGAATTTCTTCACGACTCATATTTTTCAGATGCATTACTAATGCTCTTAAACTATTGCCATGTGCTGTTACAAGCAGGTCATCATTTTCATGAAGAGCGGGCATAATTTCAGTTTCCCAATATGGCATTAGTCGCTCGATAACTTCTTTAAGCGATTCTGTCATTGGAAGCTCAGCGGCAGTCAAATCTGCATATCTGGCTTCAAATCTTGGATTTCTTTCATCGTCGGCGGTTAATGGTTCCGGAGGTGTATCAAAACTTCTTCTCCAAAGCTGAACCATTTCAGCGCCATATTTATCCGCAGTTTCTATTTTATTAAGTCCCTGTAGAGTTCCGTAATGCTTTTCATTCAAACGCCAGCTTTTTCTAACTTCAATCCACATGGAGTCCATTTCTTCCAACATTAGCCAAAGTGTTTTTATTGCTCTGGTTAAATATGAAGTATATGCTAATTTAAAGTTGAAACCTTCATCCTTTAAAATTTTCCCAGCCTTAATGGCTTCACTAATTCCCTGATCAGAAAGAGTTACATCTTTCCATCCTGTAAACCGATTTTCCTTATTCCAAACACTCTGTCCGTGACGTACAAGCACTAATCTTTTCATTCGCTATTATTTTTTATAGGTTACATGGAATACACCCTGTTTAACAACACTATCACCTCCTGTTGGTGATTATTCATTCATGGCTATTTCATATATCTTCATATATCGGGATTATAAATTTTTAACAAAACTAACAAATAGTTGCCTATAATTCAGTCACTATAGTATTTTTGTTTAATAATGAATGTAAAATCTCCCTACATATTGAAGAAATTGTTTCCCGGATTGATTTGGGAGATTGTAACACCAAAAAAAGAGGTATTCCTAACATTTGATGATGGTCCCCACCCTGAGGTAACACCCTGGATATTAAAATGCCTGGACGATTATGATGCAAAAGCAACTTTTTTTTGTGTGGGCGAAAACGTTTGCAAATATCCTGACATATATAATACAATAATTAACAAGGGGCATATGGTTGGTAACCACAGCTACAACCACTTAAGTGGATGGAAAACTACTAATTATGAATATTTTGAAAATATTGAAAAGGCGGGAGAATTAATTGAATCCAGACTGTTTCGCCCCCCCTATGGCCGTATTACACCATCACAAATAAAAATACTTAAGCATGATTTTAGGATAATAATGTGGTCGATTCTAACCTATGATTATGATGTGATGGTAAGTAAGGAACAGTGTTTAAAAAACTCAATTAAATCAACAAAATCAGGGTCAATTGTGGTATTTCATGATAGTGCCAAGTCATATAAAAACTTATATTACACGCTACCATTGTTTCTTGAGCACTTTACAAAACTAGGGTTTAGGTTTAATCCAATGCAATATTGATCACCAAATCACCTACAACTATTCACAATATTTCGCATCTTTGTATCCAATAAAAACAAATTGTGTGAGAAGGTTTTACTGGTATATTCTTATAGTTGTAATTGCGTTTACTACTTCCCAATGTGCAAATTCAATTAGTTCCCCGCAAGGAGGCCCGAAAGATGTTCGACCACCGGAAGTTATTGAAACCATCCCAAAAAATGGAAGTCCTAATTTTAAAGGTAATAAATTCACGGTGAGGTTTGATGAATTTGTGAAACTTGATAATGTTGAACAATCAGCATTGATTTCACCACCCATGAAAAAAGCACCTGACTATAGGGTTAAGGGCAAAGCGGTTCAGGTTAAGTTTAATGAAGAACTTAAACCCAATACAACTTATTCAGTATACTTTGGAGATGCAATAGTAGATATTACGGAGAATAATCCAATAAGTAATTATACATACATTTTCTCAACCGGCGAATATGTTGACTCATTAAGTCTTTATGGAAATGTGAAAAATGCTTTTAACCTAACTCCTGTTGAAGGGGCATTTGTGATGTTATACAAGGATAATAATGATACAATTGCATTTGATTCGTTGCCATATAAGGTGGTTCCATACTATTTAAGCAAGACAAATGTTGAAGGAAAGTTTCAGTTTACAGGTTTATCAAATGATGACTTTCTATTATTTTCATTATTGGATCAAAACAGCAATTTTATTTTTGATCAGCCAGGTGAACAAATTGCATTCCTGGATTCACTTATCCACCCATCATTTATTTCGATGCCCGTTAAGGATTCGATTACCGCTGATAGTATTGTAAATATAGAAATAGAATCTGACTCAATTTTAATAATCAAGGATTCAATAGCAAAAAGTATAGAAGATAAAATTATAGAAAAAAACAGTGTTGATTTATTTATGTTTTTAAGTCCTGATACCATCCAGAGAATATTAAAAGCTGAAGTTCTCGCAAAAAATAACATTAGGTTTTCCTTTTCACAATCTGCAAAAAATGTGAATTTTGAAATTCTTAGCTATCCTTTAAACGATTCATTGTTTATTGAAGAATATTCAATTGATGAAGACACCCTGATATGGCATTTAAACAACCCTCCAATTGACTCCCTTGAGCTTCTGCTCACACAATATAATGATACTTTGGGAACAATATATTTAAAACTCGACCCTGAAAAGAAAAGTGCCAGATTAAGGAAAAAAGACAAGGAAGATGAAAAGAAAGAATTTCTATCATGGACATCAAATGTTACGGCAAATAAGCTTGATATAAATAAACATCTGGAAATAATTTTTAGCCAACCACGGGTAAATTTTAATGATATCGATTCGTCATTTCTAATAGCCGGAACTGATACAATTTGGAATCCTGAATTTTACTTTTCCGATAGCTTAAATATGAAAATTGATTTTCCATTTGATTTACTTGAAGAAACTAAATATCAGGTATATTTCCCTGACTCAGCATTTACAAGTTGGAATAATATACATACGGAAGCTATTGATATTAAATTTAGCACCTTACCTCTTAAGGATTATGGAATTTTGACCTTTAATCTACAACCCAACAAAAAGCAAAATTATATTTTCCAATTAATGAATGATAAGGAGAAAGAAATTAAGAAAGTATTATTTTATAATGACACAACTATTACTTTTGAGTATTTGAAACCAGCAAATTATCTATTCAAAATTATTTATGACAATAATAATAACGGTGTTTGGAATCCGGGAAATTATGGATTAAAAATTCAGCCAGAAGAGGTGATATACTATCCTAAAGAGGTTAAAGTAAGGGCAAATTGGGAAATTGAAGAAGATTGGAAATACTAAAATACTGATAAGCTAAAATTCATTACATCTATTCACACAATCAATTATTTCGGTTAGTATTAAACTACGTAGAGCATAATATATCTTTTTGCCGTCGCGTTTCGAAACAAGTACACCTTTGTTTTTCAATATACTGAGGTGATGAGATGCTGTAGCTTGCTCAATATCAAGGGTTTTATAGATATCTGTTACACTTAACTTTTCGCCTTTTGATAGCAAGTCAATAATAGCGATGCGCATAGGATGTGAAATGGCACGCAATTTACTTGCTGCAGTTTCGAGCTTATTTATGTCAATATCAATTCTATTCATCCTTGTTTTTTTTGCAAAATTAGAAAATATGATGCATGCAGAACAAACAAATATGTACATATATTGCTATATCTAAGATTTATATTAAATCTAAATAAGGACTATACTACAAATAAATCCGTAAAACTAAATTTTATGCCATCAAAAAGCCCCTTATCACTTAACTTCAATTCTGGTATAACGAGTAGTGCCATAAAAGATAATGTCATATAAGGAGCGCGTAATTTTGAACCCATTTTGTGAACCTCATCATCTATAATTTGGTAACTGGTTGCTACTCTATATCCGTCACAGGTCGACATAAGTCCGGCAACCGGTAGTGGGATTACTTTTTTATCGGCATTATTAATCATCGAAATTCCACCTTCTTCTTTAATTACCAGATTAATTGCTTGAGTTATAGCCTCATCACTTGTGCCAACAGCAACAATATTATGGCTATCGTGGGCAACACTTGATGCGATGGCTCCACTTTTAAGATTAAAATTCTTAATAAATGCTATAGCCGGCTCAGCTTTTTCATATCTATTAAGAACTACTAATTTTAATATGTCGTTATCCACATCGCTAACTACATTATTATTTTCAACTTTAAAATCTTCCAACAAGAAACCTGTAATTAGCTGTCCATCTAAGGCTTCAATTACCTTTAACTTATTACCAATTGGTTCAATCTTTAACTGATCGGTAGTGATAGGTGCAGCATGAAAATTATTTGGTTGGTCCTCAGGAACCGAGTCAATATAAGTTGTTCCATTTTCAGCAACCAAAACTCCATCAACATAAGTTTGCAATATCTTAAATTCATCAAGATTATTTACAACTATCATGTCAGCTGGATCGTTAACCTGCAGTGTCCCTACCTCAAGACCATAATGTTCGATGGGATTTAATATCACACTTCGGAGTACTTTCATTGGTTCATAACCTTTTTTTATTGCTCTAATTATCATTTCATTAATATGCCCCTTTACTAAATCGTTTGGGTGTTTATCGTCTGAACAAAACAAAATTTTATCCGAATGATCTTGCATCAAATCAATTAGTTCCTCAAAGTTTTTAGCTGCGCTGCCTTCACGAATCTGTATTTTCATCCCAAAGGAAATTTTGTCTAGAGCTTCCTTCATTGTAAAACACTCGTGATCGGTAGTAACACCGGCTTCTGCGTATTTTTGGGCATCTTCACCGGTAACGCCAGGAGCATGACCATCAACAGGTTTATTGAGTTTTTTGGCAATCTCGATTTTTCTCATTTCCCATGCATCACGGTTTATTACCCCTGGGAAATTCATCATTTCACTTAGGTATTTTATCTCTTTCATACCAAGTAATTCCTCCATCTCCTTTTCATGAAATTGAAATCCAGATGTTTCAAAGGGTGTAGCCGGCACACATGCTGATGCCCCGAAATAAAACTTAAAAGGCACTTTATTACCATTGGCAATCATATATTTAATACCGTCAATTCCCAATACGTTGGCAATTTCGTGAGGGTCGGATACAGTTGCTACTGTACCATGAACAACTGCGAGTTTAGCAAATTCGGATGGGATAAGCATGGAGCTTTCGATGTGAATATGCGAATCAATTAACCCCGGAAGTATATATTGTTCTTCCGCAACTTTTTCTTCAACAATTTTGGAAATGATGCCATCGACAACATGAACTGTTCCTTTAAATATTTTCTCTGCTCTAAGATCAATTATATTGCCTGAGAGTTTATATGTGTTTTTTGATTTCATTGTTTGAGATTTAGATTTTGCAAAGTTAGTAATTTACATTCTACACTCAAATTTATATACTTCCATCAAATTGGTTTCCGGTTTATACTAAATTAGGACTACAATTAATTTCTATGAAACAAGTAATATTCTATTATTAATATTGGAGAGTATTTGTCCTCTTGAGCAAAGCGAAAGTTCTCAATTCTGAGCTTAAAGATGCTTCATTACATTACCAACAACTTAGGCGAACATATTGCCACACCCACCGGGTTTTTTTAACCAGCCTGGTCTGATCGCTAAATTACTCTTGGTATTCAAGATCTGATTACTATTACGTAATATGGTTATAGCACCAACTCATCAAACCTAAAAACAGTACCAAATCCCTTATCCTTCATGGTTTTCCTAAAATCACTATCTGGTTCAGGGTTAGTGATTAAAACAAAATCACCACCCCATGCCCCGAGGGATTTAATTGCACCGGGAAAATCACTAAAATACAATGATTTAACGGTCGTCTGATTAAGAATATACGACATGATTAATTCATGTTCCATCAGTAACGCCTCAAACTCATTCAGGTTGTTGGATAAAATAATTTCCTTTGTGATCTCAGAAATAGAATCAATATCTTGCGATGAATATTTGCAGTTCTTTCTAAAATTAGAAATACTTTCAGAAGAGCTTTGCTTTTTGCCAAGATATACAAAGTATAGATTTTCTTTAAAGTCTGGATCAAACTTTGCATCGCTCACATAAATATCATGGGTTAACCGCTGAAAAAGAATCGGTTCAGAACTCCTTGCACAGGCAATATCATATCCTGATCCCCCAAAGGTAAGATCTAGAAGCTTGTATGGATCAACATCGGCCCAATTTGCTATATTTGAAATAAGTGTTGAACTTGTTCCAAAACCATAATCAGGATTAAAATCAAGGTTCGTAACAATATCCAACCCAAAATTATCTTGCAAAAAATCTGGGGATAAACGTCTTACGGCTAATAGTATTTTTGCTAAACTTGAAGCTAAATCTATATTATCAGTTACTATTACTTCAAGAGATGGTAAACTAAATTCTGTTGTAAACCATAATCCCTCAGGTTTATTTGCTTTCCAGCGAAGTAACTTATTAACAGTTTGGGTTACTGTTAACGACTGACCTTTATTAATTGGCAAAGCTAGCGATAGAGCTCCTTCCATCACAAGGTATTCCCCTGTTAGCAGAAGCTTTCCATTGGAACGCCATGTGTTAGGATTGCGGCTCAATTTTCTCGAAGGTTTTCAATAAACTTCTGAACTGCACCATAAGAAACTTTATGAATTACAAAATGCTCAACAGCCATATCTTTTTCATCTTTAGTAGCTTCTATATGATTTAGTATATTATACAGGTGCATTTTCATATGACCAATTTGAATGCCTTTTGTTACCAGAGATCGGATGGCTGCGAAATTATTTGCTAATCCCACAGACGCAACAATCATCATAAGTTCCTTTGCAGAAGGATTTCCCAGCATTTCCAACGATTGTTTAGCTAATGGGTGAAGAGAAGTTAGTCCTCCAACTGTTCCCAAAGCAATGGGTATATTTAATTCATATAAAAATTTTGTGCCAGATAAGGTTACCTTGGTAAGGCTTCTATATTTACCATCGCGTGCCGCATATGCATGCCCTGCGGCTTCAATGGCACGAAAGTCGTTCCCGGTGGCAATCGCCACGGCATCCACACCATTAAAAATGCCCTTATTATGAGTGGTAGCACGGTACACATCTATCTCGGCGATTTTTACAGCGGTTTCAAACTTATGCGCGAATTGCTCTCCTGTCATTTCATTATAAATGCCATCAAAATCTTTAAAATCGCACTCAACCCAGGCCTTTACCAAACAATTAGGTGTATAATTCGATAATATTGACATTATTATCTCAACCTCTTTTTCATCTTCTGAGAAAATTTTATGGGTTTTGAAAAAATCCTGAAGGGCACTGGCAAACTCTTCAAGGCATGAATTAATAAAATTAGCCCCCATTGAGTCGACAGTATCAAAAGTAACTTTGATTTGATAACTGTTTTCAATTTCTTCTGTAGTATCAATTAATTCGAAATCAATAATTCCACCACCCCTTTTATCCATATTTTTGGTAGTGTCTTTTGTGGCTCCTCTCAAGTAATATTTAAGTTCATCAAATACCTTAACAAGTTTTGCTTTCTCTCCACTCCATAAAAAATGTACCTGCCCAATTTTTTCAATATCAACAATTTCGGCTTTAAAACCTCCTCGTTCCGACCAGAATTTAGAACTGGAAGAGGCAGCAGCTACAACAGAACTTTCTTCGACTACAACAGGGACATGATAGGTGCGACCGTTTACAACTACATTAGGTGCAACGCCATATGGGATATAATAATTTGATATTGTGTTTTCGCTAAACTCATCAAAAATCTTCTGCTGCGAATTATCGGTGTGCCAGAAGCTTTTTAATAGCTCCATCGCCTCCACTTGATTATCCATCAATTCGGAAACAATCTGCACTTTATCTTCTTTCAGAAGTTTTGAAAAACCTCTGATTAGATAATCACGTTTTCTTCTTCTTGGCATTTAACTCTTATTACCTACAATAATTCTAACTACCATTCTTCAACAACCTTTTCAGGTTCTGGTTTCATCTTTTCCTCAAGATTACTACTCCAGTTATTAACAAAATCCCTTATTTGTACCAGATACTGATCCCATCTGGGGTCGTACGCCGGATCATTCTTATCAAGCCATTTTTCGACAGGAATGTTGGTTTTCGATTTAAGTACTATTTCATCAATAATGTAACGATATCTATCGTCTTTCATTTCCACAGTAAAGGTATAGTTAATCATCCCACCTATATGCTTTACACTATCCCTATCCCAGTAATAAATTCTAAACCTGTGTCTTCCAACAACTTTCGCGGTCTCACGGTCTCTCACAGAAGTTACCCTCACTGGGTCTTTATAAGTTGCATTTAACCAATAAATACTTCTCTTAAAAAGCTCATACTTACTGCCTTCCTCCTCAACAACACCTTGAAATTTAACTTTATTGGTTTCTGTATCAACGGGAATAAATAACTCTTCTTTTACTTGTGCTGATAATTGAATCCCAACAATGAGCAGCACAACTAACAATACATTTTTCATTACTAATACTTTTATGTAAAGATGAAGCAAAGTTAATGGAAAATATTAAGTGAAGATATTTCCAATTAAAGATTAAAGAAAAGGGTTTGATCGGTGTTAATACTGTCGGGCTGTTGTGGTCAGTTTTTCGGGTTCACCCGAAAACCATGACAACCCGACAACCATGACAACTCAACAACCAAGATAACCCTACCTACCCACTCCCAACTTAGTATTATTCTAAATTGGAAATAACCAAAACACACATTCATTTCTTTGCTATATTTGTGGTCAATTTGAAATAACGAGTTTAAATTTTAACGTTTAAATCATTAATATTATGAGTGTTATGTATTCTTCAATCACCAAAAAGATATGGATGTCGTTGATGGGATTATTCCTAATGACATTTTTGGTGGTTCACTTGGGCATTAATTTATTGCTCTTGTTCGATCCCACTCGGGAATTGTTCAATGTAGTTGCCCATTTTATGGGAACAAATCCCATTATTCAAATTTTTCAATGGGTTCTTTTTGCTGGATTTGCCATTCATATTGTACTTGGCATAACCCTCCAAATTCAAAACTGGATTGCCCGTCCAAAGGGATATAAGGTGAAGGCATCATCTGAGGATTCATTCTTCTCGAAGTACATGATACACACCGGGGTAATAATTATGGTATTCCTGGGTATTCATTTTGCAAATTTCTTTTTTAAGGCAAAAATTTTTCACAGCATACCTGAGTTTATCTTAAACGGTGTTAATACCGGAATGGAAGACATGGGTATTCTTGTAATGGAATTATTTCAACTCCCCGAATATGTAGTTGGATATATAATTGCTTTACTCATCCTTGGTTTCCATCTTGATCATGCCTTTCAATCGGCATTTCAATCACTAGGGTTAAATCATAAGAAATACACACCTTTCATAAAAGGTTTAGGACATATTTATTCAATTGTAATCACACTTGGATATATCATTATTCCTCTGTTTATTTACTTTACAAAATAGAAGATATGACAAAGCTAGATTCAAAAATTCCAGCCGGCCCATTGGCCGATAAATGGACAAATTATAAAGCACACCAAAACCTGGTTAACCCTGCCAATAAACGTAAAATCGACGTTATTGTAGTTGGTACAGGCTTAGCAGGTGGTGCAGCAGCTGCAAGTCTTTCAGAACTTGGATTCAATGTAAAGGTATTCTGTATTCAGGATAGCCCGCGTCGAGCGCATAGTATTGCTGCTCAGGGCGGAATAAATGCTGCCAAAAATTATCCCAACGATGGCGATAGCATCTACCGATTATTTTACGATACCGTAAAAGGTGGCGACTACCGTGCCCGTGAAGCTAATGTTTACCGACTTGCCGAAGTAAGTAACAATATTATCGACCAATGCGTTGCGCAGGGTGTTCCTTTTGCTCGTGAATATGGTGGATTACTCGATAACCGCTCCTTTGGAGGGGCACTTGTTTCACGGACTTTTTACGCACGTGGACAAACCGGTCAGCAACTATTACTCGGTGCATATAGTGCTTTAAGTAAAGAAATAAACAAAGGTTCTGTTAAGATGTACACCCGTCGTGAGATGATGGATGTTGTTAAAATAGATGGCATAGCCAGGGGAATTATTGTTAGAGATCTGGTAACCGGTAAACTTGAACGTCATGGTGCTCATGCAGTTCTATTGGCAACCGGAGGATATGGCAATGTATTTTTCCTATCAACAAATGCAATGACTTCAAACGGAAGTGCTGCATGGAAAGCATATAAACGTGGTGCATTTTTTGGTGATCCTAGTTTTGTGCAAATTCATCCAACTTGTATCCCTGTTCATGGCGACTACCAAAGTAAACTAACTCTGATGAGCGAAAGTTTACGTAATGATGGTAGAATATGGGTTCCAAAGAAAAAGGAAGATGCCGAAGCCATCCAAAAGGGAAATCTATCACCTGTAAAAATACCTGAAGAAGATAGGGATTATTATCTTGAAAGAAGATACCCCGCCTTTGGAAACCTAGTTCCACGTGATGTTGCATCACGAGCTGCAAAAGAACGTTGCGATGAAGGCTATGGCGTTGGTAATACTGGTCTTGCTGTTTATCTTGATTTTAAAGATGCAATAAATCGTTTGGGCAAACATGTTATTGAAGCACGTTATGGAAATCTTTTCCAGATGTACGAAAAAATAGTAGATGAAAATCCATACGAAACTCCAATGATGATATACCCTGCGATCCACTACACTATGGGTGGAATTTGGGTTGATTACGAACTACAAAGTACAGTGCCCGGGTTGTTTGTGGGTGGTGAGGCTAACTTCTCCGATCACGGAGCCAACCGTCTTGGGGCATCTGCATTAATGCAAGGATTATCCGATGGATATTTTGTTCTTCCTTACACAATGCAAAATTATCTTGCTGACCAGATTGGTGTTCCTCATTTTTCAACAGATACTCCTGAGTTTAACGAAACTGAAAAAGATGTTCAGGATACAATCGATAAGCTTTTTGCCGTTAAGGGAAATAAAAGTGTTGACACATTCCATAAAAAACTTGGTTTAATTATGTGGGATTTCGTTGGAATGGCTCGAAACAAAGAAGGTCTTGAAAAAGCAATAATTGAAATAAAAATGTTACGTAAGGAGTTTTGGCAAAACGTAAGTGTTCCTGGTGAAAAAATTGGAATGAATGTGGAACTTGAGAAAGCTCTAAGAGTTGCTGATTTTCTGGAACTTGGTGAACTAATGGCTCGCGATGCTTTACATCGTAATGAGTCGTGCGGTGGCCACTTCCGTGATGAATATAAAA
>ERZ890953.103-NODE-103-length-49358-cov-6.772164_pt1 | contig 49358 bp, 39 predicted proteins | sample MGYA00521264_ERZ890953 | MGnify/ENA primary metagenome ERZ890953 (study PRJEB32303, sample SAMEA104408629) | aquatic metagenome | biome: Brackish water; feature: Chemocline; material: water | place: Baltic Sea | collected 2014-10-26T21:54:00 | depth 200 m ...
CCACGGTGGCGCGCGCGATGGCCGCGTCCATGCCGGGCCGAAGACGGACCGATGCCCGGGGCTCCCAGAGCTCCATGGACTCGTTGGTCTCGAGGTCGCGCAGCCGGTAGCGACGCAGCTCACTGGTGCCGGGGAGCTCGTCTCCAAGCTCCCAGCGCACGCCGATGCGATCGCCTCTTCGTCGGGCCAGGGGACCTCCGCACCCGACCTGCTCGGCCGGTGTGTTCGAGCACCTATCGCATTCCAGCCGGACACGGAGGAGGCAGGACTGCGCGAGGGTGGCTACCTTCCTCGCGTGCCTGCCAGCAGCCTCAGGACCCGCCACCTTCCACGCCTCATCGCCTGGGTTGTGCGCCTGCTCGCGGCCACCTGGCGCGTGCGCAGGATCGACGCCCAGCTGTTGCGCCAGGCGCTGGCCGAAGGCCCCGTGATCGCGGCCTCGTTCCACGAGCACCAGCTGCCACTGGTGGCGCTGCATCGCGCCATGGGCTTCTCCGGGCTGACCTCCCAGAGCGCCGACGGGGATGTGGTGGCGGGGGTCATGGAGCAGCTCGGCTATGGCGTGCTGCGCGGATCCAGCAGCCGAGGCGGCGTCAAGGCGGCGCTGACGGCCCTGCGCACCACCCTGGCCGGCGGAGGCAGCGTCGGCATCGCCGTGGATGGTCCCAGGGGGCCGCGCCGTGTGGCGCAGCCCGGCGCTGTCGCCCTGGCCAGCCTCTCGGGCCGCCCCTTGGTGCTCATGGTGGTGAGCGCGCGGCCAGCGTGGCGCGCTTCGTCCTGGGACCGCTTCATGGTGCCGCTGCCCTTTGCGCGCGTGGAGCTGCGCTACGGCCTGCTCGCGGCACCTCCGCCGGGTCGGGCCTCTCGCGTGCAGGGGACCCGCGTACTCCAGGGCCAAATGGCGGCGCTGGCGGCCGGTGATGCAGCGGGCCATCCGGCCCTGTCGGGCGGCCCCGAGGCTGGCGAGGGGTAGGAGCTTCGCGGAGGTTGGTTTCTTCGCGCTGCGGCTTCGTGGTAGAAACGGGGCACACGGCCCCCCCGGGGCCTCCCTGATTGGTGAACCATGAGCCGCACTACCATCACCCTGGAACAGATCATCCTCTTCCTGCTCGAGACCCCGATGTTCGAGGTGTTGAGCGCCGGAGAGCTCTCCGAGATCGTCCACATCATGCAGATCCGTCGCCTCCGGGATGGCCAGGAGCTCTTCCGCGAGGGTGCAGAGGGCGACGGCTGGTACGTGGTCTTCGAGGGCGAGGTGGCGGTCGTCAGGTCCGACGAGGTCGGCCCTGTGCGCGAGATCGCTCGCCTCGGTCCCCGCGCTTGTGTCGGCGAGATGGCCGTCATCGACGGCTCACCCCGCAGCGCTTCGGTGGCGTCCAACGGTGAGTCCACGGTGTTCCGCTTCCCCCGCTACGAGTTCGAGGGGCTGCTGGCTGAGGACAACCTCGCGGCCTACCGCCTGGTGCACGAGATGGCCAAGGTGCTCTGCCAGCGCCAGCGCCAGATGACGGCGCGGGTCTCCGAGCTGCTCGAGCAGCGGGACTCGGCCTCCAAGAAGATCCGCAAGGAGATAGGGCCGCTGGTCGATAAGCACAAGCTCAGCGAGTAGCCGATGCTCGCCTTGGCGCTCGTCTCCTTGTGCCTGGCCGAGGTGCCCGAGGGCCTGCTGCCTGTGGTGGACCGGGCCAGCATCCAGGTGGTGTGGTCGGAGCAGGCCAGGGCCGCCGGCGCCGAGGACGAGGCGGCGGTGCTGGCGTGTCAGCCCTTCGCCGAGGATCTCGTGACCTGCTTCACCGTGCCGCAGGCCGCAGGGCGCCGCATGGTGACGCGGCAGGACCTGTCCGCGTGGCAGGTGCAGCTGCCCGCGGTCGAGGAGCGGGCGCTGGCCGGGGTCCGTGGCGGCTTGACCGCCGAGCGGCCCCAGTCGGTGCAGGTCGAGGGCGACGTCCGGACCTACCTGCTCTCGGCCGAGGGAGACGGCCTGGACCAGGCCGCCCTGTTCGATCCCGCGGCGCTGCAGGAGCGCTTCGCCGGAGGGGCCTTCGCCGTGGGTATCCCGGCGCGGGGAGTCCTCATCGCGCTGCCCCTGGGCGACCGGGAGCTCGAGACCATCGTCGCGGTGGGCGTCCGGCGCCTGTGGGAGACCGTAGAAGACCCCATCACCCCCGCGCTGTACAGCTGGAATGGCGACGCCTGGGTGGTCTGGGGTCAGGCCACGCCGGGGGGCGCCGAGCACCAGGGCTCCGATCCCTTGGCCCGCCCGCTCGACTAGCCAAGCAGGCTGCAACGGGATAGGACTGGCGGGTCCTGCCATCCTTGGAGGCGTCGTGACCTGTCCCTTCCGAGCCAGCGCGAGGCTGCTGGCCCGCGCGGTCGCCCGCGTCGTGCGGCGCAACGATCTCTTCGAGAAGCCCGGTGAGCGAGCTCCCATCACCCGGCCCGCGGCTCCCCGCGCTTCCGCTCCCCCCGCCGATCAGGGCTGCGATCCCGGGGGCTGCTGCTGTGGTGGTTGATCCCCGCGCGCTGCTCTTCGTGCTGCCGCCGCTGCTCCTGGGTTGCCCCCGTGAGTCGCCCGTCCAAGCCGGTGGCGAGGATGTCCCCGCAGGCGGCCGCCTGGTGCTGCTGCACACCAACGACATCCACAGCCACTACGAACCCACGGCTGCTCGCTGGCTCGAGGGCGACCCGGAGATCGGCGGCTTCGCGGCCCTGAGCTCCTATCTCGAGACCATCCGCGCCCAGGAATCGGCGCTGCTCGTTGTCGACGCGGGCGACATCTTGTCGGGCACCCCCCTGTCCGAGCTCGAGCTCGACGGTGTGGTCGGCGCCGAGATGACGGGGTTCCTCGCGGACTGGGGCTACGACGTCTGGACGGTGGGCAACCACGAGTTCGACCAGGGCTTCGACACCATCGCGGCGCTGGTGGCTGCCTCTGCCGTGCGGCCGGTGTGCGCCAACATCCAGGCCCCTGGCGGCGGTCCGGCCCTGCCCGGCCTCGAGCCCGCCCGCGTCTTCGAGCGCGGCGGTGTCCGGGTGGGCGTCATCGGCATCACCACGCCAGATCTGCAGCGTCTGGTCAGCGCCGAGACCTGGGGGCAGATCGAGCTGCTGGACGAGATTCAGGTCATCCAGGAACAGATCCGGCTCCTCGACCCCGAGACCGACCTGCTCGTGCTCTTGTCCCATGCGGGCCTCGAGACGGACCGCTGGCTGGCCGCCAAGGTCCCCGAACTCGACCTCATCGTGGGCGGCCACTCCCACGACGCTGTCACCACCCCCGAGCAGGTAGGATCCACCTGGGTCGTCCAGGCGGGTAGCTACGCACGCTCCATGGGCCGGCTGGACATCACCGTGCAGGACGACGCCATCGCCTCCATCGAGGGCCGCCTCGTGGATCTGCGGCCCGACCCCAGCTGGGCTCCGGCCACCCCCGCGGTGCTCGCGCGCCTCGAGCGGGTCAGCGCCGCCGTGGACGCCTCCTACGGAAGGGTGGTGGGCAGCAGCCTGGCCCCGGTCACCCGGGACTCCTATCGCCAGGGCTCCCTGGGGCTGTGGATCTCCACGCTCATGCTCGAGGCCACCGCCGCTGACGTGGCCTTCTACAACAGCGGCGGCCTGCGGGCCGATCTGCCAGCGGGTGAGCTGACCTACGCCGATCTCTACCAGGTGCTGCCCTTCGGCAACGCTCCGGTCACCCTGGCCATGACCGGCGCCGAGCTCATGAAGATCGTGAAGCGCAACGCCTTCTCCGAGGCCACCCGCGAGACCTCCTCGCTGCAGTGCGCCGGTCTCGAGTGGTCGTGGCGGCCAGCCGGAGGCAGCCAGGAGATCGTCACCGTCACGGTGGGCGGCCAGCCCCTCGAGCTCGAGCGAAGCTACACCGTCGCCACCAACTCCTACGTGTCTTCGCACATCGGCGAGATCCTCGACCTACCGGAGCGCGACATCCAGGCCCACGGCGCGGCCGTCATCGAACTCGCCGAGCGCGCCTTGCAGGCTGGGCCCCTGCAGCCTCCCGCTGCGCGGAGCACGAGGGTGGAGTAGGATAGACGGTCCTATGCGTGTCACCCGCCACCACGCCCTCGTCCTGGGGGCCATGTTCCTCTTCTCGCTCATGGCGCTGTTCACGCGCCGGGCGGAGGCGCCGTTTCTGACCATCGCGGCGTGGCGAGCACTGCTGGTTGCCTTGGTCTTCGGTGTCTGGACCGTGGCCCGCTCCCCCGAGCGCCTGGCCGCCCTGCGGCCCGACCGCACCACGCTCAGGTGGGGCGTGATCTACGGCCTGCTGCTGGCTGTGGCGTCGTCCACCTTCGTGGGCGGCTACGCCTTCACCACCGTCGCCAACACCATCTTCCTGCACAACCTGGCGCCGGTGGCTGCGTTCCCGCTGGCCTGGTGGTTGTTCCGTGAGAAGCCTGCGTCTGCGGCGCTCACCGGGGCGGCCATGGCCATCCTGGGCGTCGGGCTGATGTCGGGCGTCTCCCTGTTCCACTTCAGCCACTTCTCCCACCCTCGCTTCCTGGCGGGCGACACCTTGGCCTTGAGCTCGGCCGCCGGGTACGCCGGCGTGCTCGTGGTCACCAGGGCCACCCGGCGCGAGGGCACCCCCATCCTGGCCACACTGTTCGTGGCCTGGTCCGTGGCCGCGGTGGTGCTGGTGGGCTTGGCCTTCCTGGCAGGCAGCATGGCCATCAGCCCCGGCAGCCTGTTCTGGGTGTTGGGCCTGGCAGTGCTGTGTACGAACCTGCCCTTCTGGCTGCTCAACCTGGGCATGCGCGAGGTCGGTGCGGGCATGGCCGCGGTGCTGTCGGTCTCCGAGGTGGTCTTCGCCACGGTGCTCGGCTTCTTCCTCTTTGGTGAGCTGCTCTCGCCGCTGGGGTGGCTCGGGGGACTGCTGGCGGTTGTGGGCGTGCTCTATGCCCTGCTGGCCCGCGACCTGGTCCCCGGTGGAGACCAGACCGCCGAGCCCGAGCCCCTGTCCTCGGCCACCCGGGGGCTGCGCCTGGCGCGGCTGCTGGTCTGGCTGGGCCTGCTCAACGCGGGCACGCTGCTGGCGTTGCTGGCTGGCAATCAGGTGGGCGTGTTGCTGGCCTGGATCGCGGCCCTCGGAATGCTCCGCTGCGCCCAGCCGCTGATCCCTGGTCTGGCGGGCGGGCTCTCCTCCACCGTCGGGCGCTGGGGAACCGTGGTCGTCAGCCTCGGCCTGTTGGCCGCGCTGGTGCTTCGCGGAGGCTGGGATGCGCAGCGGGCCAGCTGGCTGGCCCTGGGCATCGGCGCGGTGGTCCTGCTGATCGACGTGGCGCTGACGCGTCAGGAAGCGGCCGACGAACGCGACGAGGCACCCTCGCTGCGGGCGGCCCTGCTGTTCGTCCTGCTGGCCCAGGTGCTGGCCTCCATGCACCACAGCGGTGCGCGAATCCTGCTGGTGCTCGCTGCCGCCGCGGCAGCGGTGGGGATCTGGGGCCTGCTGCTGGATGCCTTCCAGGGGCGTCTACCCGGCTCACCCCTGGCCGATGGCGGCGCCACGGTGCGCATGGACCGCATGATGTCGCAGCTGCTGCGGCCGCGCTGGCTCGCGGCGCTGGTGGGCGCGGTCTTCCTGCTGGGCGGTGTCCACACGGTGCCGCCGGGCAGTCGCGCCATCGTCGAGCGCTTCGGCGCTCCCCTCGAGAAGCTGGCCCAGCCTGGCCTGTTGCTGCGGCTGCCGCCCCCCGTCGAGCAGGTCACCGTCGTCGATGTGGCGGCCCTGCGCCGGGCTGAGCTGGTGCGCTCGGACAGCCCACTGCTCTGCGGCGACCACTCCATGGTGGCCGTCCAGGCGGTGCTCCACTACCGCGTCTCGGATCCCCTGGCCTTCGCCTTCCACACGGACGATCCCGAGGCCGCGCTCACCCAGCTGGGCAGGGCGGTGTTGGTGCGCGATGTGGGGCACCAGTCCCAGGACTCCGTGCTGGCCTCGGGCCGCAGCGAGCTCCAGCTGCGCGTGCGCGACGCCACCCAAGAAGCGGCGGATAGCGCGGCGCTCGGCATCGAGGTCCTCGAGGTCCACCTCTCTTCGGTGCAGGCTCCCGCCGCGGTGGCCGCCTCCTACCTCGACGTCATCTCCGCTGACGAAGAGAAGCGCACCCTGGTCAACGAGGCCGAGGCCTACGCCGCTCGGGTCTTGCCCATGGCCTTTGGCGAGGCCGCCGCTCGGGTGCTGGGCGCCGAGGGCGAGGCCCTGCGCTCGGGTGCGCGCACCCAGGGTCGCATCGCCCGTATGAAGGCCCTGCACCAGGGCGTCGAGATCAACGCCGCCACCACCTACCATCGCGTCTACGCCGAGGCGGTGGAGCGCGCCCTGGCTGGCCGGCGGCTGGTGCTGCTGCCCCCCGGGCGCAAGGTGTGGATCACCGAAACCTCCGGCGATGTCCTGCCCATGGCTGGGCGCCAGCTGCCGGCCAAGTGACGAGGCGCCTATGAGCAAGCTCCAGATCGGGACCCCCACCCTCGCCGCGGCCGCAGGCCTGGCGCTGATGTTGCTGGGGGGTGCCTCCGTCTACACGGTGGATGCCCGCGAGGTGGCCGTGGTGCTGTCCTTCGGCGCGCCCGTGCGCACCGTCACCCAGCCTGGGCTGTACCTCAAGGCGCCGTGGCCACTGCACGATGTCGTGCGCTTCGATCGCCGCGCGCGCGTGCTCATCGCGCCTCCCTCCGAGCTGCTCACTCAGGACAAGAAGAACCTGGTGGTCGAGGCCTTCACCCTCTGGCGCGTCGAAGATCCTCAACGCTTCCTGGAGGCCTTCCGTCCGCCGGGTGTCGACGTGGTGCGCTGGGAAGACCTCGTGGCTTCGGCCGAGCTGCGCTTGGGCGATCTGGTCACCTCCCGCATCGCCGGCGCGCTGGGCAAGAAGGAGTTCACCGAGCTGCTGGCGGTGGAGTCCAGCTCGGTCGAGCTGCTGCCCGTCGAGGTGGCCGAGGCCATCACCGCCCACGCCGCCGAGCGCTTCGGCGTCGGTGTGCTCGACGTGCGGCTGCGCCACCTGGGCCTGCCGCTCCAGAACGAGCAGAGCATCTACGAGCGGATGCGCGCTGAGCGCAAGCGCATCGCCAACGCCTACCGCTCCGAAGGCGAAGAGCAGGCCACCATGATCCGCGCCAAGGCCGACCGCCAGGCCGCCGAGATCCTGGCCGAGGCCGATCGGGACGCTGCGGAGATCGCGGCGGGTGCCGAGGCCGCGGCGGCGAGGCTGTACGCCGAGACCTACCGACAGGACCCCGAGTTCTACCGCTACCTGCGCAGCCTCGACGCCCTCGAGGACGTCCTGGTTCCCGCCGGTGGCGCCGCCGGAGAGTCGGTGCTGGTGCTCGATGCCGACAGCGACATCTTCGCGCCCCTCACCCGGAGCCCGCGGTGATCCGCCAGATCGCCTGGATCGCCGCCGTCCTGCTCGCCATGGGGTGGCTGGGCACCGGCGTCATGATGGTCGACACGGGCCAGAAGGCCCTGGTGTTCCGCTTCGGCGCCATCGCCCGGATCGAGGGGGCGGGTCTGCACCTGCGCCTGCCCTGGCCTGTCGAGCACGACGAGCGGCTCAATGTCACCGAGGCCCGGCGGGCCGAGCTCGAGGCCAGCAGGCTGCTCACCGCCGACACCAACCTGGTGCAGCTGTCGCTGGTGGTGCAGTACACGGTGGGCGATCCGGCCTCCTGGACCTTGGCCACCGACGACCCCGAGGCGGTGATCACGGGCCTGGTGCAGGCCGCGGCCATGGCCAGCGCTGCCGGCATGACGGTGGACACGCTGCTCACCACGGGCCGGGCCGATCTCGAGCGCCAGGTGCTTCAGGCTTGCCAGCACGCCATCGACGAGCGCCAGCTCGGGGTCCGCCTGGTGGCGGTCGATGTGCGGGAGCTGTCGCCTCCGGGCCCGGTGGTCGATGCCTTCAACGACGTCTCCAGCGCCCGTGGCGACCGCGAGACCCTGGCCCTCTCCGCCGAGGCCTACGCCTCCAAGCTGTTGCCCGACGTGCGGGGCGAGTCGGCCCAGATCCTCGAGCTCTCCCGCTCCGGCGCCGCCCAGCGAGGCTCCGCGTCCCGCGCGGATGTGGCCCGCTTCGAAGAACTCCACGGCGCCTGGCTCACGGATCGCGAGGCGGCCCGGGTGGAGCTGCACGCGCAGGCCCTGCAGGCCATCGCGCCCCACCTTCGCATCGTGACCGCTCCGCACGACGCCGAGCTCGTCCTCTCCGCTTCGGGAACTACACCGTGAAGAACATCAAGATCCTCGTCGCCGTTCTGGTGCTCGTGAACGTCGTTGTCATGACCTGGCTGCTGGTCCGTCGTCCTCCCGGCGAGCTCGAAGGCGGCATGCAGGGGGGGATGGAGCAGGCGCTCTCCGACAACACCATGCAGCAGACCCGCTACGACCTGAGCGACCGCGCCGGTGAGCTGAACATCCTGCTCATCAGCATGGACGCCCTGCGCTGGGACCGCACAGGCCTGGGTGGAAACAGCCGCGGCCTCACCCCCAACATCGACGCCTTCGCCGAAGAATCGGTGGTGTTCCACAACACCGTGGCGTCGGCCTCCTGGACCCTGCCGTCCCACATGTCCGTCTGGACGGCCCGCTGGCCCTCGGTGCACGGGGTCACCAACAAGCTCAAGCTGCTGTCTCAGGATCAGATGGTCCCCACCTCGTTGTCCCCCGGCATCGAGACCTTCCCCGACTACCTCATCCGCCAGGGCTACACGGCGGCGGGCTTCAGCGGCGGCGCGGGGGTCGGGGGGAGCTACGGCTTCTCGCGAGACTTCGAGACCTACCAGGACGACCGCCCCTTCGCCGGGCTGGACTACGGGGTCGAGCCGGCCCTCGAGTGGCTGAAGGCCCACCGCGGCGAGCGCTGGTTCATGTTCCTGCACGGCTACGACAGCCACGGCCAGTACCCCTTGGCCGAGAGCAAGGCCGAGGCCCTGCGCGCCGAGTACCAGGTTCACCTCGACGGCGGCATCGAAGAGCAGGCCAGGCTGCGCGAGCAAGGCCTCGATGCCATCGAGAGCCCCGGGGACCGCGCGGACCTCAGCGCTGTAGTGGGCGAGCAGGACGCGGCCTTCCTGGCCGCGGTCTACGACCAGAAGGTCAAGGACGCGGACGAGCGCCTGGGCACCTTCCTCAACCGCTTCCGGGCCCAGGGCCTGCTGGACGACACCCTGGTGGTCCTGATGTCCGACCACGGCGACGAGATCATGGAGCACGGCGCCCTGGACCACGGCTTCACCCTGTACGAAGAGCAGCTGCACGTGGTCCTGATGATGCGGTTCCCCGGCTACGCCCGGCGCCAGGACATCCAGGAGAACGTGCGGCTGGTGGATGTCTTCCCCACGGTGTTCGACGCCATGGGGCTCGAGGGCCCCAAGGGGGTCGACGGAAGCTCGCTGCTGCCCCTGCTGCGGGGCGAGTCCCTCGATCTCCCCATCTACTCCGAGACCGACTACCGCCTCTACGTCCACCACCGCATGACCCGCCGCGGCGACCACAAGCTCATCCTGGACCTGGCCGACGGAGAGAAGGAGCTGTACGACCTCAGCACCGACCCGGGCGAGACCACCGACATCTCGAGCCAGAACCCGCGGGTCACCTACGAGCTCGAGCAGTCCCTGCGCGGCTGGATGGACGGCACGCGCACCAACCCGCAGGACTACATGGGCATCGAGCAGAAGCCCATCGAGATCTTCTAGGGCTACTCCGGGTCGAGCTGGTAGCTGCCGTCGCAGATCTCCACCAGGCGGGCGGAGCTGTTCAGGTTCTTGTTGACCCCGACCACCTTGATCGTGTCCGAGTCATGGTCGAAGGTGCCCTCGATCTGCAGCCAGCTGGACATCAGGCGCAGGGTCTTGCCCCCGGGGCGCGCCAGGTCGAGCTCTAGGCTGTAGCTCTGCTCCATGGTGTTGCCACCGCCCTCACTCTCGGCCCGCTGGGGCATCCAGCTGAGGATCATGAAGGCCTCCATGTCCTCGCCCTGCACCGTGTAGACCCCGTGGCGCATGTAGAGCAGCAGCTCGAACGCCATGGTCACGCCCACCTCGGTGGAGCTGACCTGGTTGTCGGTGAACAGGAAGCTGCTCTCGAGATCGCCCAGCTCGAAGCTGTCGCTGTAGGGCTCCAGCACGGGCTCGTCCACGGCGGCGAAGGCGCTGTCGGTGGTGGCGTCCTGGTAGGCGCCGCGAGAGCTGAGGAAGTCTCGCTCGTAGGTGTCGAACTCCCCGAACACCCGGTCCTGGTCGGTCCGCACCAGATAGCCTTCGACCTCTTTCCAGTCGCAGCCGAGCTCGGACAGGGCCACGATGCCAGGCGCATAGGTGAGCTCCACCTCGCCCTGGATCGGCAAGACCGCGACGTCCTCCTCGGTGAGGTGGTCCAGCGTGAACTCGCCGACGTTGTCCATGTCGGCGCTCTCGCCCAGCAGCTCGTCTCCGTCCTCGTCGAACCAGTCCATGAAGCCGGTCAGGCCTGCGCCGACGATCTCGTCCTCGCTGTAGAACTCTCTGAACAGGTAGGTCAGGGAGCTCTGCAGGCCCTCGGGCGCCGGGGGAGGGGGCTTGCAGCCCATGGCCAGGGTCGCTGCGGCGGCGGCGAACAGCGGCGGGAACGGGGCAGAGGACTTCATGGGAACTCCGGGCAGATCGCCCGTTAGGGTGGCCCGGACTCCGATGTGTGTCAAGGGGCCAGCACCCCTGGGATCAAGCTGTCCACAGTGTCGCGGGCTCGGGGAAGCGCAGCGCTGGGGGGAGCAGGGGCAGCGCGGCGGTGGTCTGGATGAGCGCCTGGCCTCCGCGCTGGCGGCGCACTGAGAAGCCGGGGCCGTCGGTAGAGCCGCTGCTGGGGGAACTGGGGGTGACGCGGGGGGTGGTGAGGGTCTGGCTCTGGGGGAGGTCGAGATCGAAGCGGTTCCAGTCCATGTGGGCCTTCCTGAACGGAGGGGAGGGGAGTGACCCGTGGGGGTCGCCCCGCTACTTGCACGGCCCGTGCCAGCGCTCCACGGTGTCCGCGGTGGTTGAGACATGTGGCCACCCAAGGTGATTCTCGGTGGGTCGCAGGCGTCTGGATGCTCTGCCCCTGCGTAGCCGCCTTCGCACCCCCACCAAGGCGCTGCGCAGCGCCCTGCGCGCCCCGCTGCGCCCGCCCTGCGCTCCTCCAGCGCGAACGGGCTTGGGCGGTGCTACCTTCCAGCGCATGAAGTCTCGCCTCCTCGAGCTTGGCTGCACCGCCGCCATCGCCGCCCTGCCTGCCACCGCCCAGGCCGCTTCACCCTTCGGCCCCGGGGAGCGCATCCGCTGGTCGGTCAGCTACATGAAGGTGCAGGCGGGGCAGGCCTGGGCAGAGGTGGCACCGGCGCCGGGGGGCGCGCTGCTCATCACCGGCGGCGCTCGGAACGCCGCTTGGTATGGCCGCATCTACACCATCGACGACGAGGTCCGGAGCTTGTGGAACCCCGCGGGCCCCGGGTCCTCCAGCTATGCCACCCGCTTTCGCGAGGGCGGCTTCCACCAGGACCAGCGCATGGAGATCACCCCTGACGGCATCCGCGTGGAGCGCAGTCAGCGCTTCGACGACGGCTGGCGGAGCTGGACGGACAGCTACCCTGGCCCGGGCCTGGCGGTGGAGGACCCCACCACGGCGTTCTTCAGGGTCCGCCTGCTGCCTCTGGTCAGCGGAGAGAGCTATCGCTTCCCTGTGTTCTCTGGCCGCGAGACCTGGGAGCTGCGCGTCGAGGTGCAGCCCCGCGCCATGCTCGAGACGGCCCTGGGCGAGCTCTCGGTGATCCCGGTGCGGGTGTTCACGCACCACCAGGGGGACTTGGAGCAGAAAGGACGCATCACCCTGTACCTCAGCGACGACTCGCGTCGCATCCCGGTTCGTGCCATCATGCACACCAACGTCGGCCCCATCCGCGCCGACATCATCTCCTACCAGCCCCCAGGCGAGTGATGCAGCAGGACCAGACCACCCCCGAGATGCCCTGGACCATCGACTCGGAGCTGCGCGCGATGCTGGTCTGCCCAGCGTGTCGCGGCGATCTGATCGACCGCCAGCCAGGGCTGCACTGCCCGGCGTGCGCGCTGCTCTACCCCGTCATCGACGACATCCCGCAGCTCATCGCCGAGGAGGCCAGGTCATACCCCAGCGCCGACTGAGGGTGCTCCAGGTCGACTCCGCCACCGAGTGGCGGGGGGGCCAGGTGCAGCTGGAGCTGTTGGTGGACGGGCTCGAAGCCCGGGGCCACGAGGTGGCGCTCGCGGCCTGCCCCCACGGAGCCCTGGCGGCGCACCTGGAGCGCAGGATCCTGCCCATTCCTCCCGGCGTCACCCTGCGCGGCGCCGTCGCGCTTCGTCGCCACGTGGCTGCGCTTCGGCCCGATGTGGTGGCGGCCCAGACCTCCCATGCCCACAGCCTGTGCGTCCTGGCGGGCTTGCGGCCAGTGGTGCACCGGCGGGTGGACTTCCAGGTCGGGGCCAGCCCATGGGGGCGCTGGAAGTACGGGCGGCCCGTGCTGTACGTTGCCGTGAGCGCTGGCGTGGCCCGGGTGCTCCAGGCGGGCGGGGTGCCCGAGGCGCGCATCCGCGTGGTCCACGACGGCGTGCGACCCCTCGCGCCCATGCCGCCGGCCAGGGACCTGGCGGGCTCGGGCCCCGTGATCGGTGCCATCGGCGCCTTGGTGGACCACAAGGCCCACGGCGTGCTGGTGGACGCCATGGTGGACCTGCCGGGCGTGCGCTGCGTCATCGCGGGCCAAGGGCCCCTGCGAGCCGCCCTCGAGCAGCGGGTTCGGCGCCACGGCCTGCAAGACCGCGTTCAGCTCCTGGGGCAGCGGGAGGACATCGCGGCCGTGATGGCTGCGCTCGATCTGCTGGTGCATCCATCCATCGAGGAGGGCATGGGTCAGGTGGTCGTCGAGGCCATGGCCGCCGGCCTCCCCGTGCTCGTCACCGCCGCGGGCGGCCTGCCCGAGGTGGTCGGCTCCGGTGCCGTCACCGTCCCTCCTGGGGACTCCAAGGCGCTGGCCTCGGCGGTGAGATCGCGCCTGGACGCCCGGGAGGATGCGGCGCCCGCCCGGGAGCGCGCCCTGCGCGAATTCTCCGTCGACTCCATGGTCGAGGGCACCCTGGCGGCCTACCATGAAGCGTCACCCGGCCCAACGGGGCCCCGTGGGAGCGAGGCATGAGCGAGCAGGTCGTCCAGCGCACCGACTGTCGGCTCTTCGATGGCTACCGACCCTGTCGTCCGGGCCGCACCTGCCCGGGCTGCAGCCACTACGATCCCGTGCAGGGCGAGGTGTTGATCATCAACCTCGACGCCCTGGGCGACGTGCTGCGCACCACGGCCCAGCTGCCTGCGCTCCGCCGCGCCTGGCCACGGGCCCGGATCAGCTGGCTCACCCGCACTCGCGCCGTACCCCTGCTGCAGGGCCACCCGCTGCTCGACAGGGTGATCCCCCTCGATCTCGAGGCGGTCTTGGAGCTACAGGCGCGGCGCTTCGACCTGATGCTCTGCGTGGACAAGGGGCGCGCCGCCGGCGGCCTGGCCACCACCCTGCGCGCCCACGCCAAGCGGGGCTTCGCCCTGGACGAGCACGGCGTGATCGTGCCCCTGAACCCACAGGCCGCGTACCTGTACCGCACCGGGCTGGACGACCAGCTCAAGTTCGAGCGCAACACGCTGTCTGAGCCGGCCATGCTGGCCCAGGCCTTCAACCTGCCCTGGGACCGTGAACCCTACCGGCTGGTGCTGGCCGACGACGAGCGCGTGGGGCCCCCTAGGGCGGTGGGCTTCAACACTGGATCCAGCGCCGCCTGGCCCCGCAAGCGCCTCGAGCCTGGGCTGCTGGCCGAAGCCCTGCTGGCGGTACACCGGGCCGTGGGCCAGCCCGTGCTCTTGCTGGGTGGACCCGAAGATCGTGAGCGCAACGAAGCGCTGGCTACGCAGCTCGGGCCTGCTGTGGAGCTCACGCCCACGGACGCGGGCCTGCGGGTCGGCGCCGCGCAGGTGGCTCGCTGCGAGGTGGTGTTCAGCGGCGACAGCCTGGGCATGCACATGGCCTTGGCCGTCGGCTGCCATGTGGTGGCTTGGTTCGGTCCCACCTGTCCTCAGGAGATCGATCTCTTCGACCGTGGCATCAAGCTGCTGGCCGCTGTGGACTGCGCGCCTTGCTGGCGGGCGGGGTGCGCCCGCGAGCCGGCCTGCAACACGCAGCTCGCACCCGAGCTCATCCTGTGTGCCGTGCTGGACTGCCTCGAGGCACGGCGTGCGGGGCGCGCCCTGGACGAGATCAGGGGCGCGGGCTGGTGGCCTGTTCCGGGCGTCGCTCGATGATCACCGCCTCGATCTGATCGTCCTGGGTCAGCCGGCGCAGCACGTCGGTGCCCTTCACCACCTGGCCAAACAGGGTGTAGTCCCCGTCCAGGTGGGGCTGGGGAGAGAGGGTGACGAACCACTGGCTCCCCGCCGTGTCGGGCCCCGCGCTGGCCATGCCCACGGCCCAGGTGTCGTAGGGCAGGGGAGACAGCTCATCGGGCAGGGCGTAGCCGGGCCCACCGTAGCCATCGCCGCGCGGGCAGCCCCCCTGGACCACGAAGTCCGGGACGATCCTGTGGAAGCGGGTGCCGTCGAACGCGCCGGTCTCGGCCAGATCCACCCAGCGCTGCACCGCATAGGGCGCCGCTGCGGTCTGGAAGGCCAGGGCGAACTCGCCGCGGGTGGTGACCACCCGGGCCCCGAGCAGGGCGTCGAGAGCCTCCTGAGGGGCCAGGGAGGGGAAGGCCGCGGGCTGCGGCGGGGGGAGCGCGAGCAAGGCGCCGAGGCGTCCCGCGGCCTTGCGCAGGGCCGGGTCGTCGTGGGACTGCAGCTCGGCGATGCGTACGGAGACTTGGTGGTCGGTGCTCCCCGGTAGGGACGGCCTCTTGGGCCCTCCAGGGACGACTCCGCTGCCCTCGAGGATGGTGGACAGAGCGTCGATCATGCCCAGCAGACCGTCGTAGTCGATGCGCTCCACGAGCTGGAGCTGGACGCGCCCGAGCAGCTCACCGTCTGGATGCTCGGCGAGGGCCTGAGCCACCAGGCAGGCGACCACGGAGTCCGGCTGCTCGAGCAGGGGCCAGAGCAGCGTGCGATCCGCGGCGGGCTCCAGCGAGAGGAGCTGCTCGGTGGCGCTGGTCCGCACCACCTGTGAACGATCGTCCACGGCGAAGGCGGCCAGGGCCGCCGGGTCGTCCAGCGTAGCCATCATGGCGGCACGTACGGCGCTGTCCACTGTAGGGTTCAGCCAGCCCTCCGGCTCGGCCAGCTTGTCGGCTCGAGCCAGGATCGGGAGCGTCCGGGCCAGCAGCTCGGGATCGCGCAGCTCCAGCATCGCCTGCAGAGGCGGCTCCCATGTGTCGTCCCAGGTCAAGCGCCCTGCGGACTCCAGGGCGGCCACCCGGACGGGCCGGTCTTCGTCCGCCAGCAGTGGGGCGAGGCTTGGAGAGGCTGCCCCGTCGGCTCGGCTGGCCAGGCCGCGGGCCAGGGCGACGCGCACGCCCAGGGCGGCGTCTTCGGCGGCGGTGGCGCTGACGCGTTCCCAGCCCTGCGGGTCGAGCCCGGTGGCGGCGGCGCGCACCAGCCAGGCCCGCGTGATGGCGTCGGGCTGATCCTCCAGCGCGCGCTCGAGCCTGGCGGCGAGGTCAGGGGGCAGCGAGCTCGGCTTGGTGCGGGCCAGGGCGAAGGCTGCGGCCCGGCGCCTGTCCTGGTCGAAGCGCCCCAGCTGGTCCAGGAGCACGGTGACGACTGGCTCCGACGGCGCGGTGAGGACTCCGCGCACCCCAAGCCGTCCCAGGGCGTGGCAGGCGGTCACCGCCAGGGAGGTGTCCTCCCCGGCCGCCGCGGCCAGCAGCGGCTCGACGACCCCCTCGTCGCCGCTGCGCCCCATGGCGTCCATCAGCGCGGCTCGAACTTCGACAGCACCTTCCTGGGCCAGCGCGCCCAGCAGGATGCCGGCGGTCCCGGGGTATTGGCCCAGGGAGAAGGCGGCCGCGCTGCGCAGCGGAGCATGCTCGCTGGCCAGCGCGGCCTCGAGCAGGGGCACGGCCTGGGGGTCGTGCAGGCGCCCCAAGGCGGTGGCGGCTTGCACCCCCAGGGGGAGATCGTCGGCCTCGAGCCAGGGGGCGAACGAGGCCGCAGGCGAGCGGGACAGCTCGAGGCCCCTGAGCTCACGGGAGGGTGGGGCGTCGCCTGCGGCTCGGGCCAAGGGGGAGGCAGCGAGCATGACGGCCATGGCGACGAGCGCCGAGAGGCGGGGAGCGGTCGGTCGGAGCATTGGCACTCACCTCCGCCCGAGGCGTATCCCATGGCCGCGCTGGGACGCGAGCCTCCGCCCCGATAAGCCGGCACCATGCCCTACAGAGATCGTCGGAGCCCAGTCCCCAAGCGGGTCGCCGCGTTGCTGGACGCAGCGCGCACGCGCGCCGACTGGAAGCGGCTGGGGGCGTGGCTCGACGACGAGGGCCGCCCGCTCCGGGAGCCCCTGCTGGCCGCAGCGCGCCGCGAGGGTGTCGAGCTGCCCGATGAGGCGCTGTCCTGGCCGGGGAAGCGGCTGCTGCGGCGGGCGCGGGGTGCCGAGGTCTCGGCCCGTGAGCGGCTCAACCCCATCCGCATCGACGAGTCCTTCACCTGCGAGCACTGCGCCAGGCAGGTTCCTCCAGGGCTCAGCCTGGTGCGCGACCACTGTCCCTTCTGCCTGCGTTCGCTCCACGTGGATCGTGTGCCGGGAGACCGCGCCGCGGGCTGTGGTGGGCTGATGGACCCCACCGGGGTCGAGCTGGGGGGCCGCGCGGGTGTGGTCATCACCTACCGCTGCCGCCTGTGCGGCTATGAGCACCGCAACCGCGCCGCCCTGGACGTGGAGCCGCCGGACGACCAGGAGTGCCTGCGCCGGCTGGCCGCTCTGGGGGAGCGCTGGGAAGAAGATCTCCCGCCCCACCCGCCGGAGGAATGAGCTTGTCCCTGGCCAAGCGAGTGCTCGAGGCCTGCCGCCGGCAGGATCTGGCCCCCGCCGGGAGCCGGCTCGCGGTGGCGGTCTCGGGGGGCATGGACTCGGTCGTCCTGCTCGACCTGCTGCTGGAGATCCGCGGGGCGCTGAGGGTGGAGCTGGTGGTGGCCACGGTGGATCACGGCCTGCGGACGGGGACCTCGGCTCGGGATGCCGCCTTCGTGCGTCGACTGGCGGTCGAGAGGGGCCTGCCTTGCTACACCGGGCGCTTCGACGCGCCCCAGGGCAGGGGGCTCGAGGACGCCGCTCGCCGCGAGCGTATGGCCTTCCTAAGGGGCGTTCCCGCCCACCGGGTCGCCCTGGCGCATCACCAGGACGACCAGGCCGAGACCGTCCTGCTCCGTCTGCTGCGGGCATCCTCCCTGGTAGGCCTGGGGGGCATGGCACCCGTCAGGGATGGCCTGATCCGGCCCTTGCTGGAGATCCCCAGGCTGGACCTCGCGCGCTGGGCCCGACGCAGGGGTCTGCGGTGGCGTGAAGACGCCAGCAACGGCGATCTCCAGCGCGAGCGCAATCGGCTGCGCCAGCGCGTGATGCCGGTGCTCGAGACCGTACACGGCGGCCTGCGTGAGCGGCTGGCGGCCCTGGCCGCGGAAGCGCGGGAGCTGTCCCTCGCACCTCAGGAGCTGGCGGCGCTGGAGGTGGAGCCCAGCCTGTCCCGGTCGGCCTTCCGGATGTTGGACGCTGCCCGGGCCAGGTCGGTGCTGTACGCCTGGCTGATCCATCGCCTGGGGCGCCACGTCCACCTGGGGCAGGAGCAGCTGGTCCAGGCCGCCCGCCTGGCGCAGGCGGGCTCGGCCGGCGCGTGGATGCCCCTGAGCGCGGGCTGGCGGCTCGCGGTCTGCCCTCAGGCCGTGTATTGCCTCCCACCGTTGCCCCAGAACGTCCTGCTCCAGCAGCCGGGCCCGCGCCTCTGGGGGGTGCATCGGGTGCAGGTGGAGCGGGCTGCGGATCGAGCTGCGTCGGTGCTGCTGCGCTCGCCCCTGCCCGGAGAGCGCTTTGGCGGCCAGCCCCTGCGAGAGTGGCTCCGCCGGCGAGGAGTGCCCGCGCCGCTGCGTGCCTACCATCCCGTGTTCTGCCGCAAACAACGTGTGATCTGGGTTCCGGGCGGGGCTCCTCTGTCCCTCCTCGAGGCGCCCGGGGACTTGGCGATCACTGTCACGGCGTCTATCCCTAGCGTCCGCGGTCCTGGGCACCCCTGGACCGCAACGCTATAGGGCGGCTCTGCGAGCCCCTTGGAGCTTGGATGAACCGCAAGCATCTCGCTCTCGTTATCTTCGTGGCCCTGCTGTTCCTGTTGGCCTTCGTGCTGGTCGGGCAGCAAGAACGCGGTCGGCCCGAAGAGATCGACTTTCCCGCCTTCCGGCAGGCCGTCGCCCAGGGTCAGGTGCAGAACCTGACCTTCCGTGGCAACGAGATCTCCGGCGCCTACAATGATGGGCGGAAGTTCCACACCCTCGGGCCCACCGACTCCGAAGCCCTCACAGGCTTCCTCGAGGAGAACGATCTCGTCCCCGACTACGAGAAGGAAGCCGGCCAGGGGGTGCTCACCTCCCTGCTGATCAACGGCCTGCCCATCCTCGTGATCGTGGTGCTGTTCTTCTTCTTCATGCGGCAGATCCAGTCCGGCGGCGGAAAGGCCATGTCCTTCGGCAAGTCCAGGGCGCGGCTGCTGTCCGACTCGGGCAAGCGCGTCACCTTTGCCGACGTGGCAGGCATCGAGGAGGCCAAGGAAGATCTCGTCGAGATCATTGAGTTCCTCAAGGATCCCAAGCGCTTCACCCGCCTGGGCGGCCGCATCCCCAAGGGCGTGCTGCTCATGGGCTCCCCGGGCACCGGCAAGACCCTGCTGGCCCGCGCCATCGCTGGCGAAGCGGGCGTGCCCTTCTACCTCATCTCTGGCTCGGACTTCGTGGAGATGTTCGTGGGCGTCGGCGCCAGCCGGGTTCGCGACCTCTTCGAGCAGGGCAAGCGCAACGCCCCCTGCATCATCTTCATCGACGAGATCGACGCTGTCGGCCGCCACCGCGGCGCCGGCCTGGGCGGCGGCCACGATGAGCGGGAGCAGACGCTCAACCAGCTGCTGGTGGAGATGGATGGCTTCGAGTCCACCGAGGGTGTGATTTTGGTGGCGGCCACCAACCGGCCCGACGTGCTCGACCCCGCCCTGCTGCGGCCTGGGCGCTTCGACCGCCATGTGGTGGTGCCGCTGCCCGACGTGCGCGGGCGCGAGGGCATCCTCGAAGTGCATGCCCGCAGGACGCCCCTGAGTGACGACGTGTCGCTGGGCACCATCGCCAAGGGCACGCCCGGTTTCTCTGGCGCAGATCTCGAGAACCTGGTCAACGAGGCCGCGCTGCTCGCGGCGCGCCAGGACAAGTCCAAGGTCGAGATGCAGGACTTCGAGGCCGCCAAGGAGCGCGTGCTGCTGGGCTCCGAGCGGCGCTCCATGGTCCAGTCCGAGGACGAGCGGCGCACCACGGCCTATCACGAGGCTGGCCACGCCCTGGTGGCCTGGCTCTCTCCTGGCGCCGATCCCGTCCACAAGGTCACCATCGTGCCCCGCGGCCGCGCCCTGGGGCTCACCTGGCAGCTGCCCGAGCGGGATCGTTACAACGAGACCCGCACCTTCCTGATCACCCGGGTCAACGTCCTCATGGGCGGTCGGGCCGCCGAAGAGATCGTCTTCGACCAGGTCACCACCGGGTCGCGGAACGACATCAAGCAAGCCACCTCCATCGCTCGCTCCCTGGTGTGCGAGTACGGCATGTCAGAGCGCCTGGGGCCGATCAACCTGTCGGAGAAGCAGGACGAGGTCTTCCTGGGCAAGAACATCTCGCGGCCCTCGCAGATCAGCGCTCACACCGCTGAGCTCATCGACGCCGAGGTGATGGAGATCGTGCACAAGGGCTACGAGTCCGCGCGGAGCATGCTGCTCGAGAACCTCGACGTGCTGCACCGGCTCGCCGACGCGCTGCTGGACCGGGAGACCCTCGACCAGGCAGCCTTCACCAAGCTCGTCGAGCCTGGCGACCACTCCGTCGAGATCTCCCCCAAGCCGTCACCTGCCTGACGCCTCACGGGGCTCCTCGACGGTGCCATTCCGGGCTTGACAGTAGCGCCCCCCGGCCACTATAGGGGGTGCTACCAACCGGAAGCTCATGGAGCGGTCCCTCAGGGCGGCTCCTTTTTTTTACGTCCAATCCGCCAGCCTGCCGCCCAGACCCGAATGTCCTCTCCATCCCGCGACATCGAAGCACGCGTTCGCGCCCTCCTCGCCGATCCCATCGAGGACGAGGGCTTCGAGCTCGTGGCCGTGGTGCACACCACCGCCGAAGGCAAGCGCACCCTGCGCGTGCATATCGATCGGCCTGGCGGCATCACCGTCGGAGAGTGCACCCGCGTCGCCCGCATGGTCTCTCCGCTGCTCGACGTACACGACCCCATCGTGGGCGCGTACCGCCTCGAGGTCTCCAGCCCTGGGATGGACCGTCCGCTGCAGCGCCTGGGCGACTTTGCTCGCTTCTCCGGCTACCGGGCCAAGCTGCGCCTCGAGCACGGGGCGGGGCCCCGCCAGCTGCGGGGCATCCTCCGCGGCGTCGAAGGCGACGACGTGCTCATCGAGCGCACGGATCACGTCCGCAAGGTTCCCCTCGCTGCCATCGAGCGAGCCAACCTGGTGCTGGACATCGAAGAATACCTGGCCCTTGCTGGGCTCGACGATCAGAACGGGTCGAAGCTCCCCAGCCCGACGCCTCCAGGCGCCGACGTTGTGGTCGAGGACGGCTCAAACGTAGACCACGAACAGGAGACTCCCGATGATCAGTGATCTTGCACGGCTGATCGATGCGGTTCACCGCGAGAAGAACATCCCCCGCGACGTGCTCGTGGAGGTGCTCGAGGGCGCCCTCGAGGCCGCCGCTCGCCGCCGCTTCGGCATGACCCGCGACCTCGAAGCCCACTACAACGAGGAGCTTGGCGAGGTCGAGCTGTTCGAGTTCCGCACCGTGGTCGAAGAGATCGACGACGAAGAGACGGACATCCTCTTCGAGCAGGCCCGGGATCTCGATCCCGAGTGCGAGTTCGGCGACTCTCTCGGTATCAAGATGGACGTCGAGGTGCTCGGTCGCATCGCCGCCCAGACCGCCAAGCAGGTCATCATCCAGAAGATCCGCGACGCTGAGCGCGAGATGACCTTCAACGAGTTCCGCGACCGCAAGGGTGAGCTGATCACCGGCATCGTGCGGCGCTTCGAGAAGGGCAACATCATCGTCGACCTCGGCCGCGCCGAGGCGATTCTGCCCAAGCGCGAGCAGGTCCACACCGAGACCTATCGCCAGGGCGACCGCCTGCAGGCCTACGTGCTGGACATCACCCGCTCGTCCAAGAGCCCCCAGGTGGTCCTGTCCCGCACCCATCCCGGCCTCCTCATGAAGCTCTTCGAGCTCGAGGTCCCCGAGATCTACGAAGGCATCGTGCGCATCGAGGCCTGCGCCCGCGAGCCCGGCCATCGTGCGAAGATCGCCGTCTCCTCCACCGACCCCGACGTCGATCCCGTGGGCGCCTGCGTGGGCCTCAAGGGCTCCCGCGTCCAGGCCGTGGTGCAGGAGCTGCGTGGCGAAGCCATCGACATCATCCCCTTCCACCCGGATCCCGCTCGCTTCATCGTCTCGGCCATCGCCCCCGCCATGGTCAGCCGGGTCTACATGGACGAGCACCTGCACACCATGGAGCTCATCGTCCCCGACGACCAGCTCTCCAAGGCCATCGGCCGCCGCGGCCAGAACGTCCGCCTCGCTGCCCAGCTCACCGGCTGGCGCATCGACATCTTCTCCGAGAGCCGCCACGCCGAGATGAACCAGCAGGCCCGCGACGAGCTCGCACGCCTGCCTGGGGTCGACGAAGAGCTCGTCGAGCTGCTGGTGCGCCACGGCTACCGCGGCTCCCAGGTGCTCTCCGAGGCCGATCCCTACGAGGTGGCTTCCATCCTCGGCATCACCGAGGACGCCGCCGAGGCGCTGCTGGTCGAGGCCGAAGACCTCGCCATGTCCATCGAGGAAGAGCAGGCTGAAAAGGCCGAGCAGGCCGAGCAGGCCGAGCAGGCCGAGCAGGCCGAGCAGGCCGAGCGGGAAGCCGCTCTGGAAGAAGAGAGTTCCGACGACGGCGAGCAGGAGTTGCCCCCCGAGGCCGCTCCCGAGCTCGGCGCCGAGGAGGGGGCCTAAGGGCCTCTGGGAGGATGGAGCCCTCGTGCCGCCGACCCGTAGCTGCATCGCCTGCCGTGGCAAGGCTTCGCCCACTGAGCTTCTGCGCCTCGTCGCGGACGCCGATGGCGAAGTCTTGGTGGACCTGGGCGTCCAGCGGTCTGGCCGTGGCGCTTGGCTCCATCCCCATCACGACTGCCTGCGGAAGCTGCTGAGGCGCCCCCGGGCCCTCGGGCATGCCCTGCGTTGCCAGGCTCGGGTCGAAGGGCTCGAGCAACGGCTGCATGGGGTCTGCATGGATAGCCTCACCCGGCTGCTGCCGAGGGCATCCCGCGCTGGCTGCGTCGTCAGTGGCCGTCACGCCATCCTGCGCGATCTGGGCCGCGGCGAGCTCCGCGCCATCGTGGCCGCGGCCGACGCTTCGCCCCGCAGCCTGGCCGAGCTAGAGGCCGCCTGTGGCGTGCTGCCCATCTATAGCCTCGAGCTCGATCGTCTAGCCCTGGGCAGGCTTGTCGGGAAAGGTCCCCGCGCTGCCTTGGCTGTGCGGCTCGGATCGCCCGGTGAGCCCCTCCTCGTCGAGTTGCGTCGGTACACGTCCCTGGGTTACCATCCGCGCCGGAATCGGTCTGGCGACCGACCCGAGGCGACGCGACGTGCAGGAACGGCCCAGTCGCGAGGGCGTGGGCTCGGTGCTCAGTCCTCACCTGTTTGTTCGAATAGAAAGCGTGGCCAGCCTACGGGCGCCAGCCTCCTCGAAGGTAGCGAATGTCCAAGAAAGAGATCCTGAACCGGCTGAATCGGACTCGTGAAGAGTCCAGCCGAGGGTGGACCAGCCCCTCGCGCTCCGGCACCCCCACCACCACGTCCGCCGCCCCCGCCCACGAGGGCGAGGCGAGCACGGAGGGTGGAGGGACCGAGAAGCGCGTGAGCCGCAAGGTCATCCGCCGCCGGGCCAAGACCGAGCCAGCGCGGCCAGTCCTCGACGCCCCTCTGCCGGCTGCCAGTCCCGCCACTGTTCGCCGGCGCAGGGTGGTCGAGCCCCAGGCGGTGACCGCCGAGGCCCCCGAGCCCGTGGTGGCCCCTGAGCCTCCCTCGATCCCGGTGCCCGAGCTGCCGTCCCTCCAGGACGAGCTCCCGTCGCTGGCGCCTGTGGAGCAGCCTGAGCCACCGGCCTCCGAGCCCACGCTCGTCGCCGAGGCTCCGGAAGATTCGCCGACTCCGGCGGTCGTGCCCACCCCCGAGGTGGACGCCAAGCCTGCGGAGCCCACCACCGAGCTGGACGTCCAGCCCGTGGAAGCTCCGGTCACGGCCGAGGCCCCCGCTGGCGAGCCCCAGCCTGTGGTCGAAGCTGGCCCCGCCGAGCCCGCCCCGGCTGCTGTGGTCACGCCCGTTGCCAAGACGACCGGCCCCACCGTCGTGGTGGCTCCGGCCGTCATGCCCGACACCGGTGCCAGGCCCACAGTGGCCCGCTTCGACGGTCTCGGCACTGCAGTGGTCAGGCCCCCTCCCGGCTACGACCCCAACGATCCCATGGGCTCGCGTCGCCGCGCCCGCGAGGCGGCCGAGGCTTCTGTGCGGGCCACGCGCTCTGCCGCCACGGGCACCAAGCCCTGGACCGAAGGCGATCCCAAGCCCGAAGGCGCCGCCGCCAAGGAGGACTTCAAGGAGAAGGCCCGCGCTCGGGTTCGTCGCAAGCCTCGCCGCACCGGTCGTGTCGAGATGCTCATGGACGACATGCCCGCCGAGCCTCGTCGTCGTCGTCGTACGCGCCGCACAGCGGGTCCCAAGAAGTCGTCGCCCCAGGCCAAGGCCATCAAGCGGCGCGTGCAGGTCGACGGTGAGATCACGGTCTCTCAGTTCGCCAAGGACATGGCCGTCAAGGCCGGCCAGGTCATCCGGGTCCTCATGGGCATGGGCCAGACCGCTCGCATCAATGACACCATCGACGTGGAGACCGCTCAGCTGGTGGCCGCCGAGTTCGAGTACGAGGTCGTGGACGTGACCTTCAAGGAAGAAGAGCACATGATCCAGCTCGAAGACGAGGTTCACGACGAGAACTCCGTGTCTCGTCCTCCCGTCATCACCATCATGGGTCACGTCGATCACGGCAAGACCTCTCTGCTGGACTACATCCGCAAGGCCAAGGTGGCCTCCGGCGAAGCCGGCGGCATCACCCAGCACATCTCGTCCTACCAGTTCGAGCACGACGGGCAGCTGGTCACCTTCATCGACACCCCCGGGCATGCAGCCTTCACCGAGATGCGAGCCCGTGGCGCCAACGCCACCGACATCGTCATCTTGGTGGTCGCGGCCGATGACGGCGTGATGCCTCAGACCATCGAGAGCATCAACCACACCCGCGCGGCCGGTGTGCCGATCATCGTTGCCATCAACAAGTGCGACAAGCGCGGCGTCAACCCCACCATCGTCCGGCAGCGCCTCGTCGAGCACGAGCTCATCTCCGAGGAGTACGGCGGCGACACGCTCATGGTCGATGTCTCCGCCATCTCGGGCATGGGCATCCCAGAGCTGCTCGACGCGGTCATGCTCCAGTCCGAGATGCTCGAGCTCGAGGCCAACCCCGACCGTCACGCCGAGGGCGTGGTGCTCGAGGCCAGGCTCGAGAAGGGCCGCGGCCCGGTGGCCTCCATCATCGTGCAGAAGGGCACCCTTCGCCACGGCGACAGCATCGTCATCGGCAACACCTACGGGCGCATCCGCGCCCTGACCGACTTCAAGGGCAAGAAGCTCAAGAAGGCGGGGCCCTCCACTCCGGTGGAGATCATGGGGCTCAACGACGTCCCCGTAGCCGGCGACAACTTCGTCATCGTCGAGAACGACAAGGCCGCCAAGGCCCTCGCCGAGCATCGCGCGGAGCAGGAGCGCCAGGCGTCCCTCACCCACCGCGAGAAGCTCACCTTCGAGCAGCTCCTCAGCCGCGCGCAGGGCGAGGAGATGCAGCAGCTCAACATGGTCGTCAAGGCGGACGTGCAGGGCTCCCTCGAGGCCCTCAGGGGTTCCCTCGACAGGCTCAAGGTCGAAGGCGTCCAGCTCAAGGTGCTTCACGACGGCGTCGGTGCCATCAGCGAGTCCGATATCACCCTGGCGTCCACCTACGGCGCTGTGGTGGTCGGCTTCAGCATCCGCCCTGACCCCAACGCGCGCCGCGCCGCCGAGCAGCAGGGCGTCGCCATCAAGACCTACAAGGTCATCTACGAGCTGCTGGACGACATCCGCGCCGCCATGGTCGGGATGCTCTCCCCGGTCATCCAGGAAGAGTACCTGGGCACCGCAGAGATCCGTCAGACCTTCAGCGTGCCCAAGGTCGGCACCGTCGCCGGCTGCTACGTCACCGACGGCCACCTGCTCCGCAACGGCCTGGCTCGCTTGGTTCGCGACGGCGTCGAGGTCTGGGAGGGCAAGCTCGCCAGCCTCAAGCGCTTCAAGGACGACGTCCGCGAAGTGCAGAACGGCTTCGAGTGCGGTCTGGGTCTCGAGGGCTTCAACGACCTCAAGATCGGCGACACCATCCAGGTCTTCCGCAACATCGAGGTCGCCGCCAAGGGCTAGGCCCGGCTTCATCGGAGGCCAGCGTGGAGAACCTCGTGGTGGGTGTAGCGCGCTTCGCGCTGCGGATGTCTTCCAACCGCAGCCTCAAAGAGAAGCGGCAGGTGGTGCAGCGCGTGCGGGACCGCCTGCGGGCGCGGCACAACGTCAGCGTGTCGGAGATCGGCGAACAAGACGAGCACCGCCGCGCTGTGATGGCTCTGGGCATGGTGGGCTCCGACGCCGGCCACGTGCGCTCGAGCCTTCAAAAGATGCTGGACAACATCGAGGAGCTTCACCTGGCCCCGATGGTCGAGCGCAAGGTGCTGGTGGAGACCTGGGGAGACGAGCTGGCTCTGTCCGGCTTCGATGTTCAGGACCTCTGATGTATTGCTCTTGACATAGCAAGTCTATACACTGGAAGTCATGAGAGACCTCGCCACCAGGACCCGTCAGCGTGAGATCTGGATCACCCAGGGGCACCTCTGGGCTCTGGCGTTGGTGATGTTCTTCATCGGTGTCTTGGCGTTCTTTGTAGGGCTGTACTTCGGCCGCAGCCAAGCCGCGGTACCCGACGTGGAGCCTAGTTCGCAGGCGCTGGTCAGCGCGGAGGTGCAGGGCGACGCCTTGGATGAACTCCTCGCTCGCCTCGAGTCCCTCGAGGTCGATGATCCTCAAGACGGCGCCCTGACTTTTCCAGGCACCCTGAGCGAGGGGGAGGTGTTCCCCGCGCCCCAGCCCGAGCTCGAGCCCGAGCAGGAGCCGTCGGTGGTGTTGCCTGGCCGCGACGCCCCAGAGCCTCCCGCCGGTGGCGCTACAGGGGGCAAGGTGCCAAGCTCCGGCTGGTCGGTGCAGATCGCGAGCTATGTCACCGTCGAAGAGGCCGACGCGCACCTCGCCGAGCTCGCCGAGCTTGGCATCGATGGCTATCGGCAGGCCGCCATGGTCCGCGGCGACACCCGCCACCGTGTGCGCGTTGGCGGCTACGGCAGCCGCGCCGCCGCCTCCCATGCCAGAGAAGAGCTGGTCGTGAAGTTGGGCGTCCCGGACGCCATCGTGGTGCAGGCACCCTGAGCGTCTGTCACGGCGCGAGGCTTGCAATTCTTACACGGCTGCGCGATCATGGGTGGCCAGATACGCTGACCTCACACAGGTTCATTGGAGAGCGTCGTGACGTCTATGCTCATGCTGTCGCTGCTGGCCGGTCTGTCTCTTCAGGCACAGGCGCAGGATGTCCTGCGGCTCACCGGCCTCAGCCCCGAAGCCAGCGCCTCGCTGCCCGATCAATACGTCATCCAGCCGGGAGACACCCTCTGGGATATCTCCAGCAAGTTCTTCGGCAACTCCGAGAACTGGCCGCGGCTGTGGTCCATCAACGAGCAGATCACCAACCCCCACTGGATCTACCCGGGCAACATCATCGCCTTCGTGCCCGGCACCGATCTCGATCCACCCGACATGTCGCTCCAGCCGGGCGATGTGTCTATGCACGAGGGCTACTCCACACCCACGGTGTACTTCGAGGAAGGTGAGCTCGAGTGTGGCCCGGACATTCGCTTCGATAGCACGCTCGCGAGCGCCGAGTACTCGGCTCCAGGCATCCTCGAAGACAGCCGCAAGACCGACCTGTTGGGCAAGGTCTACAAGGCGCGATCCGCCGCCTTCGCGCAGGGCGAGCACGACCTCATCTACCTGCAGCTGGACGACTCGAGCTATGCGGACTGCGGAGACATCGTCACCATCCTGCACCGCAAGGCGCGCAGGGTGAAGCATCCCGAGGGTGGTGGCCGCTACGGCGCCCTGTACGAGGTTGCCGGCGAGGCGCGTATCCTCACGCTCCAGGACGACATCGCCACCGCCGTCGTGCGCCGCAGCTACACCGAGGTGATCCGCGGTGATCTGGTCTCTGTGCGGGTGCCTATCCTCGTCGAGCTCGAGGTCGAGCCTCCCAGCGGCAGCCTAGAGGGCGTCATCGTCGCCCGCCTGCACCAGCTCGAGTCCCTCACCGCCTCCACTTCCGAGGTCGTCTTCCTCGATCGTGGGCGTGCAGATGGCGTCCGCGTGGGCGATACCTTCTACGTGGTCGAGCGGCGGGACGAGTACATGGACCGCAAAAAAGACGATCCCAAGCTACCTCCTTCGGTGGTGGGCAGGATCGTGGTGGTGCGTGTGGACGAGTCCAGCTCCACCGCCGTGGTGGTGCAGGCATCTCGCATCGTCGATGTCGGCCTGCACGTCACGCAGAGCTTCGAGTAGACTCGGCCTGCGGGCGCGGGTGTCGAACTTTCGACGATCCTGACGGTCGACCTTCGACACTTCGACACCTGGGGGCCCACCAGCACGGCATCGTTGTTTGGCACAGGACGTGCGTAGTGCTCCGGGGACTCTCCCGGAGGTGAACGATGTCTGTGTTGCCCGCCATCTGGTCCGTGCTGTCCCTGGCCTCTGGACGGGTGGATCCGTGGCCCATTCTCGACGCGGTCGGAGGAGCCGAGGCCCTCAGCCGCGCTGGTCGGGCTGAGCTGCTGCGAGCTGGCGTTCCGCTGGACCTGGTCGCCCGGGCCCAAACCCAGCCACAGCTGGACAGCCCCATGCCCTTCCTGCTGGCGGGGGGGCGGGGCTACCCTGCGGCCCTGACCCAGCTGCCCTTCGCTCCGCCTGTCCTGTTCTTCGACGGCCCACTGGACGCCCTGGAGCTGCCCGGTGTCGCCATCGTCGGTTCCAGGCGCTGCACCGCCAGCGGGCGTCGCACCGCCGCGTCGCTCGCGCGGGCGGTGACCCTGGCGGGAGGGGCGGTGATCTCTGGCATGGCCATCGGGATCGACACAGCCGCGCATCGCGAGGCCATGCATCACGGTCTCACGGTCGCGGTGCTGGGGCAGGGGTTGGCCGCGCCGATGGCCCACGGGGCTCGTCGTCTGCGGGAGGAGCTGATCGCGTCCGGGGGCGTGGTGCTGTCCGAGCTCCTGCCAGCGCTGCCGGCCCAGGCCTTCACCTTCCTACACCGCAACCGGATCATCGCCGGGCTCGCCCGGGCGACGGTGGTGGTCGAGGCTGGCGTCAGATCCGGTGCGCTGTCCACCGCCCGTCATGCCCTCGAGGCCGGGCGCGAGGTCATGGCCGTGCCCGGACACTATCGAGAAGAGACCTCGGCGGGTTGCCTGGCCATCATCGAGCAGGGTGTAGGGATCGTTCGTTCCCCGGCCTCTGTCCTCGAGGCCGCTGGCCTGAACGTCCCATCTCAGGGTGCCCGGCGCGGCGCGCTGCCCCCGCACACACGGCTACTCGAGGACGCCTTGCAGCGCGGCGGCACCCTTGATCAGCTGGCGGTTCGCGCTGGAATCTCAGTGGTGCAAGCCTGCAGCCTGCTGGCCGAGCTGGAGCTCGCGGGCTTGGTCCGACGCTTGCCAGGTCAACGCTACGAGCGCACTTGAGCACAACCTATTCGCTGGCCTCTGGCTTGGCGGCGGCCTTGGGCTTGGCGGCGGCCTTGGCCTTGGCCTTGGCCTTGGCTTTGGGCGTGGCGGCGGCCTTGGCCTTGGCCTTGGGCTTGGCGGCGGCCTTGGCCTTGGGCTTGGCGGCGGCCGTTGGCTTGGCGGCGGCCTTGGCCTTGGCCTTGGGCTTGGGCTTGGGCTTGGGCTTGGCCGCTGGCTTGCGTCCGCGGCGTCCAGTGGCGGGCTTGGATGCCTTCTTGGCCAGGAGATCGAGGGCCTGCTCGAGGGTGATGGTCTCGGCGTCCATGGCCTTGGGCAGGGAGGCGTTGAGGGTGCCGTCGGTGACGTAGGGGCCGTAGCGCCCGCCCTTGAGCACCACCGCGGCGCCGCTGTCTGGGTGCTCGCCCAGGCTACGCAGCGGGCCGGCGGCGCCACCGCGACGGCGGTTGGGGGTGGCCAGGATCACCACCGCTTCGTCCAGGGTGATGTCCAGGACGCGCGCGGGCTCGGGGAGGGAGCGTGTGGTGGTGCCGCTCTGGAGATAGGGACCGTAGCGCCCGTTGGTGACGACCACCGGCTCACTCGTCTCGGGGTGGGGGCCGAGGTCCCGGGGCAGGGAGAGCAGCGCCACCGCTGTGGCGAGATCGATCTGCAGCGGGTCCATGCCCTTGAGCAGCGATGCGCGCTTGGGCTTGGCCGCGGCCTTGGCCTTGCTGCGCTTGGGCTTCGCGGGCGCCTCGGGGGTCTGGCCCAGCTGCACGTAGGGACCGTAGGGGCCCTTCATCACCAGGATCTCGTCACCCGACTCGGGGTGGGTGCCCAGCAGCACCGGCCACTGGTCCTGCTCCGCGATCATGCTGCGGGCGCGCTCCAGGTCGAGCTCGTCCGGGGGAAGATCGTCGGGAAGATCGACGCGGCAGTCGTCCTTGACCAGGTAGGCGCCATACCGACCGACCCGGATGGAGTACTCGGCCTCCTCTGGCGAGGGGCCCAGAGGGAAGCTGCAGGTGGCCCGGGCGTCGACGGTCTCGAGGGCCCTGACCACCCGATCCCGAAGCCCCGAGGCCTCGGACTTGGGGCCGAGGTAGAACCCGCTGAGGTAGGCGAGGGGTTCACCCTCGCCCAGGGCGATGCGGTCCAGCTCGTCCTCCATCTGCGCGGTGAACTGGTAGTCCACCAGATCGCTCAAGGTGGCCTTGAGCAGGTCTGTGACCGAGAACGCCGTGAAGGTGGGCACTAGAGCGTTGGAGCGCTTGAAGACGTAGCCGCGCTCCTGGATGGTATCGATGATGGTGGCGTAGGTGCTGGGTCGCCCGATGCCCTTGGCTTCGAGCTCGCGCACCAGGGTGGCCTCGGTCAAGCGCGGCGGCGGCTGCGTGTGGTGCTCCTGTGCTTCGAGCGTGAGCATCAGGGCGCTGTCGCCCACGGCCATGGCCGGCAGCAAGGCGGTGGCCTCTCCGCGGCTGCCGCCGTCGTCCTGGCTCTCGACGTAGGCACGCCGGAAGCCGGGAAAGACGATCTGACGGCCCGACGCGTTGAAGGTCGCCTCGGCCACCTGGATGGTGACGCGCACGCGGTGACCCACCGCCGAGACCATCTGAGAGGCCAGGGTGCGACGGAGAATCAGCTCGTACAGCCGCGCCTCGTCGCCCTCGATCTCCCTCGCAGCCTGGGCCAGGCTGCGGAACTGATCACCAGCCGGGCGGATGGCCTCGTGGGCTTCCTGGGCCAGGCGGCTGTTGGAGCGGTGCTTGCGCGGCTTGGCGGGAAGGAACTCGGCGCCGAAGTCGGCCTCCACCAGGTCGCGGGCCGCGCGGATGGCTTCCTGCGACAGGGTGGTGGAGTCGGTGCGCATGTAGGTGATCCAGCCGTTCTCGTACAGACGCTGGGCGACCTGCATGGTGCGGCGAGCGCCCCAGCGCAGCTTGCGGTTGGCTTCCTGCTGCAGGGTGCTCGTGATGAACGGCGCCGGAGGCTGCTCGGTGAAGTCCTTTTCCTCGACATTCTCGACCACGCCCTGAGCTCCTGCGAGGCGTTGCTCGAGACCCTGGGCCGCCTGTGCATCCAGCGGCAGCTTGCGGGAGCGAGCCTTGAGGGCCCCGGTGTCGGGGTCGAAGTCGGCGCGTCCAGCCACGGAGCGGCCGTCCACAGCGTTGAGCTGGGCCTGGAAGTCGCCGTCCTTGACGGAGATCTGGGCCTTGAGGCCCCAGAAGCTCGCGGAGTGGAAGGCGATGCGCAGGCGCTCGCGCTCCACCACCAGGCGCACGGCTACGGACTGGACACGACCGGCGCTTAGGCGAGGTCGGATCTTGCGCCACAGCAGGGGAGAGACCTCGTAGCCGAACAGGCGGTCGACGATGCGGCGGGTCTCCTGGGCGCGCACCAAGCGCTCGTCCAGCTCGCGGGGCTGCTCGATGGCCCTGGTGATGGCTTCCTTGGTGATCTCGTGGAAGACCATGCGGAAGACGGGGACCTTGGGGTTGAGCACCTCGAGCAGGTGCCAGGAGATGGACTCCCCCTCGCGGTCTTCATCTGTCGCGAGGTAGACGGTGTCGACGCCCTCGAGCAGGGCCTTGAGCTTTCGGACCTGTTCTTTCTTGGTAGCGGGGACGACGTACAGGGGAGCGAAGTCATCGTCGATGTTCACGCCGAGCCGGGCCCAGGCTTGCCCCTTGAGGCGTGCGGGGATGTCAGCGGCGTTCTCTGGCAGGTCTCGCACATGCCCGATGCTGGCAGCGACCACGTAGTCGGGGCCCAGAAAGCGACCGACAGTGCGCGCTTTGGCGGGGGACTCGACGATGACAAGGGACTTACCCATTCTCAGGCCTCGGGGTGCGCATGGAGGAGCCGCGCTCTGGTTCCCAGGCGGCAGGCCTCCCCCAATAGGCCAAGTCCTCGTCCCTGGCAAGCGCTGCTGGCTGCAGCGCGGCGTTCCGAGGGCGCCGCCACGCGCCTCTGAGGGCCCCGAGATACACTGACCGCCATGAGCAGCCGACTCCCCAGCAGTGGTCCAGAGGCGGGGCCGGCCGGCGCGGCCTGCACGACCCCGAGCCTCGAGGGGTACCTCGACTGGCTGCGGGTCGAGAGAGGACGCTCGCCCCACACCCTCAGGGCCTATCGAGCCGAGCTGCAGCGGCTCGCCGGCTTCCTCGCGGCAGGCGACCCGGCCGTGGACCCACTCTGTGTCGCCAGCCTGGCGGGGCTGCGAGCCTACCTTGCCTCTCGGCCGGCCTGCGCCAAGGCCACCAACGCGCGGCGCATCGCCGCCATTCGCGGCTACTACCGCTACCTCGTGCGCTTCGACCTGCGCGCCGACGACCCCACCTCCAGGCTGCGAGGGCCCAAGGTGCAGCGCCCAATTCCGCGCTTCCTCCAGGTGGACGAGGCATCGGAGCTCGTGGAGAACCCCACCCAGCAGGGCTGGTTTCGGCTGCGGAACCTCGCGCTGCTCGAGCTCGGCTACGGCGCGGGCCTGCGCGCCTCAGAGCTGGCCGCCCTGGACAGGGGGGACCTGAACCTGGGGGAGCGGCTCGTCTTGGTGCGCGCGGGCAAAGGGGGAAAGCAGCGCCGCGTGCCCTTTGGCCCGCCTGCAGCCGAGGCCCTGCAGCGCTGGCTCGAAGAAAAGCAGGCCCCTGCCGTGAGCCCGCTCTTCCTGAACCGCCATGGCGGGCGGCTGTCGGTCCGGGCGATCCACCGCATCGTCCGGGACGCTGGGGTGAACAATGGCCTGGCGGGGGTCCATCCCCACGCGCTCCGCCACAGCTTCGCGACGCACCTGCTGTCGGGGGGCGCGGACCTGAGGTCCATCCAGGAGATGCTCGGCCACGCCTCCCTCTCCACCACCCAGCGCTACACCCACGTCTCCATGGATCAGCTGCTCGAGGCCCACCGCCGGGCTCATCCCCACGCGCGGGCGGCGGGCGTCCCCGAGCCGGAGGATGAAACGTGAACGGCCACGACGCGATACGCTGCTCTCTGTTGCCACGGAGGAGCATGTGTCGGACCAGCAGATGAGGGGCACCACCATCGTCGGCGTTCGAAGGGACGGCCGCTGCGCCATCGCGGGCGACGGTCAGGTTTCGCTGGGCAACACCGTGGTCAAGTCGACCACCCGCAAGGTGCGGACGCTCCAGGGTGGCGTCATCGCTGGCTTCGCGGGGTCCACCGCGGATGCCTTCACCCTCTTTGACCGCTTCGAGGCAAAGCTCGGTGAGCACCGCGGCCAGCTGGTGCGCGCCTCGGTCGAGCTGGCCCGGGACTGGCGGAGTGATCGTATGCTGCGCCGGCTCGAGGCCATGCTGCTCGTGGCCGACGCCGATCACCTGCTGCTGCTGTCGGGCAGCGGCGAGGTGCTCGAGCCCGATGATGGCGTCACGGCCATCGGATCAGGGGGTCCCTACGCGCTGGCGGCCGCCAGGGCCCTGCTTCGGCACACCCAGCTCAGCGCCGTGGAGATCGCGCCCGCAGCCCTGCGCATCGCGGCCAGCATCTGCGTCTTCACCAACGATCAGATCACCGTCCTCGAAGCGGGGGAGCCTCGATGAAGGCCCCGGGTATGGTCTCCCCCACCGCCCTGACCCCCGCTCAGGTGGTGGTGGAGCTGGACCGCTACATCATCGGCCAGCCCGCAGCCAAGCGCGCCGTGGCGGTCGCGCTCCGGAATCGACTGCGTCGCCTGGCCATCGACTCGGACTTTCGTGACGAGATCACGCCTCGCAACATCATCCTCATCGGCCCCACGGGCTGCGGCAAGACCGAGATCGCGCGGCGCCTGGCTCGCCTGGCCGACGCTCCGTTCGTCAAGGTCGAGGCCACGCGCTTCACCGAGGTCGGGTACGTCGGCCGGGACGTCGAGTCCATGGTGCGCGATCTGGTGGCCGAGTCCATCAAGCTGGTGCGCCTCGAGCACATGGCCCGCAAGGCCTCCGAGGCCGCAGAGGCCGCCGAGCTCAAGCTGCTCGACGTGCTGCTCCCCACCCCCCCCGGGGGCCAGCCAGGCCGCAGCAGCAGCCGCGACGCCTTGCTCGAGCAGCTCCGCGCTGGTTCCCTGGACGAGCGCAAGGTGCATGTCGAGGTGCCGGTCCGCGGCGGCGGCATCCCCATCGTGCCCCTGCAGGGCGGCGGCGATCAGGGCGCCGGCATGAACGAGATGCTCGAGAAGCTCATGCCCAAGCGCCAGCACCGCCGCGAGGTCTCGGTCAAAGAGGCCCGTCGGCTGCTGGTGGAGCAGGAGCTCGAGGCCCTGGTATCCGATGCCGAGGTGGCCGATATCGCCATCCGCAAGGCCGAGCAGGAGGGCATCATCTTCCTGGACGAGATCGACAAGATCGCCGCCTGCGAGCACGGCCGCGGCCCGGACGTCTCGCGAGAGGGGGTTCAGCGGGACATCCTGCCCATCGTCGAGGGCAGCACGGTGCAGACCCGCTGGGGCCCAGTGCGCACCGACCACGTGCTCTTCATCGCGGCGGGGGCGTTCCACGTCAGCAAGCCTTCCGACCTGATTCCGGAGCTGCAGGGGCGCTTCCCCGTCCGGGTCGAGCTCACTTCCCTCGATCGGGTCGCCCTGCGGCGCATCCTCTCCGAGCCCGAGAACGCCTTGACGCTCCAGTACATCGCCCTGATGGCGACAGAGGGCGTGGAGGTCGAGTTCACCCCGGACGCGCTCGATCGTGTCGCCGCCATCGCGGCCGAGGTCAACGAGCGCACCGAGGACATCGGTGCACGCCGGCTCCAGACCGTCATGGAGCACCTGATGGAAGAGGTGTCGTACCATTCTCCGGGTTGGCGGGGGGCCAGGGTCCTCGTGGACCAGGCGATGGTGGATGAGCGCCTCGCCGATGTTATCGCTGATACCGACCTGACCCGCTTCATCCTGTAGGCAGCTGCATGGCCGATCCGACCGAAACCTCCTCTGTCCCCACCGCCCAGAGTGACCCTCAGAGCACCGGCCTGATTCACGCGGAGATCGCGGCCCTGGACGAGCTCCACGCTCGCGTCCGCTCTGGAAACATCTACTCCATCCTGGGGGTCTCACCTGACGCCGACATCCAGTACATCCGCAAGGTGTACTACGAGCTCTCGCGCAGCTGGCACCCAGACCAGTTCTACCGGCGCGACATCGGCGTCTACAAGCAGAAGCTCGAAGACATCTTCGTGGGCATCAATCGGGCCTACACCATCCTCACGGATCCGCGCAGGCGCTCGGACTACGACAGTGAACACGGAGGCACCGCGCAGGCCGACGCCCGCCCCGCACCCAGGCGTCCGGGCTCCGATGAAGACCAGGCTGGCGGCCCCGAGACCGGTGAGCAGGCCATGGAGCACGAGGTGGCCTTCCGCGCCCGGGAGCCCGCCAAGGAGGCCAAGGACACCGCCACGCAGCAGGTGCTGGGCGCCAGCCCGCGCCGCCGTCGCCGGCGTGGGCGCATCCCAGGCATGGAGAGGGTGCACGAGCAGGTCATGGCACGCCTGGGCAAAGCCCGGCGCCACTTCAAGGTCGCGGAGCGTGAGGCCGCGGGCGGCAACTTCGTGGCTGCGGCCTCGAACGCCTACATGGCCATGACCTTCGATCCCGAAGAGCCGCGCTACCGCGCCTTGTGGGAAGAGTACGATCCCCAGGGGCGCTCCCAGCTGGCCCAGCAGCACATCCAGCTGGCCGAAAACGCCATGTCCTACCACAACATCAAGGCGGCGGTGTACAACTACCAGAAGGCCTGTGAGGCCGGGCCGCCCAACGCCGAGCCCTACTTCCAGCTGGCCAACCTGCTCATGCAGTCCGAAGAGGATCGGGACGAGCGTGAGATCATGAAGCTCCTGCGCCGCGCGGTCGAGCTGGGTCCGCGCAGCTCACGTATGCGTCTCTCCCTGGCGGACTTCTACGTGGAGCAAGGCCTGCTCGCCAACGCGCGCCGTGAGTTCGAGGAGGTGCTGCGAATCGAGCCTGGCCACGCCGCAGCCAAGGCTGGCCTCAAGAAGGTGCGGCGGTGATCCTGCGGGCGTGGCTCGGCCTCGCCCTGCTCGGTTCCTGCGCTCCCGAAGGCCAAGACACCGCAGCCTCGGCGCCTACTCGCGGCATGGTCCACGCCACCAGGATCAGCACCGCCAACGCCGACGACCTCCTGCTCGTCGGCCTGCGCTCCGACGGGCGTGTTGGAGACTACGCCATCAGCAACGGCAGCCTGCTCGCCATCATCGACACCCCCGGGTTCGACGAGGAGCTCGGGGTCCCCAGCCAGCTGCATCGCGCGCCATCTGGGGGCACCCTGTTGGATCTGGCCCCCCTCGGTGCCCTCGACGCCCTGCCGCAGGTGCTGCAGGTGGTGGGCAACGATCCGCAGGTGCGGGTTCTGTATCAGACCGTCGCGATCCAGGAGGACGGCAAGGAGATCCATGCCGTCGGCCGCATCCTCGACCCTGAGCGCAAGGTCGGCGTCGCGCTGGACGACGACGATCTCGTCGAGCAGTTGGTGGTGTCCACCACATGGCGCATGTGGGACCGGGAGCCCTGGCTGGAGGTCGAGACCATCGTCAGCAACCAGACTGGTCGTCCGGTCGAGATGGATCCCATCGTGGACCTCGTGGTCACCGATGGCTTCGGGGGGGCACCCTTCGTACCATCCCCCGGCGTCGGCTACGCGCTGACGGATGGCGAGCCCGTGCTGACACCCTGGGTGGTCTTCGACGCCGATCCCGGCCTGCCCGGTGCCTTCGCGGTGCTCTCTCTCGAGAGCGAGTTTCTGTCGGTGCTTCCGGACATGGACATCGACGGCCGCGTGCGCGGGGTCTTCCTTGGCGTCGAGGACCAGGCCAAGGACGCCATCACGCCGGGGGAGCAGCGCAGCTTCACGCGCCGCTACACTGCCTCGGCGGGTGACGACATGGCGGGGGTCACCAAGAATGTGCTCGAGCTGCTGGGGATGCAGAGCGGCAGCCGCTACCTCCAGCTCGGCATCAGCGAGGGCAGCGAGGTGCGGGTCGAGCTGGACGTGCCCCGGCAAGCCCGCGCGAGCTTCCATCGGCTGGATCCCGCGCGCTACGTGGACCAGGAAGGCAAGATCCGCGACGGCGGCGTGATGCCCATGACCACCGCCTGGACCGACGGTGTCGATCCAGGCCTTGGCACCTGGCTGTCCCTGGGGCGCTATGCCGTGGAGATCGAGTCAGCGGGCTACCAAGGCCAGGTCTGCGAGCTCGACGTGCAGGCGGGGCTCGAGGACTACGGCCTGCTCTCCCTGGGCACCGAACCCCTGCACCCGATCCGGCTGCAGCTGCATGACGACGCGGGCCTGCCCAACGACCTTCCGCTCCGGATCAGTGTCGTTGGCCTCGGCGGCACGCCCGATCCTCAGCTTGGGCGCTTCGATCAGGCTCCAGGGCAGCTGGCGGCGGGGCGACGGATCTGGACCGACGCCGACGAGCTCGAGCTTCGGCTCCCCGAGGGCGCCTACCGGTTCATAGCCTCTCGCGGGCCCCGCTTTCCCCTGGCCAGCGCCGAGCTGCGGGTGCCCGTCGATGCCAGCCTCGATCTGACCCTCGAGGCAGCGGTGATCGACGCCGTGGGCAGGGTGGACGCCGATCCCTTCACCGCGTCCTGGGCCTCCATCTTCGGTGGTGACGAGGCCGCGGACATCGCCTTCGCCCTGTGCGCAGAAGGCATCGACTTCACCGTTCGCGCCGAGGTCGGTGGCGGTGGCGGCGCCACGCCTGGCTGCGAGGGGCAGCAGGTGGTCTCAGGCAGCCTCGCCACGTTGGATGTACCGCGCACCGGGACGTCCATGGGCGACGGCTGGATGGTGGGCTTCCCCGTGCAAGACGAGCTGCCCGCGGCGGGGCTCGGCCCGGGCTCCTGGCTCGACCTCGCCCACGACGCGGGCGCTCAGGTCACCGCCATCCTCGCTCCTCGCGCCAAGGGGGCGGCGGGCGCTGCGTCGGGCATGTTCCACGCCAGGGGTCTCGAGCGGGACCACATCGACGACGGCGAGGCCAATCGTTTCCTGCGCGAGGCCAGCGAGAGGGGCACCGTCGCACTGGATGCCGGCGCCATCGAGATCCTGAGCGCCAGGGACCCCGAGCACACCGCCCAGGCGCTCCAGGACTGGCTCGCCTTGCTCCAGGCGGGCTACCCGCTGTTCCCAATCGCCGCGAGCCACAGCTCCTGGCTGCAGCACGATCTGCCCGGCGCGGCTCGCACCTTGGTCCTCACCCAGGCCGAGACCATCGAGGGGCGCCTGGCCGACCTGGCGTCCGGACATGTGCTGGTCTCGAGCGGCCCTGTGCTCGAGGCCGAGCTGCGGGGGGCCGCCGGCCTGGCTGGGCCTGGTGACACCCTGATCGCTCAGCCTGGCGAGGGGTTCGAGCTCGACATTCGCCTGCGCGCGGCCGACTGGGTGCCGGTGGACCGCGTGCGCGTCTTCCAGGATGGCGTGGAGGTCTGGTCCTCCCCCATCGACGAGCAGGGGGCCATCGACATCACGCGCACAATCCGCTTGCAGAGCGCGGGTCCAGGCTGGGTGGTGGTAGACGCCGGCCGTCCAGAGGAGCAACCGAGCGGCGACTTTGCGCTGGTCTACCCCCGCATGCCGATCTACGCGGCGACCGCACCCATCTATCTTGACACCTCTGGGCCGTGACGATAACTCGCAGCGGCTCCGGGCCGCTAGCTCAGGTGGTAGAGCACCGGCCTTTTAAGCCGTGGGTCACAGGTTCGAGTCCTGTGCGGCCCACCCACCGCCTCCTGAATTCTTTTTGATCCCATCGTCTAGTCAGGTCAGGACACCGGGTTTTCATCCCGGCAACACGGGTTCAAATCCCGTTGGGATCGCCATTTAGATGGCCCGAAGCTTCACGCTTCGGGCCTTCTTCGTGGTGGCGCGGGAGACGCAGCCGCCAGGCCCCCTTGGTCTCGCCGGGCTGGGTGGCGCGCGTTAGGAGGCAGGCCCAAACGGGTCCGCCGTAGACGGTCTTGGCGGGCTCCACGCAGGGTTCCTTGCGCACCAGGAGTCGGTATGCCTCAGCACTTCGTGTCCCTGTTCGACAAGAGCACCGAAGAACTTCGCGCGCTCTTGGATCTCGCCCGGATGATGAAGCTCAACCCGCGGGCGTTCTCGGATGTCTGCGCGGGCCAGAGCCTGGCCATGATCTTCCAGAAGCCCTCCCTGCGCACCCGGGTGAGCTTCGAGGTAGGCATGACCCAGATGGGCGGCCACGCGCTCTACCTGGGGCCCAAGGACATCCAGCTCCATCGCGGCGAGACCATCGCCGATACCGCCGCGGTGTTGTCCCGCTACTGCGACGGCATCATGGCCCGCGTGTTCTCCCACGACGACATCCTGGCGCTTGCAGAGCACGCCACCGTGCCTGTGGTCAACGGCCTGTCTGATCTGCTGCATCCCTGCCAGGTGCTCTGCGACCTGCTCACCATCCACGAGAAGTTCGGTCGCCTCGAGGGCCTCAAGCTCGCCTACATCGGCGACGGCAACAACATGGCCCACTCGCTGCTCTACGGCGGCGCGCGCTTCGGCATGACCGTGGCGGTCTGCCATCCCCGCGGCTACGCCCCCGACGCCGACGTGGTCGCCGACGCTCGCGCGCTGGCCGCCACCTCCGGTGGGGCCATCCAGATCACCGAGGATCCCCAGGAAGGCGTCTGCGACGCAGACATCGTCTACACCGATGTCTGGGCCAGCATGGGTCAGGAGTCGCAGCATGCCGAGCGCCTGGCCCGCTTCGAGGGCTTCCAGGTCAACGCCGTCCTGATGGCCCAGGCCCGGCCCAGCGCCATCTTCATGCACTGCCTGCCCGCCCACCGGGGCGAAGAGGTCAGCGCCGAGGTCATCGACGGGCCCCAGTCCGTGGTCTTCGACGAGGCCGAGAACCGCCTGCACGCTCAGAAGGCCATCCTGGCTCGCTACATGGGCAACGCCCGTCCACGCGGCGTGTGATAGGCTCACCTCCCGCTTCGGCCCCAGCCTGGCCGTAGCTGAGGTTGTTCACCCCTCCCAGGGAGTCTCGAGGTGGCGCGAGCCTTTCTCCAGATCGTCGCCGGCCACAGGGCGGGCACCCAGATCCCGGTGCCCGAGACCGTGCCGTTGGTGATCGGTCGCAAGAAGGGCGACGTGGTCCTGGACGATCCCTTGGTCAGCGGGGTGCATGCCCGCATCATCCTTCGGGACGACCAGTGGGTCATCCAGGACCTGTCCAGCACCAACGGCACCATGGTCGATGGCCGCCTGGTCCGGGAAGCCACGCTGCGCCCGGGCAACGAGATCGCCATCGGGTCCTGCCGCATGATCCTCTTCTTGGGGTCCGACGAAGACGTCGCCTCGGCGGATCGGCGCAGCGCCGCTCAGCAGCAACTGGACATCGCCTGGCTGCTGGACGAAGAGCTGGTGGACATCAAGAAGGGCGGCGCCGACCAGACCCGCAGCCACGGCGACGTCATCGGTCAGGACCTGCGCCTGCCCCCTGGCATGAACGCGGTGTTCGAGGCGGTGGCCGGGCCCGATGCCGGCAAGGTCTTCCGCTTCACCCGGGGCACTGTCACGATCGGGCGCAGGGCAGGGGAGATCCCTCTCACCGACGCCGAGGTCTCACGCAGGCACACGGTCATCGAGGTCTTCGGCCGGGGCATGATCTACATGCGCGACCTAGGCTCCACCAACGGCACCTTCCACAACGGGCGCCGCATGGGCCTGGGCCGCCTGCGCACCGGCGACACCATCGGTGTGGGCCGCACGGTGTTGAAGCTGCACGTCAAGGCTTGATGCCTACTGCTGGTTCGCGTACCAGCGCATCCAGGCCTGGATCTGTTCGGCGCGGTTGCGACCGTCGGACCACGACACGCCGCTGACCTGCTCCAGGGACACCAGGGCGGCATCGATGATGTTGGCGTCGGACTCGTCCAGGCAGCGGATGAGGGCGGGCAAGGCCGACTTGTCCTGGCTGGTTCCCAGCGCCACCACGAAGTGCCGCCGGACCCAGAGGGGCTCGCCCCGGTAGAAGTTCGACGGGTCTTCGAGGGCGCGCACCAGATAGGGCACCGCCTCGGGAGACCCTAGCAGTGCCAGGGCGTCAGCGGCGGTGGCCCTGACGATGACCGCGGGATCCTCCAGCAGGGCGGCGATCTTGGCGGCCTGGGAGGGGTCGCCGCTATCGCCCAGGGCCATGGCCGCGGCGGCGCGGATGCCCGAGATGTCGTCGGCCAGCAGGCGCTGCAGGGCGAGCACGCCGGGCGGGCTGTGGATCTTGCCCAGGACCCGGATGATCACCCAGCGCTGGCGCGCATCGGTGGCCGGGTCTTCGGCCATGGCGATCAGCTCGTCGCCGTAGCCGGTGCGCACCAGATCATCGAAGGCCGCCTGACGCTGGTCCTGGGGCAGATCGCCGTTCGAGGCCTGTACGATCAGCTCGTCGAGGCCGGCCTGTGCGGAGACCACCAAGAAGAGGAGGGGGAGCAGGCTGACCATGGGAGCCTCGGGCGGGGGACCGCGCAGGCTTAACCCGGCGTTGCCCGTTCGTAGCCCTCTGTCGGGCCGCGGGCCCGGGAGGCGCCGCTACCGGCCATCCCGAGCTGCGCCCATCAGAGCTCGAGGCCCGCCCGCACGTCGCCTTCCAGGAAGCCGTCGAGCTCCTGGGCCAGCTCCACTGCCCGGGGATCGTCGGTGGACGGCAAGACGGGCCGCAGCAGCAGGTAGAGGTGCCCCCGCGTGCCGTCGGCCTTGGCGACACCTCGACCCTGGAGCCGCAACTCCATGCCGTTGCGTGCCCCCGCCGGGACGCGAACCTTGAGCTCGCCGTCTGGGGTGGGGACCGTGATCTGGGCGCCGGCCATGGCCTCGCCGATGGTGACAGGCACCTCGAGCTCGAGGTCATCGCCGCGGCGCTTGAGGAGCGGGTGGGGCAGGAGGTGTACCGTCACCAGCAGGTTGCCCGGCGGGCCCCCGCTGCGACCCTCGCCCCCCAGGCCCTTCAGCCTGAGCACCTTGCCGTCCTCCACGCCCGGCGGGATGCGCACGCGCAGACGCTTCTGGGCCGTGGTGCGCCCAGCGCCCGCACAGGTGGAGCACTCCTGAGCGAAGGTGACGCCACTGCCTGCGCAGCGGTCGCAGAGCACCACCGCCTGCATCCCGAAGCGGTTCTGGGTGACCCGGCCGGTGCCCCTGCAGGCGCTGCACGCCTGCTTGCCCGTGCCGCCGTCGCCTCCGCAGGCGACGCAGGACTCGGGGCGCCGCAGCTGGATCATGGTGTCGCCGCCCCGGATGGCTGTGAGCAGCTCGATCTCGACGCTGACCTCGACGTCAGGCCCGCGCCGGCGCACCGTGACCGACTCGCCCCAGCCGCTCCTGCCCCTACGCCGGGGACCGCCGCCGGTGAACATGGTGCCGAACAGCTCGTCCAGGGAGACCCCTCCGCCGCCGAAGCCTGCGCCCCCACCCGAGCCCCGGGCCGCGGAGCGGTACAGGCGCGCCCGGTCGGCATCGAAGCCCACCTTGAGCGCCTCCTCGCCGAATTCATCGTACCAGCTGCGCCGTTGCTCGTCGGAGAGCACCTCGTAGGCCGCGTTGATCTCCTTGAAGTGGGTCTCGGCGTCGGCCTCTTTGCTCACATCGGGGTGGTAGCGGCGCGCCAGGGTCTTGAATGACTTCCGGATCGCCGCCTGGTCTGCGTCCTTGGGGACGCCCAGGATCTCGTACAAGTTTCGCATGGTGCGACGCTCCCGTGTCTGCCTTCCACAAGCTATTCGCGGCCTGCGGCGTGGAAAGGGGACAGCGCAGCCTGCCGGATAACGCGGTGAGGCTGCGCTGATGCCGCAACTGCCGCATTGACGGGCCTGAAAGCCTCGTGGTATTCGGTGGTATCGGCTTGGCCGCACGGCCAGGCCACGGGACCGCCTCGTCCGGTCCACGGAGGTACCATGCGCGCGCTTCGACTCACTTTGCTCGGCTCCCTGATCGCGATGACCGGCTGCGATGCCTGCAACGACGATGATCCCTGGTGCCACGGCTGCCACCAACCCGATGGCGACACCGACACCGACACCGACGGTGACACCGACACCGACGCCGACGGCGACACCGACGCCGACGCCGACGCCGATCAGTTCTTCGACAACCCGGGCGACGTGGTGACCGTCGACAACGAGGACGGCGCGGAGATCGCCGTGGACCTCAGCGACCTCAGCGGCGACTCCAACAAGGACCAGCAGTTCTACGCCGTGTTCGTCAACGGCGGCACGGGCAGCGCTGGCTTCGAGAACTGGTACACCGTGACCGAAGACAGCCGCAGCGCTCGTCCTGTGGCGCCGGCTCTGCCCGCCACCGAGCGCGCGGTCACCCCCTACCTCCAGAACCTGCGCCGCTGGAAGGCCGAACGAGAGCAAGCCGGCCAGCAGCAGCCCCCGCCACCGCCCCCGCCCGATCTCCAGGTGGGCGTGACCAGCGACCAGTTCCAGGTGCGTGACGACCTGGCCAACTCCGGCTCGTTCGAGACCCTCAACGCCACCCTGGTCGCCCTGGGCGAGACCGTCGCCATCTGGGTCGACGCCTCCGTGCCGCTGGACTGGGACCACGAGTGCGACGGGATCATCGACGAGTACGATCCCAACGGCGCCTTCGGCTTCGACAACTGCGACCTCGAGACCATCGCCGGCATCGTCGATGCCAACATCATGGTCAACCTCGAGGCCCTGCTTGGCGACTTCAGCGATGTCAACGCCGACCAGCGGGTCACCGTGCTCATCACCCCGGTGCTCAACCGCCTGCCGCGCTCCGCCACCGATCCCGACGACTGGGCCGCGGTCTTCGAGTCCTACGCCGATCCCGAGGTCGATCTCACCGAGTACGACCCCGACGAGAACCCGATCTCCGACTACCAGGAGATCATCTACGTCTTCGCGCCCGACCCCTACGGCTACTACAACAACGACTTCGTCACCACGGTGGATGCCTACACCAGCATGTCCCTGGCGGCTCAGATCGCGGCCGAGACCACCCACCTGATCGTCTACAACCAGAAGGTCCTCGAGCGCGGTGGCACCGACGAGGAAGACTGGCTGATGTTGGGCCTGGGCGCGGTGGCGGCGGACCAGTGCGGCTTCGGCGCCATCTACTTCGACGACGCCTGGGAGTACCTGGACGCCCCCCACCTGCACGGCCTGACCAACGAGTCCGAGGACGGCTCGCTGTCCCTCGAGGGCCGCGGCGCCCAGTACCTCTTCCTGCGCTGGCTGGTGGACGTGTTCGGCGCCGAGGTGCTCAGCGCCATCGTGCAGACCGACCAGGTCGGCGTCGACGCTGTGGTCGAGGCGGTCATGGGCCTGGGCGGCCCCGCGACCTTCGAGGAGATCGTGGTGCAGTGGCAGGTGGCCATGCTCACCAGCGGGGTCACCAACGTCGACGGCGACAGCCTGATGGACGTCTCCGAGTGGCCGTCGTACGGCTCCGCCGAGTTCATCGACGCCCCCACCGAGCCCCCGGAGACCCCCACCATCGGCACCTACTACGGCGCCAACGGCTACCAGCGGGGCATCGACTTCGGCGGGCCCAACGTCTACGTCGAGGGCGGCACCACCGCCGATCCCTACGAGAACACCTCCCTGCGGGTCACCCTGGGCAACACCGATCACGCCACATACGTGCAGGGCTTCGAGTTCTACGGCCACATGGTCGGCGGCTACGCCTCCTCGGTGGTGCGGCTCAAGGCCATCCCCTACGATGGCGCTACCCTGAACGTCGCGCCTTCGGGCGAGTCTTTCTTGGGGGCGGTCATCCGCTGGAACGACCCCACCAACGAAGACGTCGCGGTGGAAGAGATCTACTCCTCCTCGGTCACCAACTCGGTCCCGCTGCCCGCCCTGCCCGAAGACGGCACGCCCATCTACGGCGTCGGCGAGATCGGCGGCGTCTGGCAGATCGCCAGCTATGATCCCGACGAGCTGCGCAGCGACATGGACTTCTACGACACGGATCGCTGGACCATCGATCTCAGCGATCGCCCCCTAGGCTCGAACGTGCGCGTACACATCTGGCTCGACCGTCACTACGAGAACGCCGACGGCGACATCGCCCCCTTCGATCCCTGGCTGGCGGTCGTCCCCATCGCCTATGTCCCCACCCCCAACGAGACCGTCACCACCCGCGCCAGCTGCCCGGACGCCGACGGCATCAACTTCGCCTACCCCACGTCCATCATCGAGTACCTCTACTACCAGCAGGTCCTCGCCCACGGCCCCGTCTCCAGCGCGGTGATCGACATGGGCTCGGGCACTGGTAAGAAGAAGACCCTGGACTTCGACCCCTGCGGCCTGCCCCCCGAGGACACCGGCGCGGTGCTCGACTGCTCCAACGACTGGGATCGCGACGGCGTCGCCGACGCCGACGAGCCGCTGCCTGGCACCTTCTACCAGCAGGTGTTGGTGGAGATGTGCTCCCACGATCCCGGCCTCATCGACAGCGATGTCTGGGACGTGAGCTGGTTCGACGCCGACACCCTGGACGTGGACGAGAACCCCTCGAAGGACCTCATCCTGAACACAGGCGGCGCGGCCCACGACTCGGGCGAGGAGGCCTTCCTCGACGTCACCCTCGAGGGCGGCCAGACCTACCTGCTGATCGTCAGCGGTGGCACCGACCAGGGCGTGTACGAGTTCACCATGCGCGAGATCCCCGGCTAAGACGACGGGACCAGGCCGCCCCATGGAGACTCCGCGCGAGCGCGGGCGCAGCATCGCCCTGTTCGTGGCCACCCTGGCGTCCATGTACTGGTCGCAGGGGGGGCTCGAGGCCTTCCGCGACATGAACGTGGCGCTGAACGCCGCGGCCTACACTGGCGCGCTGATGTCCATCCTGCTCGCCCACGAGCTGGCCCACTATGTGGTAGCCCTGCGCCACGGCTTCAGGCTGTCTTTGCCCTACTTCATCCCGCTGCCCTTCGGCTTCGGCACCCTGGGGGCGGTGATCCAGCTGCGCAGCCTGCCCCGCAGTCGCACGGCCCTGCTGGAGATGGGGGTGGCTGGCCCCTTGGCGGGCGCAGTGGTGGCCTTCGTGATGCTGGCCATCGGGCTTCGCTTCACCGGCCCGGACATCGCCCTCGAGCCTGGCGCCACCTACCTCATCTTCTCCGATCCCTGGGTGGTGAAGCTCCTGGGCGCGGCGGTCGCGGGCGCGGCCCCGGGGCGCTACGCCGAGCTTCACCCCGTGGCCTTGGCCGGGTGGGTGGGCTGTCTGGTCACCTCCATCAACCTGCTGCCCCTGGGCCAGGCGGACGGCGGACACATCATGGGTGCCATCACGCCGCGGTGGGGCCGCCGCATCAGCTGGGCGGTGATCGTCGCCATGCTGGTGGCCGGCGTGCTGGTCTGGCCCGGTTGGGCCGTGTGGGCGGGCGTCCTGCTGCTCCTGGGCGCCTGGCGCAACCTGGCGGTGCCGGAGCTCCCCACGCTCACTCCGCGGGCGCGCTGGCTCGCCGTGTCTGCGCTGGTGGTGCTGATCATGACCTTCATGCCCCGCCCCATCGAGCTCGAGGAGGTCCCAGCTCCCCCGCAGGCCGCCGAAGCGGCCCTGATCCACCCCGAGTGATATGCCTGGCGGCAGCCCCCGGGAGTCCCCATGGCCCGCAGCACATCTTGGATGCCCCTCGCCCTGGGTGTGGTGTTGGTCGGCGCGGTGGTGGGCCTGGCCCGGTTCGCCTCCGTTCGAGTGGGTGAAGGCCTGCAGGGCGTGGCCCAGGTGATCCCCAGGCCCCCGGATCTCGAGGACCCGCTGGCGGGCGACCCTGCGTTCGCGGTGCTCGACCCTGTAGTCGGCCCCCAGGACGACCCTGGCTCCCCCGATGAGCCGCAGCTCGACCTCGAGTACCCCACCGAGCGGGACTGGCTCTTCCTCCAGGGCGTGATGCGCGACGGTACGCCCGAGGCTCGACGTTCAGCGGCCAAGGCCCTGGTGGTCATGGGGCGTATGCAGGGGGTGCCGATGCTCTTCGAGGCTGCGCGCCAGCCCGACGCCGACGCCGATCTATTCTGCCTGGCGGCCCTGGACGTCTTGCGGATGCAGCGCTGGGACGAGGCGCTGCCTGCCCTGCTGCAGGTGATGCTCGACGAGACCGCTCCGCCGAGCCAGCAGTGTCGGTCCGAGGTCTCCGACCGCTTCGCGGTGGCGGGTGGGCGCGATCCCGAGCGCCTGGCCGCCCTGGCCGAACACGAAGACCCGCTGGTCCGCGGCTTCGTGGCCGCCTACCTGCTGGACGTGGACCCCTCAGGGTACGGCGAGCTGCTGGCGCGGCTGGCCCAGGACCCTGACGCCACGGTCCGCCAGCGGGCTGGAGCCAGCGGCGAACAGGTCGCGACCCAATCTGACCCACCCGACGCGGAGTGAACCATGGTGCCTCTGGCCCGGCGATTGCAGCCAGCCTTGCTCGGACTGTTCCTGGCCAGTGCTCCGGCCTGGGCTGAGCCCTACACGGTCGAGACTGTGGGCCAGAGCCTGCGGGGCGAGGCCGACGCAGCCCGGGCCCTGGCCCTGGCCGAGGGCATCGAGGCCGAGGTCGTGCGCAGCTTCCGCAAGGGCAGGGGATGGGTCTTCCTGCTGCGAGTCGAGGGCATCGAGGACCGGGCGTCCGCAGCCGAGACAGCCCAGCGCCTGGCTGAGCTGACCGGGCGGAGCGTACAGGTCTTCCTGGTGGCCGGGCGGGACGTGCTGCCCGTCGAAGAGCTCGCGGTGGCCGCCGTGAGCGACGCCGACTCCGCGCTCCCGACCGAGCCCGGCGGGGAAGCCCAGGCCCAGGCAGACGAGCGCTCTGCTCGTGCCGACGGGGCTCGCCTGTTGACGGCCATGGTGCTGGCTCACGGTGGCGGCGGAGCGGCGGACGAGCCGACCCCAGACCTCCAGCACCTGGACCCAGTGCACTTCCGCTTCGAGCGTAGCGCCGACATCGGCAGCGGCTCGCTGCGGGTGTGGCACGACCTCTTCAGGGCTGGCGATCAGCTGCGCCTCGAGGTGCGCATCCTGGAAGGGCAGGGGACCGACAGCATCACCATCGTCCGCGGGGACGAGGCCTGGCTGGCGGTGGCCGGCGAGGTCCACGAGGTCGCCGCGGGGCCGACCCGCGAAGCCCTGTCCCTCTTCGAGCCCGCGGTGGTGTTGGAGCAGGCTGTGAGCTTCGCTACATGGTCGGCGGACCTCGAGGTCCGCCGGGTGGATCGAGGCGGCGACGAGCTTTCCTGGCTCTCTTTGGACAGTGAAACCTCGGCTCAGGCCGTGCTGGTGGGGGTTGACCCCACCGATCAGCGGGCCAGGGAGCTGGTCATGGTGGCTGACAGCGTGGAGCTATGTTGGTCCTTTGCCGACTATCAGGAGCTCATCGACGGCCTCGTGGTGCCCCTCAGGCTGGAGTCGAGCTTCGCGGGTCAGCTGCGTGAGAAGGTCACCGTGCGCGCGCTGGAGCTGCCCGAGTCCCTCGATTCCTCGGTGTTCGATCCCGACTTGCTCGAAAATCCCTGATGCTTGTTGACACCTCCAGGGGGGATCACTATATGGGCCCCCTCGCGAGGCCCTGGGTCATCAGCCCCAAGCTGGCGTAGCTCAATCGGCAGAGCAGTGGTTTTGTAAACCACCGGTTGCGGGTTCGAGTCCCACCGTCAGCTCCTCGCCAAAGCTCTCTGAAAGTTTAAGTTTCCGGGGTCCGAAAGGACTGGGAATGAGGTGCTCTGGGGGATTGCCCGAGCGGCCAAAGGGAACGGGCTGTAAACCCGTCGGCGTTTGCCTACGGTGGTTCGAATCCACCATCCCCCACCACCTCAGTTTCTTTGGATTATTGTTCCGGGGCCCTTTCGAGCGGGAATAGCTCAGTTGGTAGAGCATCAGCCTTCCAAGCTGAGGGTCGCGGGTTCGAGCCCCGTTTTCCGCTCCACTCCCCGGCAGCAGCCCTTCAAGCCCATGTAGCTCAGTGGTAGAGCGCCTCCTTGGTAAGGAGGAGGTCCCCAGTTCAATCCTGGGCATGGGCTCCATTCATCGGGCCTCCCCGAGTCGCCCCCACCCGCCACTACCCTCCGGCATCTACGAGGTACACCATGGGCAAGAAGAAGTTCGAGCGCAACAAGCCTCACGTGAACATCGGCACCATCG